>Ga0214474_1000523_pt1 | contig 18967 bp, 14 predicted proteins | sample RVTome_2_FD_187335 | JGI IMG/M metagenome (GOLD analysis project Ga0214474, IMG submission 187335) | Soil microbial communities from uranium-contaminated site in the Upper Colorado River Basin, Wyoming, United States - RVT95D214 HiSeq ...
AGATTCAGCCAGAGCACAGGGGTGAGCGTGAAGTTCAATGTTTTAGGTGATAGGCGTGACTTGTCGCCTGAGCTGGAAGCAGGAATTCTTCGCATTTTTCAGGAGTCCATGACTAATGTGAGAAAGCATGCCAAAGCTACTGCTGTTGAAGTGAATCTAACTTTTGGTGAATCGGCAGCGGAGCTGGATGTTCGAGACAATGGCATTGGCTTCAAACCGAAAATATCTGGTGATGGAGATAAAAGTGTGAAGAAAAGAGATACTTTCGGTTTGATAAGTATGCGGGAACGGGCCCGTGGCTTGGGGGGCACTTTTGAAGTGCAAAGCCAGAGAGGCAAAGGGACGCTGGTGAAGATAGTTATTCCTACCGGCAAGGAGGTTTCGTAGTGGAAGCTATAAAGATTTTAATTGCTGATGACCATCCGGTGGTAAGAGAAGGATTGATTTCCATGCTGAGCCGGGAGGGTGACTTTAAGGTGATTGGTGAAGCTAAGGACGGAGTGGAAGCAGTGAATAAGGCCAAGGAATTAAGCCCCGACGTAGTGCTGATGGACCTTCGGATGCCGGAAATGGACGGCGTCGAAGCTATAAGGCAGATTCGCCCGACAATGCCTGATATCAAATTTATTATCCTGACCACTTACAGTGATGACGACTATATATTTAGCGGAATAGAAGCTGGCGCGCGGGCTTATCTCCTTAAAGATGCCCCGAGAGAGGATTTGTTTAAAGCTATAAGGTCTGTTTATCGGGGAGAGTCACTTATCCAGCCGGTAGTGGCATCAAAGCTGCTTGACCGGTTCTCCCAACTGTCCCGTCGGACACCATCTGGCGAGGAGCTTTCCGGACGAGAGCTGGAAGTATTATGCCTCATGGCCAAGGGTGCGGCAAATAAAGAGATTAGCGCGGAGCTTAACATTGCCCAGAGTACGGTTAAAACGCATATCACAAATATTTTTCAAAAACTGGGAGTGAATGACCGTACCGAAGCGGTAACTCAAGCTTTAAAGAAGGGTATAATCCGCCTTTAGAAATCATACTAAAGTACTACTGGATATCAATAAAAAGATGGAGATTTTAGCTCCGTCTTTTTACTCAGTCGAAACCAGCCACACTACTGATTGTATAATCTGATTGAGGCGGTAAACTTAGAATAACATATAGAAGATTCAAAGCCCGACACAGGAGATAGAATGGAAAAGATTAGAGTGCTTATAGTCGATGATAATGAAGTAGTAAGAGAGGGGCTGAAGAGTATACTTGAACCCCAGGCTGATATAGGTGTGATTGGTGAGGCTGCGGATGGTCTGGAGGCAGTAGCCAAAGCGGAAAAATTGAATCCAGATATTATTTTGATGGACGCCCACATGCCGGGCATGGATGGTACTGAGGCAACACGGCGCATAAAGCGAAGCCTACCTGACGTTAAAATTCTGTTTCTCACGGTCTACGGTGATTATGTAGGAGCTGCGCTTGAGGCTGGTGCCAGCTGGTATCTGACCAAAGATTGCCGGCGTCAGGATTTGATGGAGGCTATCAGAGTCTTGGCGCGGAGCACCCGAGCCAGGGCAGAAAAAGCCGGCTGACCCTGGTTATCTATAGTTACAAAACAGCAATAGTTTTGCGTACCTTCGGAGTTTACAATTATCCATATTTCGTTATCTGTTAGAATTGCATCAGGTTTCCGGCGTAAAGCCGTTTTTAATGATCTCTTTTATCTCAAACGGGCCAGTACCTTATCGTAGTTATCAACGATATCTTGAATTACCTCAGCGACGCTTTTTATTTCCTTAATCATACCGGCTATGGAGCCACAATAAGCTTCACCCTTAGCAAGGTCGCCTTCAAACTGTCCCGTCCGTGACCTACCACTCCCAATGAAGGCCAGCAACTCTTCAGCCGAAGCGCCAGCAGCCTCCATCTCTAAAAGTTTGGTGGCCAGCTCGTTTTTCAGTATCCTGGTTGGTCCAAGTTTCCTGCCTGTGATTGCCGTATCGGTATCGCTCGCTTTCACTACGGCATCTTTGAAATTCTGGTGGGCAACACACTCACGAGTGGCGACAAAACGCGTGCCCATCTGAACACCGTCGGCCCCTAATGCCAGTGCGGCAACTACCCCCCTGGCATCAGCGATGCCTCCGGCGGCCACTACCGGAATTGACACCGCGTCCGCCACCTGAGGCACCAGAGTCAGGGTGGTCAGTTCGTCCAGGCCGTTGTGACCGCCGGCCTCGTAGCCTTCAGCGATAACTGCATCGACACCTCGTTTTTCTGCACTTTGGGCATGTCTCACAGCCGCTATCAGATGAAGGACTTTTATCCCGGCTTCTTTGAAGCGGCTGGTGTACAGGGCCGGATTGCCGGCTGCTGTCACCGCGACTTTGACTTCGGCCTTAATGACCATGTCGACGAGCGCTTCAATCTGGGGATTGTTTAATATGGGCAGATTGACCCCGAATGGTTTAGATGTTAGACCTCTGGCTATTTCTATTTGTGTCTTTAGATTTTCAACCTGGTCGCCATTGCTGCTCATACCTGCAGTGGGACTGATTAAGCCCAAACCGCCAGCATTGGATACTGCTGCAGCCAATTCGGCATTGGCAATCCATACCATTCCGCCCTGAATTATCGGGTAGTCAATACCAAGTAGTTTACAAAGTCTTGTTTTTTTCATTACCTAGACCTCCGTTATTTTCAGTTAGTCCGAGACCCATGGAATGGGCGGATTTTCACAAGGTTTTAATTAACTTGAATTCTATTACGTCTACCAATCCCATGTCAGTTAATCTGAGCTCAGGTATTACAGGTAAAGCTATAAAAGAAAGAAGCGCAAACACAGCCGGCGGGACGTTTCCAAGCGTAGACGCCGTTTTTTCCACATTGTTAAATTTTCTCACAACCGCTTCCAGAGGCTCAGGTGAAAGAAGGCCGGCGATAGGTAGAGGTAAAGCCGCCGCTATTTTACCGTCTATGCATACCACTAACCCACCTTTTAGTCTTTCTATTTCTTTTATTGACGTGAAAATGTCGGAATCGTTGGTGCCGACTGCAACTATATTGTGGGAGTCGTGGGCGATAGAAGAGGCTAACGCACCTCGTTTTAAACCGAAGCCTTTAACCAGACCCAAACCAATACGGCCACTTGCCTTATGCCTCTCGACGACCACCAGCTTCAATACATCTTCATCCACGTCCGGCACCACTACGCCATCTTTGGTTTTCACCCTTTCGATCCTTTTCTTGGTCAATATCTGGCCCGGGACTATTTCGATAACCGGAAGGCTTCTCCCGCTCGAAGTTAATTTCAGTGCTTCTGTATTAAAAGGTTTGATGCGAACAGTATCGGCTAGCTCCACGCCCAAGTCTTTTAGCATAGGTCCGAGGTATTTACCCTTTTTAGCTACCAGGCGGCCTTTGTAGAAGACCATATCTGCACTCAGTCGCGGGAGGTCGGTAAAGGTTACCAGGTTGGCTACGTATCCGGGGGCGATGCCTCCCCGGTCGTAGAGCCTGAAATATTCAGCGGTATTTATAGTTGCCATTTGTATAGCCCGTATCGGTTCCAGACCCTTTTGAATTGCTTTTCTGACAACCGCGTCTATATCGCCTTCGCGAAGCAAATCGGAGCAACTTCGGTCATCGACGACGAAAAAGCATCGCTTATAAGTTTTGTCGTTCACCAGGGGCAGAAGAGCCTCCAGATTTTTTTCGGAAGAGCCCTCGCGTATCATGAGATGCATCCCGCGCCTTAGCTTTTCTCTGCCTTCTTCCGTAGAAGTTGATTCGTGGTCCGAGTAGATACCGGCGGCAATATAGGAATTCAAATGTTTATTGGTCACGCCGGGTGCATGACCATCAATGATTTTGCCCCGGGCAGCGGCTATCTTTTTGAGAACCTCTCTGTTACTGTTTATGACGCCCGGGAAATTCATCATTTCGCCCAATCCGATGACATTTGGTAATTTTAAAGCCTTCTCAATCGCCTGAGCGGTGATTTGGGCGCCGCTGGTTTCCATATGTGTTGCCGGTACGCATGACGGTGCCATTAAGAATATATCTAAAGGCAGCTTCTTTGCCCAATCCATTACAAATTTTATACCGTCAAATCCAGCCACGTTAGTTATCTCATGCAGGTCCGTGACTACCGTAGAAGTCCCTCTAGGGATTACGGCTTGTGCATAGTGGGCAGGATGGAGCATTGAGCTTTCTATATGAGTATGGCCGTCAATTAATCCTGGAGCCAGATAGCCACCTCTTATATCAATCGTCTCTTTAGCCTTAACATAGTTACCGATTCCGGCAATTCTATCGCCGTAAATTGCCACATTGCCCTCTTCTATTATGCCGACGAAAGTATTTATTATTTTTGCGTTCTTAAGCAGCAAATCCGCTGGAGCATCTCCACGGGCAACTGAAATTAGTTTAGCTAAGCTCATATTCGTTCTTTCCACAAATCAGTTTATTAAAGATAGAATTGTAGGGATAAACCTTTAGGCCTGTCGGCGTACTCCCACCACTCCCGATGTCAGGAGAAGTTGGTAGTGAGCTGTTAGTCTATGAAACATATATCCCGCAGGTGACGAAATTTCTCACTCCAGTCGATGCCATAGCCTACCACAAACTTATCGGGTACGGTGAAACCGAGGTAATCAATTGTTACTGGGACTTTATGTTGTGATGGCTTATCAACCAGGGCGCACAGCTTTAAAGAGGCAGGTTTTTTCTTCCCCAAATAATCCATAACAAACGTAACAGTCAGTCCGGTATCAACTATGTCTTCGACTATCAATACATCCCGGCCTTTTATTTTGGACTTTAATCCATGCACTACTTTGACCTTGCCGGAAGTCCTGGTGCCTGCGCCATAGCTGGAGAGCTTAACGAAGTCCACCTCTATCGGCAGGTCAAGCTCACGAACCAGGTCAGCCATAAAAACGAAGGACCCCTTAAGGATGCCAATGAGCAGTGGTTGCTTGCCCCGATAATCTCGCCTGATTTCGGCCGCTAGCTTGGCTACAGCCTGATTGATTTTTTTCTGGGTGATTAATGGCTTAGGCTGCCGAGACACGGGGGTGATTATACCTGCAACTTTCTCCATTGTCTACAGGTGGACCAGCAAGATAATTGATTAGATAACACGTTTTGGATTGGAGCATCGGTTACATTTATGTGCAACCGTTAATCGATTGAGTCCCGTCGCGCCGCTTAACGAAGGGCTATCAACGCTTAACTATCAGTTTTTTAACCGCCTGCTGGAGACCTTCGATGGTCAACTCATACATGGGGAAGACTTTTCTAATCATGGCAACGGTGGGCTCATTCCAGTAAGTCGTTGACTCAGGGTTTAACCAGACGCAGTGGCTGAAATGGTCAGAGATTTGCTTAAGGCGGCCTATCCCTGGCCTATGATTTCTTTCATAATAGTAAATGGCGCCGTAAACGCTATTTAGCTCCGATGGTGCCATCCAGGCATCTCCCACTAGTATCACCTTATAATCTGGTTCTATACTCTGAAGCAAGTGGTCAATAGTTGTTGTGTCCCGGCGCTCGATGTCTTTGTAAACGTAGTCGTAGACGCAGTTGTGGAAGTAATAATATTGAAAGTCCTTGAAGTGCGAACTTCGGTGAGCTGCCGAGAAGAGCAGGCTGCACAGATGAGCGAAAGGGTCCATCGAGCCTCCGACGTCCATAAGAAGCAGCAGCTTAACCTTATTCTTTCTGCTTCTTCTCCAGATCATCTCTATGTCACCGGCGTTCTTGGCGGTGGCATCGATAGTCTTATCCAGGTCTAGCTCGTCCTCCGGTCCGGTTCGATTGAATTGTCGCAGACCTTTTAAAGCGACTTCGATTTGGCGTATATCTAGCGTGACATCGTGGCGGTAGTTACGGAATTGCCTTTGCTCGGCGATTTGAATGGCACTTCTGCCGCCACCTCCACCACCCATTCTGAAGCCTGAGGGATTCTGCCCGGAATGTCCGAAAGGTGAAGTGCCTCCTCTGCCAATCCAGTAGTCGCCTCCGTCATGTTGCTCTGTCTGTTCGCGAAGCCTTTTCTCAAGCTCCTCAAGCAACTCATCTAAATCCATTCTATCCAGCAATGCCCTCTCCTCTTCGCTTAAGAGAAGCCTGTTGAAGGGGTCCTTGAGCCAGTTGAGAATTTCCTCTGAGATTTGAGACGGGCCTTTGATACCCTTGAAGTGCTCCTGGAAGGCAACATCGTAGTGGTCAAAGTAAGCCTCGCTTTTGACCAGTATAGCTCGGGCGAGATAATAGAAATCATTCAGACTGGAAATATAACCTCTGGATAGGGCTTCCATGAGGGTCATCCACTCCGTGACTGAAACCGGTATCTTACTTTCTCTTAGCGTGTAAAAAAAGCTGGTGAACATGCGATGCCTGCTTGACAGCGAATTGAATTTAGTTGTCCGGGGCCTTTGTGGTCTGTTTTTTCTTCATCAAGGTATTTACAAAGTAGGCATAGTCAGTTTCTTTCTTCAACAGAGTGCCGGCGAAGGGAATCTCGGTGGCTATCGACTTATCCGGCGTGCTGCTGGCTATAAGAACGCGAATCCAATCTATGAGTTCGCTTGTCGACGGTTTCTTGCGAAAGTCATCTATTTTTCTCAATGAATAGAATGTCGTTAGCGCCTGACTAAGTAAATTATCCCTGATGTCAGGGAAATGGACTCTTACGATTTCCTCCATTAGATTAGGGTCCGGGAATTCAATGTAGTGAAATATGCAGCGTCTGAGAAAGGCATCAGGCAGTTCCTTCTCGGCGTTACTGGTTATGATTACTATCGGTCTATGTATTGCCACAATTGTCTCACCGGTTTCCGGGATGTAGAAACTCATCTCATCCAGCTCGTTGAGGAGGTCATTTGGGAATTCAAGGTCGGCTTTATCTACCTCGTCAATAAGGAGCACAAGCTCTTCCTTGGAGGCAAAGGCCTCTCCTAATTTGCCCAGCTTTATATATTGCCTGATATCGGAGATATTTTTGTCTCCGAAGCGGCTGTCGTTTAACCTTTGGACGGTATCATAAACATAAAGGCCTTCCTGGGCTTTGGTGGTTGATTTTATATTCCAGACGATTAACTTCTTGCCCAGACCTTTAGCGACGCTATGAGACAGAAGTGTTTTTCCTGTTCCGGGTTCACCTCTAACTAATAAAGGCCTCTTCAAGGCAACGGCTACGTTAACCGCATTTCTTAGAGCTTCGGAAGTAACGTAATCTGTCGAGCCTTTAAATTTGTCGAATCTGTCTTTATCCATTATACTTATTTAGCCTCCATTAAACCTATTCGGCATCGGTAATTGTAGTCGATATTGGAAGCTAAAGCAATTTGGCCGGTGGGTTTTTGGCAGAAAATATTGCAAATTTCTAGTGAGAAATACTTAAAACCCCTTGACAAAAATAAAAAATAGTAGTAAACTGTATGTTTACTGCATGAAATGCCGTGTCGACTTCTTAGTAATTCTTTTCCCCGTTACTACTCTTAATTACTATCTAACGCTTGGTTAAAGAACCACTGTTGAGACAGTTGTCTTAATTTTCTGATGGGAGAGTTATGTCTATTAAATTAGCGTCTGAAAAACGGAACGTTGCCTTGGAACAGAGAGTGTCATTTGCCAAACTACCTACAGTCCTCGAGATTCCCAATCTAATTAAGGTCCAGCTCGATTCCTTTCGCTGGTTTCAGGAAGAGGGTTTGAAGGAGCTTCTGGAAGAAGTTTCCCCCATCCATGACTTCACCGGTACACGACTGGAGCTGCATTTCGTTGGCTATGAGTTTCGCGAACCTCCGTACACAATAGATCAATGTCGTCAGCGTGATATGACGTACGCAGCTCCGCTATATGTTAGAGCCAGGTTAATAGTTAAAGAACCAAGGGGGGAGATTCCGGAGCAAGAAATATTTTTCGGTGATTTTCCTATTATGACGGACAAGGGCACCTTTATCATCAGCGGTGCGGAAAGGGTGGTAGTTAATCAACTGCTTCGTTCCCCGGGTATTTATTTTAGCCTGCAGGAGGATGCGGCTAGCGGTCGCGAATTATGCGCTGCAAAGTTGATACCGGAACACGGTGCCTGGCTCGAGTTTGAGACATCCAACAGGGATGTCATTTTTGTCAAAGTAGATGGCAAGAGGAAGATTCCTGTGGCAATTTTGCTGCGTGCCATCGGCTATGACGATGATAACGAACTGCTTGGTTATTTTCAGGACGTGGAAACGTCATCGGAGCACAGCTTTATACAGACTACGATAGAGAGAGAGCCCTCCGTCAAGACCAAGCAAGAGGCTCTGGTTGATATTTATAAACGATTGCGTCCCGGTGAACCGCCCACTGTCGATAATGCGCAGAATCTCCTGAATAACCTTTTCTTTAATCCCAGGCGCTATGACCTGGGAAGGGTTGGACGGTATAAGCTCAACCACAGGCTAGGCCTTAGTATCGATGAAAGCCGCCGCTGTTTAACCAAAGAAGATTTTATCGAGATAGTAAGACGCATTATCAAGATAAATAATGGAAGGGAAGAGCCGGACGATATCGACCATTTACGTAATCGGCGAGTAAGGACTGCGGGGCATCTCATACAAAACCAGTTTCGAATTGGCATACTGCGTTTAGAGAGAACGATTAAGGAACGTATGAGCATTGTCGGTCCGGAAGCTGCTACTCCGTCTACTTTAATTAATAATCGCCCTGTGGTGGCTGCTATGAGGGAGTTTTTCGGAGGCTCACAGCTCTCACAATTTATGGACCAGACAAATCCCCTGGCTGAACTAACTCATAAACGTCGCCTTTCAGCAATGGGTCCAGGCGGTCTCTCCCGCGAGCGTGCCGGTTTTGATGTCCGAGACGTGCATCATTCTCATTACGGAAAAATTTGTCCTATTGAGACTCCAGAAGGACCGAATATCGGTCTCATCGGGTCTTTGGCCACTTATGCGTCGATTAATGATTACGGTTTTATACAGACGCCTTATCGCAAGGTAATTCATGAGATCCCTAATACCATCGATAACCTGCTTAATAGAACTGTATTACAGGATGTTGCCACCCACAGTGGCAAGGTCGTTGTTTCTAAAAGAAATCAAATTACCAAAGAGATTGCCAAGAAGATAGCCTCTCTATCTTCACGTAATATAAAAGTTGTTCCTTTTGTTTCGGACCAGATTGAATATCTGACTGCTGACGAGGAAGAGAAATATACGATTGCTCAAGCTAACGCTCTTCTTAACCAGAAAAACGAATTCCTTGAAGATAGGATTGGGGTTATAAGAGGCGGTAAGTATCTCAAAGAGCCTGCAGATAAGGTAGATTTTATGGACGTATCACCGAAACAGGTCTTCAGTGTTACCACATCTCTGATTCCTTTCCTGGAGCATGATGACGCTAACAGGGCCTTGATGGGCTCAAACATGCAGCGGCAGGCCGTTCCTTTACTTCGTCCTGAGGCGCCATTGATAGCTACGGGGATGGAAAAAGAAGTGGCTAAGTATAGTGGACAGGTTGTATTCGCCAGGGACGACGGTGAAGTCGCTGCGGTTGACAGTCAACACATCACTATTGCCGAAGAGGACGGGCATGAGCATGAGTACCCGCTGATGAAATTCGTTCGGACTAATCAGGGTACATGTGTCAATCAGCGCCCCGTTGTATCCAAAGGCGATAAAGTCAAAAATGGGCAAGTCATTGCAGACGGTTCAGCGACAGACCACGGTGAGCTTGCTTTAGGGCAGAATATCCTTTGTGCCTTCATGAGTTGGAGGGGATATAACTTTGAGGACGCAGTTATCATCAGCGACAGACTGGTTAAGAATGATAGATTCACCTCGATACATATCGAGAAGTATGAAATAGAAGCCCGCGAGACGAAACTCGGCACTGAGGAGATTACCCGGGACATACCCAATGTAGGCGAAGAGAGTTTACGCGATTTGGATGAGACCGGCATCATCCGGGTGGGTGCTGAAGTTGGGCCGGGCTCCATATTGGTAGGCAAAATTAGTCCCAAAGGTGAGACTGAACTAACTGCTGAAGAAAAATTGCTGCGAGCTATCTTCGGAGAGAAGGCGCGCGAGGTTAAAGATAGCTCTTTAAGAGTGCCGCATGGTGAGTGTGGGAAGGTTATCGAAGTAAAGATTTTTACTCGTCAAAATAATAGTGATTTACCGGCTGGAGTTCATTCTCTAGTGCGGGTCTGGATGGCGCAGAAGAGGAAAATCTCCGTCGGGGACAAAATGGCCGGTCGGCATGGTAATAAAGGTGTTATTTCCTGTATCTTGCCCGAGGAAGACATGCCTTATCTGCCTGATGGTAGACCGATAGATATCATTCTGAATCCTATCGGTGTCCCGTCACGCATGAATATCGGCCAAATCTTAGAGACGCATTTGGGTTGGGCCGCTGAAACGCTGGGACTTAGAGTACTAAATCCAATTTTTGACGGGGCTAATGATGTTAATATTGAAGATGCTTTAGCCAGAGCATGGATAGTCCAGCAAGCAGGAGCCATAAATCCTCTGGGTCGAGATGACCTTAACTCTGTTAAGCTTGACCAGGCTAAAACATGGCTTGCCGATAACGGTTACAACGCGGCAAAAGTATTCGATGACAGCTATCCCGGGGAAGCGAAGAGAGTTTGTCTACGTTTATGGCTGGAAACGCTGGGTGTGAAAGTGTATGGTCTAAAAGATGACGAAGTAAGTGAGCTTGTGGAAAAAGCTTACGTCGAACAGAAGCAGTCGCCGCCGGTGTTCGGCAAGGTTATCCTGTGTGATGGGCGGACCGGCGAATCATTCGACCAACCAGTGACTGTCGGCAGTATTTACATGATGAAGCTTATTCATCTTGTTGAGGATAAGGTACATGCCAGGTCTACCGGCCCCTATTCTCTAATCACGCAGCAACCTCTTGGCGGAAAGGCTCAGTTTGGCGGCCAACGGTTTGGTGAGATGGAGGTTTGGGCGTTAGAAGCCTACGGTGCCAGCCACACCCTTCAAGAACTGCTTACTGTTAAGTCGGACGATGTAGCCGGCCGGGCTAAGGCCTATGAATCATTGGTTAAAGGTGAGGACATATTTCAACCGGGTGTTCCTGAGTCCTTTAAGGTTTTATTTATGGAATTGCGTAGCTTAGGTCTTGCCGTTGAGCTGCTTAATGAAGAGGAGGAAATGGTAAGTTTCCTAGAAGAACGTAAGAAAATTGGGACTAAACTTAAAGCTTTGAGCTAAAGGAGACAGATGACTGAGGTTAATGATTTTAATGCCATCCGGATTTCACTGGCTTCACCTGAGCAGGTTAAAAGCTGGTCATACGGTGAGGTAACTGAGCCGGAGACAATAAATTATCGAACTCTAAAGCCGGAGAAAGACGGGCTTTTCTGCGAAAGAATCTTCGGGCCAACTAAGAATTACGAATGTTATTGCGGAAAATATAAAAAGATTCGCTATCGCGGTGTTACCTGTGATAGATGCGGAGTTACGGTTGAGCATTCCAGGGTGCGCCGGACGCGTATGGGCCACATTGAACTAGCGGCTCCGGTGGCTCATATTTGGTTTGCCAAGGGAGTGCCAAGCCGTCTGGCATTGCTTCTTGATGTTTCACCTCGGAACCTGGAAAGAGTACTTTATTTTGCACAATATATTGTTACCACTGTCGATGCCTCAGTTCGTGACGAGCAGATTAAAAGACTCAAAGAAAGGTTATCTCAGGTCGTTGCGGAACAGGAGCAACTATTGGAGAAAAAAGTTGTAGAGTTAGAGGCCGAAGCTGGGAAAGCTCCAGACCAGAAAGCTATTGAGAAAATCAATCAACTACGGCGCGAATTTGGTGATAAAAGAGCTGAATTTGAAAACGAGTACCACGATAGAATCTCGGAGTTGGAAAATGTGCGAGAGCTAAGGCTTCTTGCCGAAAACCAATATCAAGCGCTTAGGCAGGAGTTCGGCGACTTTTTCTCAGTCAGCATGGGTGCGGAAGCCATATTGGACGTTCTCAAAGGCATTGACCTTGAAAAACTGCGCCATAGCCTGATTGAAGAGGTCCGTTCCAGCTCGGGTCAGCGTCGCAAGAAGGCTAGCAAACGATTGCGAGTGGTTGAAGCCTTTTGGCGCAGCGGTAACAAGCCTGAGTGGATGATTTTGATCGTACTTCCGGTGTTGCCTCCCGAGCTTCGACCCATTGTCCAACTCGACGGAGGTCGATTTGCCACGAGCGACCTTAACGACCTTTATCGCCGCGTCATCAATCGCAACAATCGCCTGAGGCGGCTGATTGATTTGGGAGCTCCGGAGATAATTATCCGCAACGAAAAGCGTATGCTTCAAGAGGCTGTTGATGCACTTATCGACAGCGGGCGAAAGGGACGGGCGCCGATGGTTAGCGGTGCTCATAAATTGAAATCACTGTCAGATATGTTAAGAGGTAAGCAAGGCCGTTTCCGCCAGAACCTTTTGGGCAAACGAGTAGATTACAGCGGTCGTTCAGTCATCGTTGTTGGCCCAGAATTAAAGCTCCACCAATGTGGCTTACCCAAGCACATGGCCCTGGAATTGTTCAAGCCCTTTGTTATGCGCCGGTTAATTGAGCAAGGTTTTGCTCATAATATAAAGAGCGCCAGAAGGCAGGTAGAAAAAGCGAGACCCGAGGTGTGGGATATTCTGGCCGAAGTGGTTAAGGAGCGCCCCGTATTGCTTAACCGGGCTCCTACATTGCATCGCTTAAGTGTCCAGGCTTTTGAGCCGGTACTTATTGACGGCAGTGCTATTCAGATTCATCCTCTGGTATGTACTGCTTTCAATGCTGATTTCGATGGAGACCAGATGGCTGTCCATGTACCCCTTTCCCGGGCAGCAGTGAGAGAAGCCAGGGAGAAGATGCTTAGCATATACAACATGTTATTGCCGAGTTGTGGCGAGCCGGTAATGACGCCGACTCTGGACATGGTCCTGGGCATCTATTATCTCACCAATATCAGGCCCGGTGCCAAGGGAGAGGGGATGGTTTTTTACGATTTTGAAGAAGCTAAACTTGCTTACGAGTTAGGAGTCGTAAACTTAGGTGCTGAGATAACCGTCAGGAGCGAAGCAGGGGATGGCGACAAATTAAAGACAAGTGTTGGCCGAATTTTGTTCAATGAAGTATTGCCCCCTGAATTTCGATTTTTAAATAAGGTGATGGACAAAGCGGCTTTGAAGAATTTGGTGGCAGACTGCTATCGCTCATTAGGTAATGCTCCTACTGTTGAAATGCTCGATAGTCTCAAGCGGCTTGGTTTCGAATATGCTACCAAATCGGGGACCACTATCGCGGCCAAGGATATCGAGGTACCTCGTGGCAAGGCAAAGCTTCTTGAAGAGGGTGACGAAAAAATAGCCGTTATCGAAAGCCAGTTTAACCATGGGTTGATAACTGAGGACGAACGTTATAGCAGTGCCATCGAGGTCTGGACAGAGACTACCGATAAAATCACAGAAACAATTTCGCAATCTTTGGACCGCTATGGCGGCGTCTATATGATGGCGACCTCGGGTGCCAAAGGTAATATTTCCCAGATAAGACAGATGGCCGGCATGCGAGGATTGATGACCGACCCCTCAGGTAGAATAATCGAATACCCTATCAAGGCAAGTTTTCGTGAAGGGCTATCGGTGATGGAATATTTCATATCCACCCATGGGGCCCGAAAAGGATTGGCCGATACAGCTTTAAGGACTTCAGATGCCGGTTATCTTACCCGACGTCTCATTGATGTTGCCCAGGACTTGATTGTATTAGAAGAGGACTGTGGTACAGAAGAGGGTATCTGGCTGTTTGAGAATGCGGAGAAAGGGTTGCTGGCGTCTCTTGACGAGCGGTTGCTAGGACGTCTGGCTGCTGCTGATATTGCTGACCCGAAAACCGGCGAGATTATTGTCCATACAAATGAAGAAATCGATGAGGAAAAAGCAGCGCGAATTAAGGATGCCGGTATCACTCGGGCATTTGTGAGGTCGCCGCTTAGCTGCCATTCCCGCCGCGGTATCTGCAGAAACTGTTATGGACGTGACCTTGGCAGAAGAGGACTGGTAGAAAATGGTACTGCCGTAGGCATTATTGCCGCACAAAGTATTGGCGAGCCGGGCACTCAGCTTACATTGCGCACCTTCCATACGGGAGGTGTCGTCGGGGCCGATATCACCAGTGGTTTACCCAGGGTAGAGGAATTGTTTGAAGCCAGGGTGCCTAAAGGACTGGCAGTGCTTTCTGAAATCGATGGCATTGTCGATGTGATTGAGACCCAGGACATGCGGAGAATAAAAGTTACCAGTTCCGAGACATACCTGGATGAGTACACGTTGCCACCAAAAGCGGAAATAGTTGTCAACGACGGTCAATTTGTTGAAGCGGGAACTGTACTGGCTACTGTAGCCGCACCTAAGAAAAAGTCTCGAAGCAAGAAGCTGGCCGTCAAAGAAGAGCATCCCATGATGGCCAGAGTTGCCGGCAATGTAGTGATTGAGGAGGGGCATCTCCACATTAGATATACAGAGGTTGAAGAGCGCGAGTATATGATTCCAGCCGGAAGCCACATGCGTATTAAGACCGGAGATAGAGTGAAAGCCGGCGACCAGTTAATCGATGGTGCCGTTGACCCTCAGGATATCCTTCGCATCATGGGGAGAGAGGCTGTGCAGAAGTACCTGGTTGAAGAGGTACAGAACGTCTACCGCTCGCAGGGCGTAAATATAAATGATAAACATATTGAAATTATTTCCCGTCAGATGCTGAGGAGAGTGCGTGTGGAATCGCCCGGTGACACCGAGCTTCTTTCCGGTGACCTGATCGACCGCTTCGAGTATGAGAGCATAAACGCTAAAGTTCTCGCTGAAGGCGGAGAGCCGGCTACGGCTCAAACTGTTCTTCTCGGGATTACGCGGGGTTCGTTGAATACAGGCAGCTGGTTGGCGGCTGCTTCATTCCAGGAGACTACAAGAGTACTCACCGAAGCCTCAATTTGGGGCAGAACAGACAAGCTCCTCGGGCTTAAGGAAAACGTAATCATCGGTAAGCTTATTCCATATCAAGGTTTGCCTATTGTTGAAGAGATTACTGCAGGTGAAGGTGTACCGGTAGAGGCGCCGGTAGCCACTGAAACCGCACCATTGCCTGAGCTAGAAGCCCCGGTAGCTACTGCAACTGAGCCAGAGGCCGGGCATAGCGAAAATTAAATCACGGTTCTTGGTACGAAAAATCCTCGCCAGACGGCGAGGATTTTTTATTGGTCGCAGTTCTTTAGTTTGCTGAAACTCGATGTGATATAATTTCAAATAAGTCTGGATGGCTTCCTGAGCAATGAGAGAAAAGGAAATTAAGACGCGGATAGTTTCAGGCAAGCCCAGTGTTGACGATGTTTCTCTGGATACTAACCTTCGTCCCAGACGTCTTAGCGATTTCATCGGGCAGGGCAAAGTCAAGGGTAATCTCGAGATAGCGATTACTGCCGCTAAGAAACGTGGCGAGCCTTTGGACCATGTCCTTCTTTACGGGCCGCCGGGTTTAGGCAAAACTACATTAGCCTACATTATCGCCGCTGAGATGGGCGTCAATATCAAAATAAGCTCCGGGCCGGCAATTGAGCGTCCCGGCGACCTGGCATCTATACTCACTAATCTCCAGAAAAACGACGCTTTTTTTATTGACGAGATACACCGGCTCAGCCGCCCGGTTGAAGAGATACTTTATCCGGCCATGGAAGATTTTGCCATCGATATAATTCTCGGTAAAGGGCCCGGTGCCAGAAGCTTACGGTTAAGTCTGCCCCGTTTTACTTTGATTGGAGCGACCACACGCTTTGCCCTGCTGAGTCCGCCGCTGAGGGATAGGTTCGGCGCCGTTTACCGCCTTGATTTCTACGATGAACCGGCTATACAGGCCATCTTAAAACGTTCAGCCAAAATACTTAATATAGTGATTGATGAGCCAGGCATCAGGCAGCTTGCCTGTCGGGCTCGTGGAACACCGCGCGTAGCTAACAGACTGCTTAAACGAGTAAGGGACTATGCCCAGGTAAAAGCAGATGGTGCAATTACCGAATCTGTTGCCGTAGAGGCGCTTTCCAAACTGGAGATAGACCCCATTGGCCTGGATGAGATAGACCATAAGGTAATGCGCACTATAATTGAAAAATTTGATGGCGGGCCTGTTGGACTGGAGACCATCGCGGCGTCTATCAGTGAAGAAGCAGATACTATCATGGATGTCTACGAGCCCTATCTTCTTCAATTAGGATTTTTGGAACGCACGCCTCGGGGTAGAGTAGCTACCAGGCTTGCCTGCGAGCATCTGGGAGTGGCTTACAAGAAAGGCCAATCACCTCAGGCAAGTCTCTGGTGAGTCTGTCGGCACCTTGTATGCGTTGTTGCCATGACCTTTAGAAGCACATTAGCCGTACTGCTCCTTTCAGTCCTGTTATTGTTGCCATTAGCCTGCAAGCAGCCCTCTGACACTGTTACGGTGGTCGAAGTTATCGACGGCGATACTATAGTTGTTGAGGGTGGTTACCATGTGCGCTATATCGGTATTGACTCGCCTGAGATCGATGAATTCTATTATATAGAGGCCAAGCAGATGAACGCGGAACTACTGGACGGCAAAAAAGTCAGGCTGGAAAAAGATATCACGGACAGCGATAAGTATGGTAGATTACTGCGTTACGTCTACGTCGACGATGTATTTATAAATGCGGAGATGGTAAGACAGGGTGGTGCCTGGGCGATAGTCTATCCACCTGATACTAAATATCTGGTCTATTTAGAGGCGATGGAAAAAGAAGCCAGGCAATTAAAACGCGGCTTTTGGAGATAGACTATCGTTTTTCCCTATCAGCGGGTCTTACGGCCTGCTAAGAATCAGCGAGCAGATTTCCGGTATAAATTTAGCGGTTTATGATTATCCTGTCTTATCTTTCGCTCCAGCAGTGCCGGGCCGAGAAGAAGTATTACGGCCAGCAAAACAAGTCCCAGCCAGCCGCCCAGGTTAATTGAGCTCTTGCCGCCTAAAGCCACTATAACTAAGACGAATATTTCCAGTGTTAACAGAACGCCGACTTTAGCCCAGCGCTGCCTGACGCGAATGAATGTAGCTACGGTCAGTGCCAGTACTGCGAAGCTTAAGGCGATCAGAGGGGCAAACTCATGAAGCTGCTGGTGAGATAAAAAACCATTCTCACGTTCCAGCGCCAGCATCCACAGCGCCAAAATCCAGCCCATCATTATGGGTATGGGAAGCAACATTAATGAGGCAAACACCCAGTCTTTTTTGGTGATTTTTTTAGTTACCGAGAATATGATTATGAGGGCCAGGGGAATGTAGGCAGAGGCAGCCAGCCAGGCCCAACCGCCGGGTAAATAAATAAGTAGAATGCCAACGGCCATTACCGGGAGCAGGCAGTAGCCCAGCCAGGGGAAAAGCCATGCCGGTTTGCCGTGGAACCAGCCATAAAGTACCGTGGCAACAACGGCAATTAAGATTCCGAGCAGCCAGAAAGTGTTTTGCCACCAGTGCAGAGCGAAGAAAGCGGCTACTAAAAGATGGGGCAAAGCGGCGAAGATAGCTTGAAGCCAGCTTCCTTGACTGTATACTTCGTATATTTGGCGAGCCACAAGTTCGGGGGAACCCATGACCCTGGTTGCCATAGCGGTTGCCTGTCTTTCGGGGATTCCTGATTCTATTAGTTCGTGTCTTTTGTCTTCAAGGTGTGTACGTATTTCACGTACCACGTCGCTTTCGGTGGTGGTATCAAGCCTCAGATGGCTTTTAATATTGTCTGTGTAATTAGACTTAGCAGGCATAGCTGTTAACCGATTGTTGGTTGCACGATTAAAGCCACGGCGGTAGAGAAGTCTTGCCAGACAGCTAATCTTTCAGCCAGTGACTTCTGCCCTTTTGGTGTCATGTAATAGTAGCGCCTTTCCTGGCCGCTGGGCAGTCGTTGCCATTTACCCTGTATGAGCCCGGCCTTTTCCAGCCGGTGTAAAGCTGGATATAAGGTACCTTCCTTAAATTGGAAATAGCCGTTGCTTCTTTTTTCCAGCTGTTTTATGATTTTATAACCATAAGTTGGCTGGAGGTTAATCAAGCTGAGAAGCAAACTGTCGGTGCTGCCTTTGAGTAATTCACGTTCGTAATTCATTTCTACACCTCGCTTGGAGTTTCGGGCTTGACCTTAAGAATAGCATCGGTGGATAGTACCGTCAAGTAGAAGCTCCATTTGACAAAAACGGCTTTTAGCTGTATATTATCCTTAGATTGAATCCTCTGGTGGTTAGAGCGAGGTGGTACCACCCGTTCCCATCCCGAACACGGCAGTGAAACGCCTCAGCGCAGACGATACTAGGGAGGCAACTCTTTGGGAAAATATGCCACTGCCAGGGGGTTTGTCTAAGGTCCTTGAACTCAGTAATTCTAGCTACAACACTCAATATCCCAAATATTCCCAGGCTTTGACACACCAAATTAAACGTCCTATAATTCAACTAAACACATCTAGAGAGCAAGATACAAAGAACAAGGATAAACATGGCCAGCAGATTTGAGAAGTTTTCAGAGAGAGCGCGTCGAGCCCTGACACGTGCCCAGGAAGAAGCACAGCGTTTTGGACACAATTATATTGATACCGAGCATATACTGCTGGGCCTGGTAGCTGAAGAGGATAGCGTAGCCAGCAAGGTCTTAGCCAACCTGGGTGTACTTCCGAATAAGATAAGGGCCGCTGTGGAGTTTGTAGTGGGGCGGGGAGAGAGGTCGGCAATCGGAGAAGTCGGGCTTACACCTCGAGCTAAGAGGGTTATTGAGCTTGCCGTTGACGAGGCCCGGCGTTTGAACCACAGCTATATTGGTACCGAACATCTGCTATTGGGCCTGCTGCGCGACCGTGAAGGTGCGGCAGTGGGTGTTTTAGAGAGCTTCGGCGTCA
>Ga0214474_1000524_pt1 | contig 18896 bp, 14 predicted proteins | sample RVTome_2_FD_187335 | JGI IMG/M metagenome (GOLD analysis project Ga0214474, IMG submission 187335) | Soil microbial communities from uranium-contaminated site in the Upper Colorado River Basin, Wyoming, United States - RVT95D214 HiSeq ...
TCCAGCACCGATGATGACAACATCGTAGTCCGTCTCCACCTCGTCTGCTGGGTCGGACGCGATTCCCTCTATCGTCATACCTGAGGGGAATCTTCGGCGAGTGTATTAAGAATTGGCCGTGCGAGCTGGGCATCAGCCGGATATCGCGAGCACGCGATATCATGGATACGAGCCGTGCCAATACAATCAAATACCCTCGGACGACGTTCTTTAGTCCCAAGCCTAGTCCAGCAGATGGATATTCCAGAGCCTGCCGGACCTGGCCAGGCCCGGTGTGTCACAGAATGGATACTGACACGATCACTGCGTTTCTCGCGATCGGGGCCATAATCTTCGTCGGTTTCTTTGGGAACGCGATATTCAACAAGTACAGAATTCCAGACATACTGATACTCGTGTTTCTGGGAATGGTCATAGGGCCAGACATACTCGGGACACGGTTCGAGCTCGTGACTACCGACACCCTGGCCAACATCGACACGTTCAAGGACCTTTTCCTATCGGCGGCTCTCGTGATAATCTTGTTCGATGGCGGACTCTCTCTCGACATCCGGACGGTGCTTCAGTCGATGAAATTGTCCGCACTCATGTCCGTGCTCACGTTCATCCTAGAGATGTTGTTCATAGGAGTCATACTTCACTTCATACTCGACATGGATTTTCTGCTCGCCCTCACCCTCGGATCGATCGTGGGTGGGACGACGGAGGCCGTTGTGATTCCTCTGGCTCGAAGGATGAGGATACACCCGAGAACGAAGGGAATGCTGATCATGGAGAGTGTAATCACAGATGTACTTGTGATTGTGACCACAATCACACTCATATCGTTGATACAGATTGGCGATTTCGACATCGTCAGCATCGGCACGGACATCGCCATCAAGTTCACTGTGGGAGGAGTGGTCGGAGCACTCGCAGGCACGGCCTGGCTCTTCGTCCTGGACCGGCTCCACAACCAGCCATTGTCATACATGATCACTGTCGCGGCCCTGTTCGTGATCGCGGGCGCAGTCGAGCTGCCGCCGGTCAACAGCTCCGGCGCGGTGGCCGCGCTGACGTTTGGCCTCGCGATCGGCAACAGGCAGTTCGTGAAGAGAAAGCTGACCTCGCTCTCCTTGGCATCCCTATCTGACGACCACATTCACCACTTCCAGTCGGAGATCACCTTCTTCGTCCGGACTTTCTTCTTCGTATATCTGGGCTTGATGTTCCGGTTCGACACATTCAGCACCACACATCTCGTGGCCGGCCTGCTCGTGATCAGTATCATCGTGCTAGTGAGGAGGATGACCTCTGCGCTGACTTGGAGGGTTGGAGACCTCGAAACAGGCGATGCAAACGCGGTATTCTCAATGATGCCGAAAGGGCTGTCCGCAGCTGTATTGGCCACTCTCCCTGCGGCCTCTCTCGCGGGACTCGCTATCTGGAACGACGATCTTGGGATACTCTTTCTCAATGTCACCCTGATCGTGATACTGGGAACAACTATCCTCGCCACGATCTTCAGCTTCGCAACCGAGAGAGGCATTGACAAGAAGCAGATGATGGAGCTCAGACAACGGCTCAGGGAGTCCGAGTGAGGTCAGATCCTCGCGGCGACTGCTTCTGAGAACTCCTTGGTGCCGCAGGCCCTTGAAGACCCCGACATCCGAGCCAGGTCCTGCGTGAGCGTTCCCTCGGCAAGGGTCCGCTCTATCGCTTTCATCAGGGACCTGCTAGCTTCTCCGAGAGACAGGTGCTCCAACATCATCACGCCGGAAAGCATGAGAGCACTGGGGTTCGCGATGTTCTTTCCGGCATATTTGGGAGCTGTCCCGTGGACCGCCTCGAACACCGCGGCGCTGTCTCCGACGTTAGCTCCGGGGGCCAGACCCAGGCCGCCAACCTGGGCAGCACACGCGTCCGCAAGGTAGTCTCCGTTCAGGTTCGGGGTTGCCAACACGGAGTATTCGCTCGGCCGTGTCAGGATCTGCTGGAACATGTTGTCCGCAATCCTGTCGTTCACCAGCACCTTGCCATCAGGTCTAGGCCTTCCAGATGATGCGATCTCGGCTTCAGTGATCGTCGCATCTCCGAACTCTGCCTTTGCCAGCTCATAGCCCCAGTCTCTGAAAGCCCCCTCAGTGAACTTCATTATGTTTCCCTTATGGACGAGAGTTACCGAGGTGCGGCTCTTCTGGATCGCGTACTTGATAGCTGCCCTGACAAGCCTTTTGGACGCAAACTCCGAGATGGGTTTTATCCCTATGCCACTGTCTTCCCTGAGCTCTACTCCCAACCTCTCCCTCAGGATCGAGAGGAGCGCGATGGCCTCATCGGAGCCGCGCTTCCATTCCACCCCTTTGTAGACATCCTCCGTGTTCTCCCTGCATATCACGACATCCAACTTCTGTGGTTCCTTGACAGGGCTCGGCACTCCCTCGAAATATCTGACTGGCCTGATGCTGCAGTACAGATCCAGCTTCTGTCTTAGCGCGACGTTCATGCTCCTGATCCCGCCGCCAACAGGCGTTGACAAAGGGCCCTTGAGCGCCACCTTGGCCTGCGTTATCTCCTGCAGCGTCTCCTTTGGGAGGTACTCTCCATAGGCTCTGAAGGCAGCCTCGCCTGCCAGCAATTCCATCCATGCCAGACGGACGTCTCCACCGTAGGCCTTGTTCACTGCAGAATCGATGACGCACCTCGTAGCGCGCATGATCTCCGGGCCGATTCCATCGCCCTCGATATAGGGTATCGATATTGTCTTCGCCGGTGCCATAGGCTCACTCCAGAGCGAAGCCGCCATGCTTCTTTATGTGAGCGATGAGCCCGCCGTCACCGAGCAGTATCTGCATGGTCTTCGGCATCTTCGCGCTCTCAATACAATAGCCTGTGTCGATGCTCGTGACTGTCCCTTGGTCGAGGTCCACCTCGAGGCTCTCGCCTGCCTTTATCCAATCGGTGTCGCACTCGACCAAAGGCAGCCCGATGTTGAACGCGCTCCTGTAGAATATGCGCGCATACGATTTCGCAATCACTCCGGAGACCCCTGCGGCCATCAGTGCCCTCGGGGCCTGTTCCCTGCTCGAACCGCACCCGAAGTTCCTTCCGGCAACGACGAAGTCCCCCTTCTTCACGGATTTGGCGAACACCGCGTCTATGTCCTCCATCACATGAGCCGCGAGCTCGTTCATGTCGTCTATCTTGAACTTGTACCTCCCGGATATGATGTAGTCCGTGTTTATGTCGTCATTAGGAGAGAATCTGTGAGCTCTTCCTGCCAACTTCGTCAATGGTTACACCTCCCTCGGATCTGTGATCTCGCCTGTGACTGCCGACGCCGCTGCAGTCTCGGGAGATGCGAGGAATATGCTAACACCGTTGTTGTTGCCCATTCTCCCCATGAAATTGCGATTCGCTGTCGACACCACAACATCGCCATCCGACGGGACGCCTGCATGTGTGCCGACGCACGGACCGCATCCCGGAGCAAGGAATACGGCGCCGGATTTCAGAAGCTGCGAAACGACACCCTGCTCGGTTGCTCTGATGTAGACGTCCCTTGAGGCGGGGGCGACTATCAGCCTCACGCCCTTCTTCACATGCCGGTCCTTCAGGATCCTTGCGGCTGCAACGAGGTCGCTCAGCCTGCCATTGGTGCATGTGCCTATGAACACCTGGTTCACAATCGTCCCCCGGAGGTCTGATGCATCGCACACGTTGTCCACACGGTGAGGCCTCGCGACCTTAGGCTCGATGTCGGATGCATCGTAGTCGAATTCCTTCTCGAAGACAGCGTCCGGGTCGCTCGCGACGCCCGTCCCAGGTTTCACGCCCCTCGAGACAAACCAATCTGATGTACGAACGTCGAACTGGAAAGGACAGAACTTGGCGCCCATCTCGACCGACATGTTCGCGACGGTCATCCTCCCGTCAACAGACATCGCGTCGATAGCCTCCCCGGAGAATTCCACCGACTTGTACGTTGCGCCGTCTGCTGTCAAGCCACCGATCACCGTCAATATGAGGTCCTTTGGCCCGGTCCGGTTCGTGAAAGCACCCCCTACCCGGATCGAGTAGCTCTCGGGAACCTTGAACCAAAGCTTGCCAGTGTAGGCAGCGGCCGCGACATCTGCAGATCCGAGCCCGGTAGAGCAGGCATTCAGCGCGCCATATGTGCAGGTATGAGAGTCCGCGCCTACAACCAGATCCCCGGGCAGGACATTGCCACGCTCGGGAACGACCTGGTGACAAACCCCTTCCCCGACATCGTAGAGCGGGACTGAGCTGCGCCTCGCGAAGTCGCGGATCCTTCCGTGTATCTTGGCGACATCCAGAGACGGACAAGGCGAGTTATGGTCGATCACAAGAGCCATCCCTCTCTTCGTTTTGGGAGAAGAGAACCCCAGTTCCTCCAGCCCTCTGATCATCATCGTGGAGGTCCCGTCTTGGGCCATGCAGAAATCGACAGACGCGATGACGATGTCACCGGCTCCGCAATCCGAGCCCGAGTGTGCCCCCAGGACCTTCTCAGCGATAGTGCTCCCCAAACCAACGACCTCTCAAAGACCAGATGCAATGTTTGCCTCTATTGCAGCCATCCTCTTCGCGGACGCGGTCGCTCTCTGGCTCCCCGCCCGGGCAGGCTGGCCCGCCGCGATGAATATCGACATGAACTCCTCATCTGTGATGTTCCTCTTCTTGTCTTCGCCCACACGGCTCACCTCGAGCCTAATGTGCTCCAGCATCTCGGGGGAGGCGGAGAGCCCGAGTTGGTCAAGCTTGTGTCTTATCGACGCCTTGCCTGAGTGCTTTCCCAGCGCGATCTTCCTCTGCATTCCAAGCTTCGATGGATCGAACGCCTCGTATAGCTTCGGGTTCTTCAGGACACCGTCGACATGTATGCCAGACTTGTGCGTGAACATGTTCTCGCCCACAATGGGGTAGTTCAGCGGGATGCCCAGCCCCGAGGCTTTCTCAACGTGCTTGCAGAGGGGCAAGATGTGCTCTGTCTTGTACTTGTCCAAGCCGTAGTGGCTGTGCAGGTTCATTATGAAGACCTCAAGAGGAACATTGCCTGCGCGCTCGCCCAGGCCGTTCACCGTGGTCGACACCCAGAGGGCCCGGCTGTCGAACTCCGAAGCTGCCTCGCACGCAGCTAGGGCGTTGGCTATCGCGAGCCCGAAATCATTGTGGGCGTGGAATTCTACGTCAATGTCCACAGCGCTCATCACGGCACCTATCAGCTTGGATGTGGTAGACGGAGTCAAGATTCCGATCGTGTCGCATATCCTGAACCGATCCCCGCCTGCGCTCTTGCCCGCAGCCGCGAACTCGATCAGATAGTCGATATCGGTCCGTGTAGCATCGCCGGCGTTGAAGCAGACATAGACCCCCTGAGCCTTGGCGAACTCCACGCAGTCGACGAGCTTCTCGAGCTGCTGGTCCCGGCTCATCTTCAGCTTGTGCTCAAGGGCAATATCAGAGGTGTCCGTCGAGATCGAGACGGCGTCCACACCGTAAGATATGGAGTCTGCAACGTCTGCTTTCACCATCCTGTTCCACCCCATGATCGACATCGACGCTGCCTGCTCTTTGAGCAACTTGGCGCATTTCTTGTCGCTGTCGTTGTAGGTCGCAAAGGTCTCGAGCTGTTCGACCCCGAGGCTCTCTAGCCTCAGCCCGATTTCCAGCTTCTCCTCTGCGGTGAAGGAAATCCCAGGCATCTGCTCGCCGTCGCGGCATGTGGTGTCAACGATTCTGATGTCTCCAAGCGGGGCTTTGATGGCTCTGTACGGGGTCATGGATAGGCAGATTGCATACCCCATATTCATCATTATGTCTATTTCTTGACTTTGAACTGATTGTATGTCCTATTAGTGACTCGGTTATGTGGTCAATTGACCAAAGAAGACCGTTGAAATCATTCGAATGATTTTCAATTCTTTCTGCCAAGCCTGCCAGGACAGCGGCCAGCTGTTGGCGGCATGGCAGTTGTGGCAGCATTGAGCGCGTTTTGGGACTGGTACGTGAAGGAATTTCGACGACCCACGGATTCTTCCATACCGCTGGGATGTCGGAGTCTGGGGATCGGCTACCCCATCAGTTCCGTCTACGGAAGACCGCCTGGCCCAAGAACTTGGCCTTTCCTGCCAGGTCCTCCTCGATCCTGAGAATGCGGTTGTATTTCGCTGTCCGTTCGCCCCTCGAAGGGGCACCTGTCTTAATCTGGCCGGCGTTGGTGGCCACACTTATGTCGCTGATGCTGGTGTCCTCGGTCTCGCCCGATCTATGTGACACAACGCAATTGTACCGGGACCGCTCCGCGAACTTCATCGTCTCCAGGGTCTCCGTCAAGGTCCCGATCTGGTTGACCTTTATCAAGATCGCATTAGCGATACCCTGCTTGACGCCTTCTGCGAGGATTGCCCTGTTCGTGACGAACACGTCGTCCCCTACGAGCTGCACTTTCCGACCTAGTCGCGAGGTTATTTCACGCCAGCCGACCCAGTCCTCCTCGGACATAGCGTCTTCGATGGAGGCGATCGGGAACGTCTTGCAGAGGTCGGCGTACATGTCCACCATCTCCTCGGGGCTGAGCATTTCCATAGTGCCCTTCCTGAAAACGTATTTCTCCCCGTCGAAGAATTCGCTCGCCGCCGGATCCATCGCCAGCAAGACGTCCTTGCCGGGCCTGAGACCGATGGATTCCGCAGCCTCCGATATCAGCTCAAGGGCTTGGTTGTTTGAGCCCAGCTTGGGTGCGAACCCGCCTTCGTCTCCGACCGCCGTGCTCAGTCTCTTCTCCCTGAGCTTGGCCTTGAGGGCATGGAACACCTCTGCTCCGCGCCTGAGAGACTCCCTGAATGTCTTCCCCACTGGGACTACCATGAACTCCTGGAAGTCCAGGTTGTTGTCGGCGTGTGCGCCTCCATTCAGTATGTTCATCATCGGGACCGGAAGCGTCCTCGCGGAGGACCCTCCTAGATACCTGTAGAGGGGGAGTCCGGCGTCTGCGGAGGCTGCGTGCGCGACGGCCAGGGAGGCGCCCAGGATCGCGTTGGCTCCCAACCTTGACTTGTTCGAGGTCCCGTCTAGGTCGAGCATTATGAAGTCGATCTCCCTCTGTTTCTTGGGATCCATGCCGACGATCTTGGGAGCGATGATCTTGTTGACGTTCCTGACTGCCTTCTCAACGCCCTTGCCAAGGAACCTCGATTTGTCGCCATCCCGCAGTTCGACGGCCTCTCGAGTGCCCGTAGAGGCACCGGATGGCACGGACGCCCTCCCAGTCTTCCCGTTGCTGAGAGTGACGTCGACCTCCACCGTAGGGTTGCCTCTCGAATCGAGTATCTCCCTGGCTCTGACAGCCTTTATTCTCGCCATCTTATCGACTGTACGAATCGCGAGAGAGGATAAAAGCAATTGCAGAATCACCACATCCGCGCGCGCCTGAGAAGGTTTAATAGGCCAGCGAATCCTGCGAAGGGCGAATGAACGAGTTCGGGCTGCTGGACAAGAGGATTCAGGCCCTCCTCAGGAAGCGGGACATCATCGAGCCCACGGATCCGCAGAGGAGGGCGATACCCGAGATCCTCGCCGGGCACCACGTGCTCTTGGTCGCACCCACGGGCATAGGCAAGACTGAGGCCGCCATGATGCCTGTGCTCCACGCTCTGGCCAATTCGAAGAGAGCTGGCATACGGTGCGTGTATGTCACCCCCCTAAGGGCTCTGAACAGGGACCTGCTGGGGCGTCTCAAGGAGTTCGGCGAAACGGTGGGCTTGTCGGTGGCCGTCAGGCACGGGGATACTCCCGCTTCCGAGCGCACCGCCCAATCAAAGAACCCGCCCGATGTTCTGATAACCACGCCTGAGACCCTGCAAATCCTGTTCACCGGGCGGAACCTACGAAGGCACATCGCGAACGTCAAGCATGTCATAGTAGACGAGATACACGAGCTCGCAGAGGACGAGAGAGGAGCACAGCTCTCCATTGCGCTCGAGAGGCTGGTTGGGATCGCGGGGGAATTCCAGAGGATTGGGCTCTCTGCCACAGTAGGGTCAATCGATGAGGTATCACACTACTTGGCAGGGACTGACCGCGAGGTCAGCGTGCTCAGAATCTCCGCGATGAAGGACATGCGCATCTCCGTGGAGAGCCCTGAGCCGGATGATCGCGATAAGCCGCTTGCGGACCGGCTCCAGACGGACACGAAGCACTTGGCGTGCATGAAGAGATGCCGCGACATGGTCGAGGAGCACAGGTCCACCCTGTTCTTCGTTAACACGAGAGACTATGCCGAGGCTCTGGGCGTCCGGTACCATCTCTGGGACGAATCGTTCAAGGTAGGTGTCCATCACGGTTCTCTCTCTAGAGAGATCAGGGTCCAGATGGAGGACGACTTCAAGTCCGAACGCCTCAAAGCCCTCATATGCACGTCGTCGCTCGAGCTCGGAATAGATGTCGGCTCCGCCGACTTCACGATCCAGTTCAACTCCCCCAGACAGGTGACTAGGCTCATACAGCGAGTGGGGAGGTCCGGCCACAGGCTCGGCAAGACCTCCTTTGGGAAGATCGTCACAACGGCCCCTGGAGAAACCGCTGAGAGCATGGTCATCGCCCGAAGGGCGATGATAGAAGAGCTGGAGAGGTTCAGGATCAGAGAGAACCCGCTGAGCGTCCTGGCGAACCAGCTCGTTGGGATGACCCTCACCGAACCCAGGGTGGACAAGGAATGGGCATTCGCCACGATCAGAAGAGCATATCCCTTCAGGAAGCTGCTCAGAAAGGACTTCGACGATGTGCTGAGAGTCCTGGCTGAGCTCCACGTACTCTGGAACGACGAAGGCGTGTTCCGGAGGAAGAACACGGGCATGAAGTACTTCTTCGACAACGTCTCCATGATCCCGGACGAAAGGACCTACAAGATCAGGGACGTATCGTCCAGAGGGATCATAGGAACGCTAGACGAGAGCTTCGTCGCTACCTACGCCGAACCGTACGCCACGTTCGTCACAAGAGGCAGGACCTGGAGAGTCGTCGAGGTCGGCGAGGACGAGGTCATTGTCGAGCAGGTGCGCGAGATCGGAGCCACTCCGTCTTGGGTGGGAGAGGAGATACCAGTTCCCTACGAGGTCGCCCAGGAAGTGGGTGCCATGCGAAGGCTCCTGGAGCTGGACATGTATCCCGCGGATGCTACCGCGAAGAAGCAGGTCGCTGATTGGGTCAGGGGACAAGGCAAGTCCGAGCTCCCGACCGACAAAGTCGTGACGGTCGAGCAGGGGGACAAAGTCATCGTCATCAACTGCTGTTTCGGCAGCAAGGTCAATGAAACGATAGCCAAGCTAGTCACCGCTCGCCTGGCCGCCAGGTTCGGAGAGAGCATAGGTGTCCAAACAGAGCCATATTCGATTGTCCTTGAGGTGCCGAGGAACCTCAAGGCCTCGGATGTCGTGAGAGCGATCGGGGAGACAGACCCGTCCACCCTCCATCAGTTCATGCGCATCATAGTCAGGAATTCATCGTATCTTAGGTGGCAGTTCGTCCATGTGGCCAAGAAGTTCGGGGCGGTCCGAAAGGACGCCGACTACAAGATGCTCAACATATCGAAGCTGATTGACGTCTTCGAGCACTCCCCCATATTCGACGAGGCCGTGAACAAGACGCTCTGGGAGAATATGGACATCGAGTCTGCATCGCTCGCCCTGGAGCGGATCAAGGACGGGACCATCGCGCTCAAGGTCGGGCCGCTGTCGCCGATCGGGCAAGCAGCGATCGGGGAGCGGAGCGAGCTCATGCAACCTCAGAGGGCGGACAAGACTGTACTGCTGGCCCTCAGGGGCAGGCTGATGTCGGAGGATGTCGTCATGGTCTGCATGAACTGCAGGACACAGAAGAGGACCCAAGTATCCAACCTGCCGGACAAGATCAAATGTTCCAGGTGCGGAGGGGTCATGCTAGCGGCTCTCCAGCCCTACGCGAAGCAGGAGTTCGGAGTGCTGAAGAAGGGCGCTGAGGGCGAGGAGGACAAGAGAGTCCTGAAACGAGTGTACAAGAACGCCAACCTGGTAATGGCCCACGGGAAGAAAGCGGTCATCGCACTAGTAGGAAGAGGAGTAGGCCCAGACACCGCTGCGAGGATACTGGCCCGATATCATCTCGAAGAGGACGAGTTCCTGAGGGACATACTGCAAGCAGAGGTCAACTACGCGAGGACCAAGCGGTTCTGGGATTAGCGCTCTCTTCCATGGAAACCGAGACCGACAACATACATCTCAGAGCTCGTGGACCTCGAAGCGCGTGGATGATGGACGTGCACATTGTCGAAAACCCTGATGACCGAGTCAACATAGTCCTCGCTCATGTCCCCGTAGAACATCTTCACAACGAAGTTACCGCCCCTTCTGAGGACCTTTGCCGCAAAGGCTAAGGCATGCTCGCACAACTCGATCGACCTGGCATGATCATAAGGATAGTTCCCGCTGATGTTGGGCGACATGTCAGAGAGCACGACATCCGCCCCCTCCGGTATCATCCCCAACAGCCTCTCCACCACCGAATCATGTCTTATGTCCCCTCTGATGAAGGTCACGCCATCGATCGGGACGAACCTGTCAAGGTCGAGCGCGAACACCTTCGAGCTCGGCCCACCCAGCTCCACCGCGACCTGGGACCAACCCCCCGGGGACGCGCCGAGATCGACGACTGTGTTTCCCGGGCGTATTATGTCGAACCTATGGTCGAGCTGCTTCAGCTTATACGAGGCGCGGCTGCGATAGTCCTCCCGCTTCGCCTTGCGGTAGTACTTGTCCCTTCGCCGATCCGCCCTCCAAGCCTTAGTCACGGCTATCGAGATTCCAGTGCCCGGACATATTGTTTCCTGCGCAGGGCAACAGATATAGGCAGATGATGCAATCGCCCAGAAGGAAGGGGAGACCGGATGCCCACGGGTATGACCTACGCGAAGGCTGGCGTCGACATCGACAAGAAATCCAGCAGCATCGCCGCGCTCGTCGAACAGCTTAAGTTCAGGAGGAGCGGCTTCGGGAAACCCATAGACCTCCCGGGGCATTTCACGGGCCTGATAGACTTCGGGGATATCGCGCTGACCTTGTGCACGGACGGGGTCGGCACCAAGCTGCTCGTGGCCGACGCGCTCCGCAAGTGGGACACTGTCGGCATCGACTGCATAGCGATGAATGTGAACGACACGATCTGCGTGGGAGCGGAGCCAATCGCGTTCGTCGACTACATCGCGATAGACAAGCCAAACGAAAGCTTGACCGCGCAGGTTGGCCAGGGACTCGAGAAAGGAGCCGAGATGTCGAACATGACGATAGTGGGAGGAGAGATCGCAGTCCTCCCCGAGCTCGTCGTGGGCTTTGACCTCGCAGGCACCTGCTTGGGCGCGGTCGAGAAGAACAAGATCATCACAGGAGAGAGAATCAAAGCCGGGGACGCGCTGGTGGGTCTGCCGAGCTCAGGCATACATTCCAACGGACTCACTCTCGCCAGGAAGATATTCGAGAATAACGGGATCAAGTACCGGGACAAGGTCAAAGGGCTCCCGAGATCCGTCGGTCTGGAGCTGCTGGAGCCGACCACGATCTATGTTAGGCAGGTTCTCAAGCTGCTCCGCAAACACGACGTTCACGGGATGGCCAATATAACCGGCGGAGGCCTGAGGAACCTCATCAGGCTCAAGAAGGGAATAGGTTTCGAGATAGACAACCCGATGAAGCCCCAGCCCGTGTTCAAGGTCATGCAGGAGTTGGGGGACATATCTGACAAGGAGATGTACCAGATATTCAACATGGGCATGGGGTTCGCGATGGTGGTCCCGGGCCGCATAGCGGACGATTTCGTCAAGGAAGCGGGCAAGGGTGCCAGGATAGTAGGGCGAGCGGTTAGCAAAGAGCGCATAACGGTCCCCTCGATGCATCTGACCTACTCGAAGTACTGAGTGCCGTCATCTCCCGAGGATGGAGCCGATCACTGCTCCGAGCGCAGTGCACGTCTCCAGAGAGAGTTTTCGGCCGGTTATGTCGAGGTGCTTTCCGCTCATCCGGAAGACTTCCTTTGGCAGTCCGCGGGGGCCGAGGCCGAACACCAGGAGGACGGACCTGCCTGACCTCAGCATCTGCCTGATATCGTCCGTCGAGACCTCCTTCCCTGGCTCTGGCTTACGCGTCGTGACTACAATCTCCCCCAGCTGAGGGGGAAAACCCCTGCCAGGAAAGTCGAAACACGAGAACCTGCCTTTCTCCGAGAGTTCAATCAGGTAGCTCCCGCTCTCGCCAATGCTTGTGGTCGTCGAGACCCAGCGCGCGATCTCAACTGGAGTGGACAGCTCCTTGTCGTAGGGGAAGCCGAACGTGGATAGATTACAGTCGAAGGCCAACGCAAGCGGTCCCGCGCGGGCGAGCGCCCTCCTGTGGGACTCATGGAACTTCACGGGGTCATATGAGTTGTACAGGCCTATGGTCACGCGCCCAGGCATGTCTAGACATCCTCAGCTGCGCAATCTCCTTGGCAGCTATTAGAACCCTAAGGTAACGACTTCCTCGGCCGGCTGCAAATTGCGTATTCGTCGCCGTCGAAGAAGATGTCGAGGTCCGGATGCTTATCCTGAAGCTCCTTGATCTTCTCAAGGACCTCGCGCAGGCTCAGCTCAGTGTTGTCTCGCTTCACCTTGACGATTACCTGCTTCTGCATCTGAGACCTCTTCCGACGAGCCAGATGGCTAACAACAGTTCTTATTGGGCCTCTCCGTATAAAAACGTTTACACAAGGTGCCAGCCACACGCGCACAGGCATGCACATGCGCAGGCGCGCTTCGGTCGCGCGCGAAAGAACGAGAGGTCATTGCTTCCCGAACACGGGTTCCGACATCTTCTCGGCGGCCGCTGCAGCCTTCGCCCGGGCTTCTTCCGAAACCTTCCCTAGCTGCCTGATCTTCTTGTCGAATGTCTCAATCATCTTGGGAAGAACCTTGTAGATCGGCAGGAGCATCGGGACGAAAGTCACCCTGTCCTTCCCGATCCCGAGCGAATCCAGCTCGCCCCGGAGCGCCTCGATCCTCTTCTCAATAATGTGGGCGATTTCTCCGCCCTCTTCGTCTGATAGGACCACTCCGTCTGCGCCCAGTGCGAATGCCTTCAGTATCTCGTGTCTCGCAATGCGGGCTGCGGACGGAACGCGCATGATCCTGATACCAGGAGGGTACTCCATCCGAGCGGTCCCTGCAGAGTCCGCGGCAACATAAGCCAGCACATCCCCGAAGAAGCCGATTATCTTGATGCCCTCCGACCTACCGTCGAGAAGGCCTTCCAGCTCGGCCTCGGTCTGAGAATCGGTGTAATGGGCGAGATCGAAGACCTTCACGGGACACTCGGACACGCACGCGCCGCACCCAACGCATGCAAAGTCATCTATCTGCGGAAGGTCGCCGACCGCAACTGCGTTCACCGGGCACACAGCCACACAGGCCATGCACTTAGTACACTTCATCGCGTCCACGATGTACGCTTTCACGGGATCTATGAGCATCTTCCCCGTTCCCAGGAATTCCATCGCATGCGCTGCTGTGCTCCTCCCTTCGATGACGCTATCCCTCACGTCTTTCGGCCCGAGGACCGCACCAGCCGCAAAGATCCCTGACCTGTGCGACGAGACAGGATCGAGCTTGGGGTGCTTCTCAGACACGAAGCCGTCCTCCCCCAGCGGGACCTGCAGCTTCTTTGCGAGCTCGTCTGTGCCCTGGGATGGGAGCATCGCGGTGCACAGCACGACCATGTCGAACTCGTTCTCGATGATTTCCCCGAGTGTGACATCCTCGGCCCTAACGACTATGCCCGAGGTCCCCTTCTGGATATCTGCGACCTTGCCGTGTATGAACTTGACTCCAAACTCCTCTTGCGCCCGAACATAGAACTCCTCGAAGCCACGGCCCGCGGCGCGTATGTCAATGTAGTAGACATACACCTGCATGTACGGGAACGTCTTGCGCAGTATGACCGCCTGCTTGATCGCGTAGTTGCAGCATATCTTGCTGCAGTACGGGACTCCGATCTTCCTGGTCCTCGAGCCTGCACAAAGCGCGAAAGCGACTTTCTTCACCCTGTTCCCGTCAGACTTCCGCTTGAGGACCATACCCGCACCGCACTCATTTATCATCAGCCGCTCCATCTGCGTCCCAGTAATCACGTCGGGGAGAGAGGTGTCGTACTCGTGCAGCTTCTTGACGTCGAATGGGTCGAAGCCTGTGGCCATGATGATTGAGCCAGCATCAAACTCCTGGAAGCTCTCCTTCGCCTCCATGTCGATCGCGTGCGCGGAGCACACCTTCACGCACGCTCCGCATTTCTTGCACTTCTCGAAGTCTAGAACGTATGAGGCCGGCACCGCCTGAGGGAAGGGTTTGTGGATGGCCTTGCGCTCGTACAGGCATTCTTCGAAATCGCTGGGCGTCTTTACAGGGCAGACCTTCTCGCACTTCGCGCATCCGATGCACTTCTTCGGGTCGACTCCCCTCGGGCCCATTCTCACCTTGACCCTGTAGTTGCCAGGGGAGCCGGAGACTTCCACGACCTCGCTCAGCGTAAAAAGGGCAATGTTCGAGTTCGCTCCTACCTCGACCATCCGCGGGCTGAGGATGCACGGTGCGCAGTCGAGCGTCGGAAAGGTCTTGCTCAATTGGGCCATCCTTCCTCCTATGCTTGCACGCTTCTCAACCAAATGCACTTTGTATCCAGAGTTGGCCAGCTGCAACGCCGCGGAAATACCTGCGATGCCTCCTCCTATCACCAGGACGTCTCGGCAGACCGAGACCTCCTTTGGGTGGAGCTCCTCCAAGACCGAGGCGCGTCTCACGCCGCCCCTGACGAGATCCTTCGCCTTCGAGGTGGCCTCTTTCTTGTCCTTGTGAACCCAGGAACACTGCTCCCTGAGGTTGATCATCTCCAGCAGGTACGGGTTCAGGCCGGCGTCCTGGAGCATCTTTCGGAAGGTCTTCTCATGCATCTTCGGAGAACATGACGCGACCACGACCTTCGTCAGGTTGAGGTTCTTGATGTCCTCCACGATCTGGTTCTGGCCAGGCTCGGAGCATGTGTATGTGTTGTCCCGGGCAACGACGACGCCTTCCAGGCCTTTCGCATATTCGGCGACGGTAGCGCAATCGACCGTCCCCGCGATGTTCGTGCCGCAATGGCACACATACACTCCGATTCGTTCCGCCTTCGAGCGTTTTGGCTTGTCCTTGGCCAATTCCCCGGTCATTTGAACGGCATGGAATGATTGCTAGGGTAATTGGTTATTTTGGTGTGTCAGGTTTTCGAAGATTTTTCGAGCAGTCGTGAGATCGAGCATGCGACCCGCAACAGGCGAGTAAAGAACCTTTCCCCCAGCCCATTGTCCAGGGTCGATTCCATCCGGCTTAAGTATAAATATCCCAATTCGGCTATTTAGAGTAGCTCAGGCCAGACCTGAGGGACTCGCTTCCCCCCAAACTGCGTTCTGGACTGCACAGAAATGACGGGAGAGCCCAGATGGCAAAGAACGATGACAACTCACAAGACAAGATAACATGCCGGATATGCGGCTACGGATCGCCTGCGGGTTCGGACAGGTGCGAGCATTGTTATCACCTGCTCAACGAGAACGGCTCCGCGAAGGAGTCTCAGGACGGCGTTGACGCCCTGATGTCCATACCCGGCGTAGGCGAGACGAAAGCGGAAGCCCTCCACGAGGCAGGATACAAGACGGTCAAGGACCTCCAGGAGGCGAAGGTCGAGGAACTCGCCAGCATAAAGGGAATTGGGGAGAAGCTCGCGGCGAAGATCATCGAAGGAGCGAAATCCCTCGACAAGACGGAGGACAGGGGCCTCGCTGACTGGCTTTCAGGAGAGGACGAGGGGCTCTCGAGTTGGCTCTCTGGTGATGAAAGGCCGGGCCAGGCAGCGGAGGCTGCCGCGAAGCCCGAGTACACAGATCAGAACGATTCTCTGGCTAAATGGCTCGCGGGGAGCGAGAGTGATATAGACAGCTGGCTCCAGGAAACCGCGGGCATGCCGCAAGCAGGCACCGCGATTCCGCGGGGAGAGCTGCTCGCGCGAGAGGCGGAGATCATCCAGATGAGGGAGACCCTCAAGGAGAAATTGAAGCAGCTCGAGACGGGAGAGTTCGACCCCCAGGCGACAATAGAGGAACTCGCCAAGCTGAAAGCCGATATTGAGCTGGAACGCGAGATCAGGGTGAAGCTGGAGGAAGAGCTGGAGAACGTCAAGCGCGGGAGCATCGCAGTCATCAAGTTCATCAAGGGCCAGCATGGAGCAACCCCGGACAACTTCAACATGGCCGACAGGCTCACGTCTGAGATGGCGCTCAGGGAGAACCTGGAACTGAAGATAATGGAGCTGGAAGGGGTCCTAAAGGCCGTCAGGGAGAAGGCGGAGCAGGGGTTCTCCGAGATGCCGCCGGACACCCAGGAGCTGAAGCGCCAGGAAATGATGCTCGCCGAACGGCAGGCGCAGATGGACGCTCTCGAGTCCCAGCTGAGGGCGAAGGAGGAGGCGCTCAAGGAAGGGCTGATTAACTACGGCAAACAGGCGGCCCAAGCACCTCCCGGGATTTCGACTGAGGAGTGGATCCAGAAGGAGCAGGGATACATGGAACAGGTCAACGACCTCAGGATCAAGCTTTCCGCGGCGGAGATAGAGCTCAAGCAGAAGGCCGAGCTGATGAAGATCACTTCTGCACCCGGCAAGACAATCGACCCGGATCTGATGCGCAAGATCGAGGACACTCAGAGAACTGAGCGCACGCTAGCTGTCAGAGAGCAGGAGGTCCAGCGGCTGAGAGAGGAGCTCCAGATCCGGGACGAAGAGATGAAGAAGATCAAGGAGCCGATGAAGTACAAGGAAGACGAGATGCTCAGGCGCGAAGAGGACCTGATGTTCAGGGAACGCGCGCTGCAGGAAGAGCTCCGGCAAGTTAGCAGACAGAAGGCAGAGCTTACATCGACCGACGAACTGACGCTCAAGAAAAGGCTGGAGGAACTCCAGTCCCAGGTCACGGAAAAAGAAGAGGAGATCCGCCGCAAGGAGAAGTACCTCGGCCTCAAGGAAGAGGAGCTCAGGAACCGGGAGCAGGGTCTGATCGGCGAGGAGATAGACAAGCGCGAGGCCGACAGGGTTCTGGAGCTCAAGATTGAAAAGGTGAAGACCGGCACTTCAAGGCTAGACGACCTGCTGCTCGGCGGAGTGCCGTTCGGAGCTAACGTCCTGGTCTACGGGCCGCCGTTCACTGGAAAGGAGGTCTTGGTCAACGTCTTCATCGCTGAGGGGCTGAAGAAGGGCGTGCCAGCGCTTTGGATAAGCACTGAGAAAGCGCCCAAGGAGCTCCGGGAAGAGATGATGTTCGTCTTGTCCGGCTACGAGGAGTACGAGAAACGCGGCCTCGTCAGGTATGTGGATTCTTACTCGAGGAGCATGGGCGACGAGACCCAGGACCCATACACCGAGTACATCGATTCGCCGACGGACTATGAGGCCCTCTCGAAGGCCGTAGAGAAGGTCTCGAAGGAGTTAAAGGAGAAACACGAGTACTACAGGGTCGGCTTCAGGTCCATATCCACCATGATAGCCTACCTAGACCCCAACACCGCCTTCAGATTCCTAAGCCCGATCGCGGGCAGGAGGAAGAGGGACCGCGCGGTCTCCATGTACACCATCGAGAAGGGCGTACACGGCGAGCAGGAGATCCAGATGATAGGTTCGGTCATGGACGGCATGATCGAGTTCAAGGTGGAGAACCTCAACACCTTCCTGGCCATAAGAGGTATTTGCGACGTTCAGTCGAGGGCGTACATAAGATATTCCGCAACGAAGACCGGCGTCACGATAGGTTCGTTCTCTCTGGACCACATAAGGTGAGCTGAGAGAAACTCACGCCACTTCCATAGACGACTTGTAGTCCTTTGCGCCCACGGACTTCGTCTCGGGCTTGAGCTGGATCTGGGGCAACGGGGTCGGTGGCGGGAGCGAAAGGTCCCGGGCGATTATGAAGAACGCGGGGATGCAGTTCATTGATATTGACGCCAGGATCGGGCCGAACACTTCGTTAGGAAGCGATTTCTTCTGGGCCCACTGTCCAGCCACAACCCTCCCTTGTCCCTCCCAGACTAACCTTCCGTCGGCCTTGATCGTGCCCACGCCGGAGTAGGTCACCATGAAGCTGAACTCGAACTGAGCTTCGCTGTCCGAGATGGCGGTGACGTTCGTTATGTTGGTGTTGTGGTCGACCCTGAGCTGAGGCGGCCTCTCGCCTATCTTTGAGAACCTCTTGGCGTCAATCGAGGTCAGTTCGAATGATTTTATGGGCATGTGATGGCCCCCTAGCTTACGCGCAAAGTGCCTGCCCGGTCATTAAACTATGCATAACATCCAATGCGCAGAAGGTGCCGTGGGCCGGACTTGAACCAGCGACTTCAAGATCTTCAGTCTTGCACTCTCCCAACTGAGTTACCACGGCATGTTGGGAGAGGCAGTTAGGCTAAGCTTCGTATTAAATCTTGGGGGAATCGGGTTCTGGAGCAATTCGGGTGGTGAAGGACCGGAAACGCGCGCACAAGTCCTCCCTGGCACTACAAGTAATCGATGCGCCGTACTACTTCTGGATGGGTTGTCAGAAGGATGCTTGTCAGAGGAGTCGTCTTCCGGCTCGAATCGGACCTCCCCTCAGAAGCAATATTCCTCCTGGAAGACTTCAGGCTGGCGGTCAACAACGCGGTACGAGCTGGCATCCAGGCGAGAGTGACGTCCAGAAACGCCCTCTCAAAGCTAGCGTACAAGGACTTCCGCCAGATGCATCCCAGGATGTACGCCCAGCATCTGGCAACTGCGTTCGAGGTAGCT
>Ga0214474_1000526_pt1 | contig 18840 bp, 17 predicted proteins | sample RVTome_2_FD_187335 | JGI IMG/M metagenome (GOLD analysis project Ga0214474, IMG submission 187335) | Soil microbial communities from uranium-contaminated site in the Upper Colorado River Basin, Wyoming, United States - RVT95D214 HiSeq ...
ATGCAAGACTGACGAGGATTACGCCGGCGCGCGCCTGGATTTCAGGCATGAAGCGGCCATGATGCTCATCAACAAGAAGACGAAAGACGAGCAAATCGCGTATCTTGAGAAGATGCTGTCCGATCTGGCAATGGAACGGATCGGCAAGCGGCTGGAAGACCAAGAGAGGCTGCTGGCAAAGGACCTGGACAAGCTGAGGTTAGAATCGTTCGGCCTCGGAGCTGAGTCAATCTCCGCGGTTGCTGGCCTTGAGCTGAACCGGGAAGAAATCCTGTCGGAGAAGAGGCACTTCGAGAAGTTCATGCAGATGTTGGTACCGGGTGCCCTTCCTAAGAAGAAGCCAGCTAGTGCGAAGGACATCCCCGAAATCGATCTCGAGAAGAAGGATGAGCCAGATAAGTCCTAGAAGACGGGACAATCTCCGCCATCCGGACATGCAGAAAGCCCCTTCTTTCGGTCTCCTCACACCCCCCCAAGATGCCCTTGAAGTCCCTGTATCCGGGTCGATTCTGGTTTCGGCACGGGCTTTTATGTTTCATTAGTTATATGTTCTCGGCATCCCTTAGGGTAGGGCACGCACGACACCAGATAATAACAGGATTCTTTTTGAGGACGCCACGCATTACTGTACAAGGAGAACAAGCATAAGCAAACATTAGTAAACATAAGTATCAGCTTATACATCACTTATGGATGTGTACACATGCAGTTAACGGCACGCGGAAGGGAGATCGTCGCGGTTCTGCAGAAGGGCATCAACACACCCACCCTGTTGGCCGCAGAGCTGAAAATCACTCAGTCGGGAGCTACCCAAGCACTGCAGAAGCTCGAAAAGAAGCAGCTCGTGACCCGCACGAAGATCGGGCGGAACGTCTTCTACCGGCTGATCGAAGAGGAAAAGCCTGAGCCATCTCACGAACTGGACGAGGATTTGGAGCTGATAAGGGAATCATACCACTCGCTCTCGAGGGTGTGGTCCCACATTCTGAGGCTGGACCTGAGCCACGAAGAGCTGAAGAAAGTGAGAGAGGCGAGGAACCTCCTGGAGGAGATCCTCGTCAGGCGCGGCAAGAGCCTGGAATGATCCAGGCGTCACTTCAGAGCGTTCGTTGCCCTCCGGATATTGTCGACCGTCATGGCCATCTCGGTTGTTCCTGACTCCTTGCCGATGATGTATATGGAGTCGACGTTGACCATCTCTCGAGCCAGCTTCCTGGCAACCTTCCCCAGTTCTCCAGGCCTATCCATGATCTTGAGCGTGATGACATCCTTGAGGTCGAAACTGACGCCCGTACGAGTCAGAGCAGACTTCGCCGTGGCCTCATCGTCAGTGACGATTCGGATCATCGGCCTCTGGTGGTGCCGCTCGCTGGCAATCGCCTTGATGTTCACTCCCTGGGTACCAAGCGTCTCGCAGATCCTTGCCAGTTCACCTGGCTTGTCCTGGACGTAGACGTCGAACTCCTTCATTTTCCAATCCTCGCCTGCGTCATTCAGCTAATAGTAAAAAAGAGTTCCGATGGGCGCGGGGAGAGCTGTCTACGTCTGATCCGGAGTCTTGGGGAGCTTCGCCCACCTCATTACCCACCAGTAAGCGAGGTAGGTGGCGTTCAACGTGGCGAGAGCAAGCACCGCCATAGTCCAGACGAGGGTCTCCGTGTCGAGCCCGAGTGCGAACCCGAACACTGTGGCAATTGTGTTGGGCACGAGAACAGCGGTGCCAAGGATGGTGAGCCAGGTCATCGTCAGAGCCATCCTGTTGTTGAGCAGCTGGAGCTGATTGTTGTAGAGCGCCTGCAGCACCTCGAGCCCGGACGCAAGGACCTCGGACATGTGTTCGCTCAGCGATATCTGCCTGTTGACGTCCTCGACAAGAAGCCCTATCTGCGCGAGGGTCTTCGGGTTGTCGGATACCAGTTCGGCATCGCCGTATCTGAGTGAGTGCAGGACGTCCAGGGTTCTCCAGAGCGTGTTCAGGTACGTTATCAGCGCGTGCTTGAGATTGTATATGTCCCTCCCGATCTGCATCCTGGGAGATGCGGGATCGAGAAGCTTCTCGCTCATGGAGTCTCCCTGCTCTTCAATCTCGCGCAAATGCTCGAAGTTGTGCGAGTTGTTCTCATCCAGTATCCTCACGAGCATCATGGTCAGCCTGTCATCGAGTTCCATGCTCTCTGGCAGTTTCCTGAGGAACGAGTCTGCGTATCTGGAGAAGAGGACGAGCCTCTCGACCTGGACCGTGTGCATGGTCACGATCAAATCCTTGCGCACGAGGATAATGAGCGGGTACGACTCCACGGACAGCTTGCTGATCTTGACAGCGGGCACCATGATGCCAAGTTCGGTTACCCCATCCTCGAACGATGCATGATACCCTTTCATGAGGGTGGGAACAAGAGAAGCGCTGAAGCCAAGCTTCACCGCAGTCTCCGTACCGTCCTTCATGAGGTCCTTCACCGTGAAGTTGAGCCATGCGAGGCTGGATCCCTGAAGAGCCGAGAAGAATTCTGAAGGCGAATTGCCGAAGACCTTGATCGGCTTTCCCTTGTGCGGGAGCGCGACGCATATGGCGCTGTAATCAGGCATCTCGCAGCTTGGAGTTGAACACTCCTTCTGAGCTACGGACGATCCCGGACGAGAGGTCTTCGGCTCCTTGGCTCCCTTTTCCCCACTTGCCCCGCTCACTCGAGTGCCCCCTCAGGGTCCCTCTAGTTCCCTTCTATCCCCTATATTCTCCAACAAGCATGAATACTTCACCATCAGATGGCTACCAGGCCTGTGTGAATCCTTTTAATACTCACCTAGCCATTTCTGCGCCGACTTCAGATGAGGGTACTGCTAATTCATGCTGACAAGTTCGAATACGAGGTAAAGGAGCCGACCAAGATGGCGGAGCCTCTGCCCCAGGGACACCAGAAGAAGCACGCCTTCAAGGAGGCTCTGGTTGCGTTCTCGACCATAGAGGCTTCTGACGAGGACGCCGAAGCGATAGCCGAGGTCGTGGCTGAGGACCTGGCGGACGTTGTCTCCAAGGTCGAGGCGGAGAGGGTTGTGTTGTATCCCTACGCTCACCTGAGCTCTAGCCTAGCGGGTCCAGACCAGGCAATACGCGTTCTGAAGGCGACCGAGGCGGCCATCAAGGGAAAAGGCATCGAGGTCCACAGGTCCCCGTTCGGCTGGTACAAGGGGTTCGAGATCAAGTGCAAGGGCCATCCTCTCTCGGAGCTGTCGAGGGAGTTCACGGCCGACAAGAAGGTCACCAGAGAGGAGGTCGTGGAGAAGATACAGAAGACTTTCTACATCCTCACACCGGAAGGTGAAGAGCACCCAATCAACCTGGAGGACGTAGACTCAGCAGCCGTCCTGGACAAGTATCCTACCCTGAAGAAGTTCATCCTGTCCGAAGAGGTGGGAAGGACCAAGGGAGAAGAGCCGCCCTCGATCAAGGCGATGCAGCGGCTCGAGCTCGTTGACTATGAAGAGGCGAGCGACAGAGGGCATTTCAGGATGTTCCCCAAGGGGCACCTGGTCTTCAGCCTTCTCGAGAAGTGGGCGGAGGAGATCGCCATCGACAGGATAGGCGCGATCCAGATCGATACGCCCATTCTGTACGACTGGTCGTTCCCAGACATAAAGAGCCAGGGCATGTCTTTCCACGAGAGACATTACACGCTCAAGACTGAGGAGAACAGGGAGTTCGTGCTCAGGTTCGCCGGAGATTTCGGGCTCTTCCGGATGATGAAGGGCGCCACTCTCAGCTACAGGCACCTCCCCCTCAGGATCTACGAGTTCTCCAAGAGCTTCAGGCTGGAGCAGCGCGGGGAGCTGACCGGCCTGAAGAGGCTAAGAGCATTCCACATGCCAGATGTGCACTGTTTCGTGAAGGACCTGGATGACGGCTGGAAGGAGTACATGCTCCTTTACAGGAACTACGCTGACCTCGCCGACGCAACCGGGGTTGAGTACGCGGTCGCGTTCAGGATCGTGAAGGACTTCTATGACAAGTACAAGCAGAACATCATCGAGCTGCTGAAGTACTCGAAGAAGCCCGCGCTGATTGAGGTCCTCTCGGAGATGAAGCATTACTGGGCAGTGAAGCACGAGTTCCAGGGAGTGGATTCTGTCGGAGGAGCCGTCCAGCTCAGCACTGTGCAGCTGGATGTCGCGGATGCCGAGAGATACGGGATCGTGTACGTTGACCCTGACGGCAAGAAGAAGGGATGCATAATCTGCCACTCATCCATAGGCTCGATCGAGCGTTGGATCTATGTCCTGCTCGAGGAGGCGCTCAAGCACGACAAGCCCAGCCTCCCGTTCTGGATCTCGCCCACACAGATCAGGCTCATCCCGGTTGGGAGCGAGTTCACAGCCGATTGCGAGAAGTTGGCGGGCACGTTGGACGCGCGAGTCGACATAGATGACAGCGACGACAAGGTCGGCAAGAAGATCAGGAACGCCGAGATGGAATGGGTTCCCATGATCGTCGTGCTCGGCGAGAAGGAGCGGGCCTCGGGGAAGCTGCCCGTGAGGCTTCGGTCGGGGGAGCAGAAGGTCATGACGGAGGAGGAGCTGAAGGCAGAGGTCGGGAAGCTCTCCGAAGGATATCCAAAGGCCCGGCTGCCGCTCCCGAGGATGCTGTCCAAGAGACCGGTTTTCAGAGGCTGACTATTATCTGTTGTCTTCCTCTCCCCAGATGAACTTGTGCAGCTGGGGGAGCACGCGCACGTTCAGCCCTTCTTTCAATACTTTCTCAGCGAGCTCTTTCAGGTCCTTGCCGCCAACCGGGGTGAAGATGATCTCACACGTCGGGGAGTACTTCTCGAGGACCTCCTTCGCGTACTTGTAGTCCCGGTCGTCGGATATGATGAACTTCAGCTGGTCGGTGGGTCCGAGGAGCTCGATGTTTCCGAACAGCATCTTCTCCGACTCGCCTGATGATGGGCACTTGATATCCATGCTTATCGTGAGGTTCTCAACGCACGGGAGCTCGTCCAGGGGCATCGCACCGTTAGTCTCGACTACCACATGGTAGCCCGAATCCACGAGCATCTGGACCAACTTCGGAGTTTCTTTCTGCGAGAGAGGCTCCCCACCGGTGAGGCAGACGTGCCTTGTCTTGTACTTCTGGACGGCCTTGATGATGGCCTCCAAGGTCATCTGTTCGCCTTTGTCGTACGCCTGCTTGGTATCGCAATAGGTGCATCTGAGCGGGCATCCCGATGTCCTGATGAAGGTCGTAGGCGCGCCTATCGTGAGCCCTTCTCCCTGGATAGACCGGAATATCGAGTAAATCTTCACTTATCCACCTCATATTCGACGGGGTCCTTCACGCCCGCAGCCTTGAACCCCTCCAGCCTCAGCACACACGAGTCGCACTTGCCGCAGGCCTTGGATCCTCCTCTGTAACAGCTCCAGGTAAGCTCCAAGGGGACCTTCAACCTAACCGCCTCCCGGACAATATCCGCCTTGGACATCTTCAGCAGAGGAGCCTCAACCCTTATTCTGCGGCCGTCCTTGCCTGCCTTCGTCCCGACATCCAGCATGTTCTGGAACGACTCGATGAACTCGGGAGTGCAGTCGGGGTAGCCGCTGAAATCGACCGCGTTCGCAGCGATGAATACAGAGGATGCGCCCATGCTCTCGGCCATCGACGACGCCATGCTCAGGAACACGATGTTCCTCGCTGGCACATAGGTGCTGGGGATTCCACCGGCTATCTCGCTTCTGTTCCGACGAACTGGTATCTCCTGCGAATCTGAAGTGAGGGAGCTGTTCGGCGGCTCGCCGAAACTCATGGGAACCACGACATGCCTTTTGACGCCCATCCTGCGAGTGATCTTCTTCGCGCTCTCAATCTCCCTCTTGTGCTTCTGTCCGTAGTCGAAGGTGAGGGCGACCACATCGAATCCCTTCTCCTTGGCGATGGCCAGCACTGTGGAGGAATCAAGGCCTCCCGATAGAAGCACGATGGCGATCGGCATCTCGCACCCGACCTCAGAGCTTCTTGCCGGTCCATGCACCCTGGCCACGGCCCTCATCTATCCCGATCTCGATTCGCTGGACGCTCTTCGGGAACCGCACCTTCTTCAGAATCCTTCCGAGGACGTGGTCCGCTAATTCCTCGGCGGAGCACACAGCGAGATCGAGGATCGCGCAATCCTCTCTCGGGAACTGGTATTCCTTGCCGTCCGCCACGTATCTCACAACGTCTCTGGATATCTTCACGCCAGGGTCTCTCTTCGGGATCAACACCCTGTGGTCCAGCTCCGCGGCTACCCCGCGCAAGAACTCCTTGACGCTTATGAAGTCCATGATGACGCCGTCCGAGCCCACCCTGCCCTCGATCACGGCATTGATGGCATAGTCGTGCCCGTGAAGCCTGCCGCACTTGAAGTGGCGCGGTATTATGTGGGTCGCGGAGAAAGTGATCTTCGAGCTCCAGCCGTTTATCTCCAGCCTCATCGGATAAGGGATAGCTCAGGGGGCTTTAAAATAGTTTCAGGCGACCCCGCTGCGCTTGCTCCTCGCTTGGGCAAGCCCTGCTGCCAGCATAACGGGTTCGGAGAAATCGGACTTGGACCTGGAAGTGTCCACAAACACCTTATCGATGTTCACGACGGGCGCGCCGAAGGCTTTCGTCCCGCCAACGAAGTGCAAGGCCCTAAACACCAGGTTCCCGGAGACTCCATCCGGCGCGAGTACCATGTCCGCATCCTTGACCGCCTCCTCTATCAGTATGGCTACGTGCTTCGCCTCGATGCCTTCTCCCTTGAGGATGGCAGCTATCTTCTCCCCCTCCTTGATGCTGTATCTGATATCCTCGCCGCGATGAGCGTCCTCTGGTCGCCCCTTCGACAGCACGGCAACAGTCGGTACCCAACCAGCTCTCGAGAAGTAGGATATCGACGACCGCACGATCGAGAGCCGGGACTCCATGTCGCGTCCCTCATCGATCCCGACTGGAGCGAGCAGGAACATCTTCCCGTTCTGCGCGGACATCACAGCGACCCTCATCGTGCTGGTGAGAGAGAAGGCACCCTTCAGCTCTTTCAGGACTTCCGTGGCTCTAAGAGTGCCTCTGAGGGCAGCGTCGATCCGGCCGCTCTTGAGCGAGAATATCAGCTCGTGTGGATCGTCCGCCCGCTTGAGCTGGATCTTGCAGTTCCGCGCCTTCAACTGCTTGTCGGTGATCTCGAACATATCTTCCGGCAAACCAATTCCCACAACTGAGGAACTCTTGCAGCCCTCGGCCATAAGGCCCTGGACATCGATCACTGGTATCACCCGTTCAAAGTTCGTCCTCTGTCATCTGGTCGAACGCATAGTTCTCCCACTTGCGCACACCGAGGACTATCTCGAGCTCTTGTGGCGTAAGGAGTGGCTTGTCGTACATCGCGACGTCGTCGATGGCAATCCTTGGACACGCTGTGGACACGTACGCGTCGAATCCCAAGGACCTGAGCTTGTCCGGGTCGAACTTGTCCATGATGATCAACGCCGCGTCCTTCTTCTTCCATCTCAGGAGCTTCCGGAGCTCTCTCGCCCTTCGGAGCCGCCTCTGGCCTACCTTCTCTCCGATAATGATGCCGAACGAGCGAGCGCGCTCAGCCTTCTCAATCACCGCATGCCGTTGTCTCAGGATCTTGTCCTTCACCTGGTCGATCTCCCTGGGCTCTTCCAGGTTCGGGTCGAGGACCACGACCTTCTTGCCGGTCGCGAGGTGAATTCCCAGGGCGTGGAATGTCCCGCTGCCGATCAGGAGGTAGCTATTCACGTCCTTGACCACGGCAGTCGCGGCCGTGTAGTTGCATCCGAGCACCTCGCCCGCGTGGGATATCCTGCTGTCCCCCTCCGCGACCTTGACCTTGATGCCCATACTCTCCAAGTTCTCTATCGTCGAGTCCAGCTCCTGCAGGTGCTGCGCGGTAGACAGCACGCCGACCGGTTCATGGAGCATGCCCACGGCCTTCTTCAGCTGGTCTCCGACGGTTATCTTCGACCTTGCGGGGACGAATATCACGGGCTTGCTGAACTTCAGTGATGGCATGGTCGAATGCCCCACATTGACAACAGCGTCGACGATATCGAAAAGCGAACTAGGTATGTCGCACGCTCCGAAGCACGGCTCCGCCACGACCACGACCTCAGCCTCGGACTTGGTCTCGATGTCCTCAGCGATCTGGTAGGCGCGTTTCTTCAGGCCCTCAGGGACCTGGAGCGCGACTACTCTCGCCTTCAGACGTCTAATCTCCGATATCGCGCTCGCGAGATCTACCTCGAACATATGGGCTAACCTTTCCCCTGAGCAGGCTACGCCTGATGGCGCCACCTACCAATCGACTAGGGGTGTACCGAGTATTCTGGCTAAAAACATTGTGCGGCCCGGATGCCCGGGCAACGCCTAGGCTGCGCTCTGAGCCCCGCGCTCGATCTCTATGAAGCACGGAGAGGGTAGCTTCACCGCCGCCCGCTTTAAGGCCAGCTTCGCCGTCGCGAAGTGGTTCTGGGTCGTCTCGAGGGTCATGATCTCTTGGCCAGATTGTACCCTGGCAGCGGTTCCGATTGGCTTCCCGAAGGCAGCCCTCATCCCCTCCGAGATACGGTCCGCTCCGGCTCCAGTAGCGATCTTGTTCTCCCTGATCACGTTGTGCGGATACACCCGTATCTTCAGGTGATATCCAGTATTGCCAATCATCTTCGCCAAGAACCTGTTCGCCGAGATACGGGCCGCCTCCAGAGCGATATGCCTGATCTGGCACTGTTCGACGACCCTGAGGGTCATCCTGACAGGGTACTCCGACCGGACGCCGTGCTCGAACTGCGTAATCCTAGAACTTGGAACGCCTCCCATGTACTCCCTGCGGCAGTACGCCTGGCCCTTGATCTCCCTGTACATGCTTCCTGGCTTTCTTGACATGGGAACACCCTGAGTTCTGAAAGATACAGGTCTGCGGGATAATGGTCATCATATATAAACCTCACTGACCGCAACGCTCGGCGACAAGGGCCTGCCAGGACAGTCTGGCATACTGCCAATCATTATCTACGGTCAATGAGATTCCAAGCCGAGATGGCGCGAAGGCATTTGAGCAAGAGCAGCGCCAAGGACTTGGCTGGAGAGAGGGTTGATAGGCTATTCGAGCTCGCCTCTTCCGAAGCCCACCACGGGAACGATGCGAGGGCCAAGAGATATGTCGAGCTCGCTCTGCGGATGGGCGAGCGGCACAAGGTGCCTTCGAGACACAAACGCACCTTCTGTCCGAAGTGCCACACGTTCTTCGTCCCGCCAAGGAACGTCCGTGTCAGGACCAACAGAGGGAAGATATCGTTCACGTGCCTCTCGTGCGGGGCCGTGATCAGGTTCCCGCTCGGCAAGAAGTGATCGGAGGGACAGGTTGGACAAGAAAAGGATCAGAGAATTGCGCGGAAAGGCCCAGGCTCTCGATGCGACGATGCACGTAGGCAAGGAAGGCATCACCGAGAGTGTCGCCGAGGAGCTGACGAGGCAGCTGAAGAAGAACAAGCTCGTCAAGGTGAGGCTATTGCCCTCGCTGGAGATGGACAGGGAAACCGCAGCCGAGCAGCTTGCCAAAGCCTCCGCTTCCGCGCTCGTGGAGATCCGCGGCAAGACCGTGGTCCTCGCGAAGGATTAGGCTCCGCCCGTGCTCAGATTTTAAATATCGTCTACCGCATTGGCGAGATTCAGCATGCTCGATGCCAAGTTCATCAGAGAGAACGAAGAGCTGGTCAGGCAGTCCCTGAGGAACAGGAACTATGACATGTCCGTGCTAGAGGAGTTCCTGTCAGCCGACAAGAAATGGAGAGCCCTTGTCGAGGAGGGCAACAGCCTCAGACAGCAGAGGAACACGGTGTCCGAGCAGATACCGAAGCTCCCAAAGGAGGAGAAGCAGGCCAAGATCGCCGAGATGAAGACCATAGCCAGCAGGATCAAGGAGATCGAGGACGAAGTGAAGGGCCTCGAGGCGACGAGAGACAAAGGCTTGTTGAACATGCCCAACATACCTGATCCCAGCGTGCCCGTCGGAGCGACCCCTGATGACGACGTCGTGACGAGGCACTGGGGAGAGAAGAGGACATTCGACTTCAAGCCGAGGTCCCACTGGGAGATCGGAGAGGCGCTGGACATAATCGATTTCGACAGAGGAGTCAAGGTCACGGGAACGGGGTTCTATGTGCTCAAGGGAGATGGCGCGAGGCTCGAGCGGGCGCTGATCAACTTCATGCTCGACCTTCACCACGACCAAGGATACCGCGAGCTCTTTCCGCCCGTGATGATCAACAGGAAGAGCTGCGTGGGGACAGGGCAGCTGCCCAAAATGGAAGATGACATGTACTGGGTCGAGAGGGACGACCTTTGGCTCAACCCCACCGCTGAGGTACCTGTGACCAACCTCTATTCCGACGAGATACTCGACGGCAAGATGCTCCCGATATACCACACCGCCTACCTGCCCTCGTTCAGGAGGGAGGCCGGAAAGCACATCGAGACCAAAGGCATCGCGAGAGTCCACCAGTTCAACAAGGTAGAGCTCGTCAAGTTCGTCCTGCCGGAGACTTCCCAGAACGAGCTCGAGACGCTGCTAAGGGACGCTGAGGCCGTGGTTCAGGGCCTGAAACTCCCGTACAGGATCAAGGTGCTGTGCACAGGAGACCTCGGATTCCATTCGTCTAAGACATACGACATCGAGGCGTACGCCCCCGCCATGGACCAGTGGCTGGAGGTCTCCTCGTGCAGCGACTTCAAGGAGTTCCAGGCTAGGAGAGCGATGATCAAGTTCAGAAGGGAGCCGCACCTCAAGAGCGAGTTCGTGCACACGCTCAACGGATCGGGCATCGCGCTCCCGAGGACGATGGCATCCGTTCTAGAGAACTGCCAAAACAAGGATGGGACCATCACCATCCCCACCGTCCTGAGACCCTATATGAAGGGGCAGGAACTGATCGAATAGCCAGCTGTCCATCTACGCGTCGTTCTAGTCAGTCAGAAAGCATTAATCTCCGGCAGTCCCTGCACTCATTCCACTAGGGGCGACATGATGGCAGACGAAGAGAAGAAAGGAAAGGCCGAGGAAACCGCAGAGAAGACGGGAGAACTGGTTGGAAAGGGACTGAAGAAGGGGTGGGGCGTCGCCAAGGCTCTCGGCAAGGGAGCCAAGGACGCCGTAACCGAGAAGAAGGAAGAGAAGAAGTAGTTACGGACAGCCCCTTTGGCCTGTCCTACGTCGGAACCGCTCTGGCATCGCATCGAACCAGCGCCAGCTTCTCACGGATGAGAATCAGCCCTGATTGCAGCATCCCACCCTTTTATACTTTCACGGGCGCGTCTATTTGGCTTGCGCACGGAATGGTCTGCATGGAACCGAACAAGGACTTCGCCCTTCTGGTCGGAAGGGCTTTTCTCAGAGAACTTGGGAACGGCCACAGGACCGAGGCGATCGCCTTCGGAAGGGCTTTGCTTCTTGCCCTCGGAAGAAGGGGTCCTGAAGAGCGCGAGTCGGTCGCACACCACAGGCTCCATGGCGACTCGCTAGTCTTAGCTGAGAACTGAGTCGAGAGGCTCATGTGAGAACGAGCGTGTGCCCACCGCGACGCAATGCCATTTTCAGTAGCGGGGGAGATAAGATCGCGGTTGCCAATGCCATGAACACGACGACTGAGTAGAGTGTCGTATCGATGATCTCCGTCGAGAGCCCGTAGTACGCGATCGCGAGCGCTATCTCGAGCCGGGGCACCATGCCCATGCCCACTGCCGTCGAATCCCAGCCGGACATGCCGGTCATCCGGGCGGGGATGGCGCACCCCACGATCTTCGTCGCGAAGGCAACGAGCGTGAGGACGATCCCGAACCCGATCGTCTCCCAGATCTCGCCCAAGTCGACGACCGTTCCCAGGGAGACGAAGAACAGGGGGACGAAGAGCGCCTCCAGGTACTGAGTGCCTTTTCTGAACCCGTCCCTGAGCGCCGAGCCTGAGAAGACGGCGCCGGCGACGAACGCCCCCACGATAGCGGATATCTGGATGACTTCAGCGATGAACGAGAACAGGAACGCAATCGAGAGAGCGAGTATGAACCCGCTCATGGGCATCTTTCGCCTGTAGCCTGAGACCTGGACGTTGAACACCGCCCTCACGAGGAACCTGGAGCCGATCCAGGCGCCCAAGGCGACGAACAGGACCGCGCCAACGACCTGGAGGCCGATCGTGGTGAAATCAACAGTCTCGGCGGCGAGGCCTTTCGATATGCCCAGCACGATCATGCCCAGGACGTCGTCCACGACGGCCGCGCCAACTATCGCATACGCGACCGGCGTACCGATCATGCCCAGCTCGAATATGACAGTGGCGGTGACCGCAACGCTCGTCGCCACCAACGTCGCCCCTATGAATATCGCGTCCGAGCCGTATCCGAAGGCATGCGCGAGCAGGAACCCGGACACCCAGGGGACCAGCACTCCCCCGAGGGCGATCGCGATCGACCTGCGCGTGTAAATCTCCTTCAGGTCGCACTCGAGGCCGATCATGAACAGCAAGACGATCGCGCCCAGCTCGGCCAGCATCGTGATCGATTCAGGCAAGCCGGACGTGCCTGTGTCGCTCGACTGGATTATCCCCAGGACGCTAGGCCCGATGATGACCCCGACGATGATGTACCCGATGACCCTCGGCTGCCCCAGCCTCACGAACAGGAAGCTGGACAGGAGGGAGATCGCTAGCAGGAACGTGAGCTCGAACCACACCTCGTCTAGGAGATTGTCCAGCAAGGCTTGGATCCCGGCGGTCATCTGTCAACGCAGGATAGCACGTGGACACTTATTTGTTTCGTGGATTTCTCATAAACCGTAGATGCGCCCCTTCAAGACCCACAGGTCCACCATGTCCCCTATGTCTTTCATCATGTAGCTCGAGATGTAGTCCCTAGGGAGGCCCTCGAGCCGAAGCCCGAACTCCACGCTCCAGTCACCCCAGTCCCTCCCCACTAACCTGCCGAGAGCTGGTATGTTCGGTGAGATGACAATCCCGCAAGTCAGCCTCTGGTCCATGTCTCGCACCGACCCGAGGGAGCGCAACAGCCTAGGAGCACCCACGACGAATATGACCTCGAACCTGAGATAGAGGTCCGAGAAGAAGTCCTTCGGGAACGCGGGATACGCAATAGGGTTGTGCGCCCTGCCGAGGTTCACGACGAATGTGGCGAGCGACTGTATCAGCCATCTGAGGAGGTCGACGATCGCCTCTCCGGTTATGACGAAGGATATCCGAAGGCCCGCGCCCGCGGACCCTGTCGCGTCGCAGAGCAATACCTCGAAGTAGAATATGACCTCGTGTATGATCTCACTGACGATCGAGAGAAGGTTCTCGATGAAGTTGTGGAGCACCCTCTTGGCGAACAGCACCAGGAAGTCCAGGGATGCGGACACTTCCGAGAGCTTCGTCTCCAGGAACGCCTCCTTGAACGCTTCGAACAACGCCTTCGCGATGAAGTCCGAGGACGCCAGCAGTATCGGGATGCCGTTCGAATCGCCCTTGGTATGCGCGCTGAAGACCCATCTGGGCCCCCCGTCCCACGATCTCTGGCGCGATTTGACGTCGTTCGCGGTGTCCATCATCATCGGTGTGATATCGACGATCTTCCCCGACGGATCCATGAGGACGATCGCGTCGCCGTTGTTGAACGGATCGTCGGAGTAACCGTTGTCTATCGACACTCCGGGGAACTCGAACACCCTGAGCGAACCGGGCATGATCGACCCGCTCAGAGTAAGCACCTCGCTCTTGCCGTGGACCGTCCCCAGCATCCACCCGTCCAGGGACTTCTCCTCGGCCAGGGGGTTGTAGAGCTCGACCCACTCCTTACCGCCGTCCTCGCCGGGCGGGTTGGACTCGAACTCGTTTACGACGATGTCGCTCGGGAAGGGAGGGGAGAACTTCATCCTTATGCCCGCCTTCACTGCGGCGGATAGGCCCAGCGCGGGTATGGGTATGTTGGACAGGAACGCCCCCACGCCCGGGAGCTGGTCCGTGCTGACCTCCGCGACCTCATATGGCTCTATCTCGGGCATCGATATGTCCAGGGCCCACGAGGGGCACTTCACGTGCACCTCGACCAGCTTCCTCAGGACTTGCATGAGCGGGTCGATGACGACATCGAGTGTGAGGTCGCCTGTCCTCAGGGTCCCGTTGGCGATTATGTCGAACCTCCCATCTGCTAGCTTGGCGATCCTCGCGCCTATTGTGATCGCAGGCCCGAACCTGTCGGTCTGGACGAAGACCCGCAGGAGGTCCTTCGAGTTGCGATATATCAGGTCGGGAATGCTGGTCTGGACGGTTATGGTGAATCCGTACAATGACATCCTGAACTCCACGTTCCCGAATATGTCCACAAAGAACTGGACCGACTTGGCGAGCACGCTGTCCGCGAACTTCTGAATGTACTCCTGGATCGTCTCGATGACGGTCTGCAAGGCGTTGGCGAGCGACTTCACTATCCGAGTGGCGAACTGCGCGACGACATCGAGCGCGCGGAGCGCATAGTGCACCATCCTCTCGACGCCGTCCCTCAGCCAGCCGACCACGGGCTCGATCTTCTCCCAGATGATCTCGCAGAACTTCCTCGCGGCGGCTATCGAGTCTGACAGGAGCGTGTTGGTCGGGTTGTAGTCAACGCCCTGGAGCGGCCACGGAGAGTGCAGCACGACCGGGAGGGACACATCTATCTTGATCGTCCTCACGGAGCTGCACTCGTCGTCGGAGAGAAGGCCGCCAATCCCTGACGATTTGGACCGCACGGAGACCTCTAGCAGGCCGACTGCCGACACGGTCCACTGGGTCGAGTAGGGCATCGCGGACATGTTGGCGACCGACGTGAGATGCGTGTTCGGGTAGTCCTCCGAGGACCTGTCGAACTGCCACGGCCGTCTCACCTGGATCAGCATGCTGTCGGTCGGGATCAGCGAGGAGAGGGATGTGTAGCCGATCTCGGGATCGAAGGGGACCGTTCTCCCCTCGGGCAGGTCGCCCGTAACATCAACTGACAGGGACTCGTTCCATATCTCGCCGGACGACCGGGCAACGGACAGGTTCCCGTCCCAGAACTCGAACTCTCCGTCCGTGTCCACATACACTAGGGGCTTGTATGCCGACAGCTTCGATTGAGCGAGCAGGCTCCTGGCCGCCATCTTTAGCTGGTCCTCAACCACTTTCTCGATACTCGGCACCAGCTCGCTCCCGTACGCGATCATCGCGGCAATCGAGTCGACCATGGGACCGGCGAACCCATCGTCTAGCTTGCGCACGCTGGACATCGTGACTGCTTCAAGACGCTCGATGTACGCCCCTCCAACTTGCTCGAACGAGACGTTCGTGGCGTATGCCACACCCCAAGAGGAGTCGAACTGAACATCGTGCTCGACGATCTCCTGCAGCTGTTGCTGGACGGATGTTCCCAGGTCCGGTATGTACGGATACTTCGCGGTGGCTAGGACCGCGGACGCGATGTTGGAGTACGTCTCTGAGAACAGCTCTTGCCCGAAGACCGAGGACCCCAGGCCGTCGATGAACTCGCAGAGCTTGGTCGCGAGCTCGAACTGGGCGCTGAACATCGGGAGAGCTCTGCCCGCCTCGGCTATGCGCTCAGGTGAAAGCGAAAGGTCCACTCGTCCTGAGGCGAACTCGAGCAGGTCGAGCGCGCTCTCGCCATCGTCAGGGTCGATCTCAGCGCCGTCCATTTCTATGGAGGCCGAGTCAGCTATTACGAATGCGAGCCGCTGGACGCTGTCGCTTGCCAGGGCCCTCATGCTGCCCTGGCATTCCTTGTACGTCGGGTAGAACTCCTTCCACACCGAGGATTCAAGTACGTCATACTCAGGGACGTCCACTGTGATCATCGCATTGCCGACCCAGACCGGGTACAGGTTCCCCCATACATCTTCGACATAGTACGTCTTCTCTGGCACTTCGAGATAGAAGTCTCCGTCCGCCGAGAACATCTCGGAGTACGATTCGGGCAGGGCGCCCGTCGACTCCAAAACCTTCCGCATCCACGACGTCACCGAGTGCAGCGCTTTGTCCTCGCCCGTGAGGTAGGCCATCACGGACTCTATGCTGCCCGCCACGCGGTCGAGCACATCGTCCGCAACATCCATCAGGCTCAGCCAGCCCATGTACTCCAGGAACTTCATCACGAGCTGGTCTGCGAGCCCGCTCACTGCCTGCGCTACCATCATCCGGGGGTCGACGGAAAGCGTGGATTTCCCCAGGAACCAGAGGAAGATCTCCGCGGGGTCCAGGTTCTTACCTTTGCATGCGAGCAGCATCGAGAGCGCGGAGCCAGATTCGGGGAACAGCCCCAATGCCTGCTCTGCGAACTCGTAGTCCACATCCCGGAACAGCCGCGCCTGCTCGAACACCAGGCCCAGTGCGACCGCCCTGAGGACGTCATCCTCCGTAATGATCATCGAGGTGTTCAGGCCATCGGCGTACATCGGGACGCCGTAGCCCTCGAGGAGCCTCACCTGTCCCAAGGTCGTGAGCATGTACGAGACGATTCCAGAAAGGTCGGAGAACTCGCCCGACGCAGAGCTCTCGAAAGCCCTGAGCCTCGATTCGATGAACGGGAGGGCTGAGATGACTGGCCTTTCGAACGAACAGGCCCTGCTGAGCTCTGCACGATCAGCAGACACCAGCGTGGTGAAGTTGCCCACCGCGACATAGTAGGGCGACGCGGAGGTCTCCGCCAAGACCTCGGACGAGGGGGACGGAAGGCTCTGATAGTCCATCGATGTCCCCTCCATCTCCATCTTGCTAGCCTGCGTGGAGTCGCAGGGCACGACGTCCAGGGTCTTCTTCTCTATCAAGAACAACCCGCCGGTCCAGTTCTGGACCGACACGTTGAACGATCCTTCCAGACGGGGGAACGAGGAGGCGATGTAGGCCGCCATGCTCCGCGAGTACTCTTCGCTGATCTCACTCTGGTTGATGGGGTGTTTCGACCAACCTCGAACTATCTGATCAGCTTTCGATGCCGCGTACAGGCCGAGTTCGCGCACGACGCTTTCGATCGCATCGTGCATCTGTCTCAAGGATTCCTCCCGCCGCTCCGCCGCGATCCCGTCCAGCTCCTTCTTGCCGAGGTACGCTCCGGCTGCGGTCGCAGCCACGAGAATGACCACAGCGATGATTGAGAAGGATACCTGGCCAGAACCATCTTTCCGCAGGCAGGCAGCCGATCGAACACGCACGGTGTTTCCTGAACGCCCTAAGGTCACAGCCATCCCGAGACTCCGACCTCATGCCCGGGGGTAAATGGTTCCAGCTACATGCATGCTACAGGCGCAACCGAGGGCGATTCGATGGGCGCATAGCTCACAATTAAATATGAATGACGCGATTCAAGTCATTGGATGGGATGCGTTGGAGCCTGAGAGGACTCTGATTCTGATCTTCGTCGCTTTCCTCGCTGCGAAGATCGGCGGGGAGATAATGGAGCGGCTCAGGCTGCCAGCGGTGACGGGAGAACTCCTGGCAGGGATAGTCCTCGGCCCTTCGATACTCAGCCTCATCACCTCCGAGGACAACTTCCTTGACGTACTCGCGCAGCTGGGAGCGACTTTCCTGCTGTTCTCGGTGGGGATGGAGACCAAGCTCTCAGACCTGAGAAAGGTCGGCTTGATCGCAACATCCGTGGCCATCTTGGGCGTAGTCACGCCGTTCGTGATGGGATACTACGTCTCGAAGCTCCTTTTCTTCTCCTCTATAGAGGCGATGTTTATTGGCGCCGCCTTGGTGGCGACCAGCGTGGGGATAACCGCGCGGGTCCTCGAGGACCTTGGTATGATCCACTCGACGGAGGCGAAGATAATACTTGGCGCCGCGGTGGTGGACGACATCCTCGGCATGATAGTCCTGACGCTGGTGAGCGGCACCTCGTCCGGGAGCCTGAGCACATTTGACGTGGCGATAGTGATAGGGGAGGCGTTGTGCTTCGTCGCCATCGTGACCATGCTCGGCACTAGAGTTGTGAGATACGCATCCGGCAAGAGAGATGTCAAGTTCGACAAGACTGCGAACGGGACTTGGGCGGTCCACTACAGGACCAGGGCGTTCAAGAGAGACAGCTGGCTGGATAAGCTGGTCCAGAAACAGGCCCCGTTCGTAATAATACTGACAATCATATTCGGCCTGTCAGCGCTCGCGTCCTTTGTGGGCCTCGCGGCCATAATCGGGGCGTTCTTCGCAGGGCTCATCTTCTCGGACACGAAGGATACTTACGAGCTGGAGCAGAAGTTCGAGCCTTTGAACATACTGCTGGTCCCATTCTTCTTCGTGGTCATGGGGGCGAGGGTGGACTTCGCAACCCTGCCTAACGTTGCCCCTGCCGCCATAGTGATCACGATCGTGGCGATCCTGAGCAAGCTCATCGGATGCTCCTTGGGAGCGATCTCGAGAGGAGAGAGGACCGCGTTGACCGTAGGCGCGGGGATGATCCCGAGAGGTGAGGTGGGAATCGTCGTGGCGATGATCGGCCTCAACATGGATACGATCGGGCTGGACACATACTCGATCATCGTGCTGGTCTCGATCGCCACGACGCTGTACGCTCCGTTCCTCATCAGGACCGTTATCAGGGCGGAGTCGAAGAAGGAGCCGAGGGCGACCGACAGGCTCTAGTCCCTGCTCTCGGACATTATCCTCAGGAACTCCTCGAGATGCGAGGCCAGGGCCTCGTTGTCCGTGTACCCGCATGCGGACAGGTCGGAGGCCGCGAGAAGGGCCGTGCTGCCATCGCTGATGACGTCGGTGGCTATGAGCCCCTTCCGTCTG
>Ga0214474_1000529_pt1 | contig 18825 bp, 32 predicted proteins | sample RVTome_2_FD_187335 | JGI IMG/M metagenome (GOLD analysis project Ga0214474, IMG submission 187335) | Soil microbial communities from uranium-contaminated site in the Upper Colorado River Basin, Wyoming, United States - RVT95D214 HiSeq ...
GATCTTTCCTGTCCAAAGCTTCCACGAAGTTTCGGTCGATAAGGGCCATTCCGCCGGCAACTACAGGGTTGGGCTGTATCTCCGGACCTTCGCCCTTCCTTATTTTATATAGCTTTCTGGCGTAATTTGCCGGGTTGAAGTACCATCTATCGTAACCTTCCGCATAGCGCTCACACCATACGCACATAATTTTCGTCCTTCCTTTATAATATAGTTAATTGATAGGCAGGCTAATATATTTAGCCGTAGATTAGCCATGCCGTTGTTAGCTCTCGATGATAGTCTAGGCGGGTCTGGTAGAATTGTCAACGTGTTGACTTTGTTGTATACTTGTGTTATATTGGTTTTTTGTGTCTACTAGCCATTAGTCTGGGTTCAGAAGACCTGATTAAGCCGGCTGGTTGAACCGGGGCGCAAACCCGTTGGGTGAGTAGACCGGTAGACAACTAGGTGGCTTTTTAATTCGCATAATATAGTAAGGAAGGGTGAAATGCCGACGGTCAATCAGTTAGTTAGAAAAGGACGACGGAGGCTTGGTAAACGGACCAAAGCTCCGGCGCTGGGTATTACTCACAATACCCTGAAAAACACAACTCGGAGAGATACACACTCGCCGCAGAAGCGAGGGGTTTGTGTACTGGTCAAGACAATGACTCCTAAAAAACCGAATTCTGCCTTGCGCAAAATCGCCCGCGTACGTTTGACCAACGGTATTGAAGTCACTGCTTATATACCTGGCGAAGGCCATAATTTGCAGGAGCACTCTGTGGTGCTTATCCGTGGCGGCAGGGTGAAGGATTTGCCGGGGGTTCGCTATCATATCGTTAGGGGTGCTCTGGATACCGCTGGGGTGGAAAATCGGCAGCAGGGGCGGAGCAAGTACGGGGCCAAGCGAGGCAAAGCAGTGAAGATTGCGGCAGGGGGAGGAATAAATGCCGAGACGAGCTAGAGTAATAAAAAGACGGACACCCCCTGACCCGAAGTACGGAAATGTTACTGTGGCTATACTTATCAAGAAAATAATGTTAGGCGGCAAGAAAGCTACGGCTGAACGGATTGTTTACGATGCTATGGATTTGGTTAATAAGCAATTGGGTACAGAACCTCTGGCGGTTCTTGAACAGGCACTTAAGAATGCCACTCCTGTACTACAAGTAAAATCTCGGCGTGTCGGCGGCGCTACTTACCAGGTGCCAATTGAGGTTGAAACCGGACGCGGGCTGTCCCTGGCTATGCGCTGGCTAATAGGCTTTGCCAGAGCTCGTAGCGGTAAATCTATGGCGGAAAAATTAGCGGCGGAGGTCATTGATGCTTCTCAAGGACAGGGGGCAACTATCAAGAAGCGTCAAGATACTCATAAGATGGCCGAGGCAAATAAAGCTTTTGCTCATTATCGATGGTAACTACAGCAGGAATTAAGACCCAACAGCCTAAAAAAGCGGTTGGCATAGGAAAAAATGTTATGACCCGGACTTTTCCTTTAGATAAGGTGCGGAATATAGGCATCATTGCGCATATTGATGCTGGCAAGACAACTGTTACTGAGAGAATTTTGTTTTATACAGGCCGCACCTACAAAGTTGGTGGGGTGGATGAAGGGACAGCGGTAATGGATTGGATGGCACAGGAACGGGAACGAGGGATTACTATCACCGCAGCAGCTACAACCTGTCACTGGCAGGAGCATCGCATAAACATCATTGACACACCGGGGCATGTAGATTTCACTGCTGAAGTCGAGCGCAGCCTTCGGGTTCTGGATGGTGGGGTGGTGGTGCTGGATGCCGTGGCCGGGGTAGAGGCACAATCTGAGACGGTATGGCGACAGGCTGATAGATATGGTGTACCAAGGATCTGTTTTATCAATAAGATGGACAGGGTTGGTGCCGATTTCCATCACACAGTTACTATGATTGAGGAGCGACTTCGAGCTAAAGCTATACCGCTACAGTTGCCCTGGGGTGAGGAAAGTCAGTTTAAGGGCGTGATAGATTTGGTTGACAATAGAGCCTGGTTGTTCTCTGATGACGTGAATGTTCCACGGGTGGAATCGTCTATTCCAGAAGAAGAGAGAGAAGAGGCAGATAGGCATAGGCAGTCATTGATCGAGAAACTGGCTGAGAATGATGACCAATTGATGTTACTTTATGTTGAAGGTGGGGAAATTAAGAGCAGCCAGATTAAAGCTGCAATAAGAAGGTTGACTTCGGCTAATCGGATAGTGCCTGTGCTTTGCGGCAGTGCTTTGAGAAATAAAGGAGTTCAATCCCTGCTTGATGCCATTGTGGATTATCTTCCTTCTCCGCTGGACGTGCCTCCGGTTAGTGTTATTGACCTGCAGACTGGCGAGGCGGAGGTTCGGCGAACCAGCGATGACGCCCCGTTTTCAGCTTTAGCTTTTAAGGTGGTCGCTGACCCGTTCATGGGCAGGCTGGTTTATTTTCGGGTTTATTCAGGCACGATCAAAGCGGGAATGCAAGTCCTAAATTCCAACAAAGGACGTAAGGAGCGTTTGGGCAGGCTGATTCTTATGCATGCAAATCGCCGTGAGGAAATTGAAGAGACCGATAGCGGTAGTATTGCCGCTACTTTAGGTCTGAAGGATACCTTCACCGGGGACACGTTGTGTGACCCAGCTCACCCGGTGCTTCTCGAAGCTATCCGTTTCCCTGAGCCGGTGCTTTCGATGGTTGTAGAACCTAAAAGCAAGGCAGACCAGGATAAGCTCGGTGAAGCCATGAATAAGCTTTCAGAAGAGGACCCCACTTTTAAAGTGCGCACTGACAAGGAAACCGGGCAGACCCTTATTTCAGGGATGGGCGAATTACATTTAGAGGTTTTAATAGACCGTATGCTTCGTGAGTTTAATGTGAAGGTAAGTGTTGGCAAGCCACAGGTAGCCTATAAGGAGACCATTACTGTACCCGTAGAAATAGAAGGTAGGTTTATCCGTCAGTTTGGTGGTCGAGGACAATATGGTCATGTATGGCTCAACCTTGAACCGGTAGAGCGGGGTAGCGGCTTCAGGTTTGTTGACCAGGTTCGGGGTGGATCCATACCGAAGGAGTATATTTCAGCAGTCGAGGCTGGGGTGAAGGAAGCTTTGGAAACCGGTGTGGTGGCAGGCTATCCGATAGTAGATGTCAAGGTAATTTTGTTTGATGGTAGTTTCCATGAAGTTGATTCCTCTGATATGGCTTTCAAGATGGCAGGCTCGATAGCTTTGAAAGATGGTGTCAGGAAGGCCAATCCTATACTCCTCGAGCCAATTATGAAATTAGAGGTGGTGATGCCAGCCGAGTTTCTGGGCGACGTCATCGGCGATTTGAATTCAAGAAGGGGTCATATTGAGGGCATTGAGACGCACGGTGAAACATGTGTTGTTCGCGCTCTTATCCCTCTAGCTGAAATTTTCGGTTATGCTACTATCCTGAGGTCGTTGAGCCAGGGAAGAGCAACCTATTCCTTGGAGTTTAATTGTTACAGAGAGTTACCGGCTAGCCTGGCAGGGCAAATAGAGGTTAAGGTCAGAGGTAGATAAATGCCTAAGCAAAATATTCGTATTAAAGTCAGAGGATATGACCACAGGCTGGTTGACCAGTCTGTGGAGCAAATTGTGGAGACTGCCGAACGTACCGGTGCTGTGGTTGTCGGGCCTGTACCCCTGCCTACTCAAATCGAGAAGTTTTGTGTTATTCGCTCTCCCTTTATCGATAAAGATTCACGAGAACAATTCGAGATTCGTACGCATAAGCGTCTTATTGATATCCTTGGGCCAACCTCTAAAACTATAGATGCGTTGACTCAGCTTCAGCTCCCTTCTGGGGTGGAAATAGACATTAGATTGTAATAAGGAAAATGATTAAGGGTACTATTGGTAGAAAAATAGGCATGATGCAACTTTTCCGTGATGACGGAGAAGTGGTAGTGACAGCTATTGAAGCAGGTCCTTGCTTTGTTACCCAGGTAAAGACCGAGGCTAAGGATGGTTACAATGCTGTCCAGCTTGGATTTGGGGAAACCAAACTGCTTAACTCTCCACAGAAAGGCCATCTTAAGGAGATAGGGCAGTTCAAGCATCTCCGTGAGTTTAGTGTGGATGATGTCAACTCTGTTCAGACAGGTCAGAAAATTGATGTGGATATGTTTAAGTCCGGCGATTTACTCGATGTCACTGGCATATCAAAAGGTAAAGGTTTTGCCGGTGTAGTTAAACGCCATCATTTTGCTGGTGGCCCTAAGACGCACGGACAGTCTGACCGTCATCGAGCTCCTGGCTCGATTGGTGCCACTACATCCCCGGGGCGCGTATTTAAAGGAACCCGCATGGCCGGACACATGGGTGATAGGCGAGTGACGACGCGTAATCTTAAGGTGCTCGAAGTCGATTTGGATCGCCACTTGTTGCTGGTGAAGGGAGCGGTGCCCGGTGCTAGGAAGGGATTGTTGCTAATTAAGAAAGCTGGTGGGGGATAAGCAGAATGCAAGTTGAGGTTTATAACTTAAAGGGTAAAGCAACCAAGCAGCTCGAAATAAGGGATGATGTTTTTGCTTTGCCCTTTAATGAGGCTGTTGTACACCAGGCATTGGTCAGGCAGTTAGCTAATCGTCGCCTGGGGACTGCTGATACCAAGAAAAGAGGCGAGGTTAGGGGTAGCACCAGGAAGCTTTTTGCTCAAAAGCATACCGGGAGAGCACGTCGCGGCGATATCAGGTCGCCCATGCTCGTAGGGGGTGGAGTTGCTTTCGGGCCTCATCCTCGAAGCTACCGGCAGGCGATGCCCCGAAAAATGCGACGTTTGGCTTTGAGGTGCGTTCTTTCAGCTAAAGCAGGTAGTGGAGAGTTGAAAATTGTGGATAAGCTAGAACTTGATAGCCCAAAAACCAAGGCAGTGTTGGATATGCTGATAGCGCTTGGGATTAGTGATTCTGCCATTATCGCTACCGCTGAAGCTGAGGCTAATCTGATTAAATCGGCGCGCAACTTAATGGGTGTTAAGACAATGCTGGCGCCTTTGCTTAACATAGCTGAATTGCTTTCATGTAAATACATAATAATGACTGTGGACGCGGTGCGGAAGGTGGAAGAACTATGGGGTGAAAAGTCAGTCCCGGAGGCAGTGGGTAGTATCAGTTAAGCCAGGGGCTTGGAGTTTATTTAGACATGCATCTTTATGAGGTAGTAAGGCGGCCTTTAATCACTGAAAAGGCTACCCTGATGAAAGAACAGAACAGGTATGCTTTTGAGGTGGCGGGTGGGGCTAACAAACGCCAAATTAAGGAGGCTGTTGAGGCGGGATTTAAGGTTAATGTGGTTAAAGTTAGGGTGATGAATGTCCCGGGTAAGATGAGAAGAATAGGCAGACGGTATGTCATGACTCCGTCATGGAAGAAAGCAATTGTTACCTTGGAATCAGGTCAGAAAATAGAGTTCTTTGAAGGCGTTTAATAAAGTAGGGGATATAAAATTGGGCTCAGTTATCAAGAAACGAAAAAAGAAAATGGCGAAGCATAAGCATCGCAAACTCCTGAGAAAGACTAGATGGCAAAGGAGGCATCCCTAGAGGTAGGGTGAAATAAGCTGTGGCATTAAAAACCTATCGTCCAACATCACCAGGTAGGCGGGGCATGGTTAGCGCCTCTTTTGAAGAGATAACCAAGACGGTTCCCGAGAAGTCACTATTGCTGCCAATTAGGAAAAAGGCAGGGCGTAACAATAGGGGCGTAGTAACTGTGCGACATCGCGGCGGTGGTGCTAAACGTAGATTGCGTATAATTGATTTTAAGCGAAATAAACAAGGTGTTCAGGGGAAAGTAGCGGCTATAGAGTATGACCCCAATCGCTCAGCTCGCATTGCTCTCATCCATTATGTGGATGGAGAGAAACGCTATATTCTAGCCCCTCTGGGGCTCAATGTAGATGACGTTATAATGACAGGGGAAGGTGCGGAGATAAAGCCTGGTAATGCCTTGCCGCTAGCTTCGATGCCGGATGGCACTGTGATTCATAATCTTGAATTTGAGCCTGGAAAAGGCGGTCAGATAGTGCGTAGTGCCGGTACAGCGGCACTGCTTTTGGGTAAAGAGGGCAGATATGCGCTTGTTCGTTTGCCTTCTGGTGAGGTGAGGCGTTTTTTGAGCGATTGCCTGGCTACCGTGGGGCAAGTATGCAATGTTGAACATCAAGGGGAGAAGTCGGGCAAGGCCGGGCGCATAAGGTTGCTAGGGCGGCGCCCCCAAGTTCGAGGCTCAGCCATGACGCCACGCGACCATCCTCATGGTGGAGGCGAAGGCAGAGCTCCTCGGGGGATGGCGCCAAAAACACCATGGGGCAAGCCGGCCTTGGGTCCGAAGACGCGCCGGAACAAGGCTTCGAACAGATTGATAGTCAAGCGTCGGAAATAGAAAGGTAATTGAAAAGGCAGGGATAGAATGTCACGTTCATCTAAAAAAGGTCCTTATTGTGACGCTAAGCTACTTAAAAAGATAAAGGCGCTTAATCGCTCTGGGGAGAAGGTAGTGATAAAGACCTGGTCTCGTGCCTCTACTGTCCTACCTGAAATGATAGGTCTTACAATTGGGGTGCACGATGGTCGGCGGCATGTGCCTATCTTTATCACTGAGAATATGGTAGGGCATAAACTAGGAGAATTTGCTATGACCCGGACATTTCGCGGGCATGTTAGTAAGGCGCAAGTAGTTGTTCAGGCAAGAAAGCAGGCGTAGTTTTTATACGATGAAAGCAGCAGCTATATCTAAAGATGTTCGTGTCTCGTCTCGTAAAGTTAAATTGGTTGTAGATACGGTACGGGGCAAAAAGGTAGATGAGGCGTTGGCTATTCTTAAGTTCTTGCCGACACCGGCAGCTCAGGCTGTAGCTAAGGTAATTAAATCGGCAGCGGCAAATGCGGAGAACAATTTCCAGATGGAACCTACTGAGCTTAAAATAGCCGAAATTTTTGCTAACGAGGGGCATACCTTCAAAAGATTCCGGCCACAAGCCAGAGGACGGGTTAGCCCTATCTTGAAACGCTGCACTCATATCAGTGTTTTCGTCGCTGAGGAGGAAGAAAAAAGTGGGACATAAAGTTCACCCTTACGGTTTCCGGATTGGTATCATTCGGGGTTGGCATGCTAAATGGTATGATCAGAAACACTATACCGAGTTTCTACATGAAGATTTAAAGATACGTAAGGCTATTCAGGAGAAATGCGCTGATGGTGGCGTTGCCAAGGTTGAAATCGACCACCAGGGCAATGAGATTCTAGTGACTTTGTATTCCTCGCGCCCTGGTATTGTTATTGGTAGGGGAGGACAGCGTGCTGAAGAGCTGAGGTCACATTTAGAGGGTACATGTGGCAAAAGGGTGCGATTATCTATTAAAGAGGTCGAGCAACCTGAGCTTGATGCTCGTTTGGTAGCCAGGAATGTAGCTGACCAGCTTGAACGTCGGATGGCTTTTAGGAGAGCGATGAAACAAACAGCTTTTCGGACAATGCAGGCTGGCGCTAAAGGAGTGAAGATAAGCTGTGCTGGAAGGTTGGGCGGAGTTGAGATTGCTCGTCGCGAAACCACCCTCCAGGGGCAGTTACCGTTACATACACTTTGTGCTGATATCGATTATGGTTTTGCCGAAGCTCGCACTACGCTGGGTAATATCGGAGTTAAAGTCTGGGTTTACAAAGGTCATGTTTATCCTGAAGTAAGGAGAGAAAGTGTTACAGCCGAAACGAGTGAAGTATCGTAAAACTCATCGAGGACAAATGAGAGGCAAGGCGCATGCCGGAAGCACTATTGTCTTCGGTGAATTCGGGCTGCAGGCTCAGGAAGCGACGTGGATGACAGCCAGGCAGATTGAAGCTGCTCGCCGTGTAATCGTTCGTTATTTACGTCGGGGGGGCCAGATGTGGATTAGGGTCTTTCCGGATAAGTCGGTGACCAAGAAGCCAGCGGAGACGAGAATGGGAAGTGGTAAGGGTTCTCCGGACCACTGGGTAGCTGTGGTCAGACCGGGAAGAATGTTATTTGAAATAGGTGGCATAAAAGAAAACATGGCTCGGGAAGCATTGCATCTAGCTTCTTATAAGCTACCTATTGCAACCAGGTTTGTAGTAAAAGAGACGGTTAAAGAAGGGGCGAAAAGTTGAAAGTCGAAGAGGTTCGTTCCTTGAGCGACACAGAGTTAGTTAAGCGGTTATCAGAAGCTCGCCAGGAGCTTTTCAACTTACGACTTCGCATGGCTACTCGACAGTTAGCTAATCACCGCGAGTTGCCCAGAGTCAGGAAGAAAATCGCCCGAATAGAGACCATAATAAGAGAGAGGGAGTTTGGTATAAGATAGCTTATGAAAGAAAAACGGAAAACCAGAACCGGAAAGGTAATAAGCGATAAGATGGATAAAACGGTGGTGGTATTGGTTGAGAGCCTAAGGCGTCATCCTCTTTACAAAAAGGTAGTCAAGCATACCTCTAAATTCAAAGCCCATGATGAGGCTAATGCCTGCAAGATTGGTGATGTAGTGAAAATTATTGAGACTCGTCCTTTGTCTAAGGATAAGTGCTGGCGAGTGGCAAAAATAATAAGCAGCAAGGAAGTAGTTGAGGTCGAGTCTGCTGAGACAATATAAAGAGATAAGGGATAATGATTCAGACTTATACTAGACTTAAAGTGGCAGATAATACTGGAGCAAGGCAGATTATGTGTATCAACGTGCCTGGTGGCACGCGGAGAAGGTATGCTACTGTTGGCGATATTTTTGTAGGCACGATAAAACGTGCCATACCTGGTGGTGTGGTGAAAAAGGGAGATGTGGTGAAGGCAGTAGTTGTGCGCATAGCTAAACAACATCATCGACCAGATGGGTCTTATATTAGATTCGATGATAACGCTGCGGTTATCTTGGATGATAAAAACAATCCTAAAGGCACTCGCATTTTTGGCCCGGTAGCTAGAGAGCTTCGGGATAAGAATTTCATGAAGATAATATCGTTGGCTCCTGAGGTTCTGTGAGATGAATATTAGAAAGAATGATACGGTTCTTGTTATTGCCGGCAAAGATAGAGGGAAGAAGGGTAAGGTACGAAAGGCTTTGCCTGAAAAAGATGAGGTAATAGTTGAAGGCGTTAATATGATTAAGCGCCATTCTCGAGCTCGTCGCGAAGCTAGGCAGGCTGGCATAATTGAGCTCGAAGCACCACTGGATGTGTCAAATGTGATGTTGCTCTGCAATAAATGTAACAAGCCGGCTCGAGTTGGCTTCCGTTTTCTTGCTGATGGTAAAAAAGCGCGAGTTTGCCGCTCCTGCTATGAAGTGATTGATTAATTGAGAGGTGTATTTTAAGGATGTCCCGGCTGAAGGAAAGGTATGAGAAAGAAGTAGTGCCCGAGCTAATGCGTAAGTTCGGGTATAAGAATGTGATGCAGGTCCCACGGCTTAATAAGATCGTGCTGAATATCGGTCTGGGCGAAGCGATACAAAACCCTAAGGCTTTAGAAGGAGCTGAGAAGGATTTGGTGGCTATTTCGGGGCAGCATCCGGTAATAACGCGAGCCAAGAAGGCTATCGCCGCTTTTAAACTCAGAGCCGGCATGCCTATCGGTATGATGGTGACGTTGCGGGGCAGGCGAATGTACGAGTTCTTTGATAAGCTCGTCAGCGTTGTTCTGGCACGGACCAGGGATTTTCAAGGAATATCCCCCGATTCGTTTGATGGTGAAGGCAACTATACCTTAGGAGTTAAGGAGCAGATAGTTTTCCCTGAGATTGATTATGATAAGGTGGATAAGCTGCGGGGATTTGAAATAATCATCGTTACCACTGCAGCTAGCAATGAGGAAGGCAGGAGTTTACTCGAGTCTCTAGGTATGCCTTTCAGAAGGAGTTAAGTTCCCGGTAAAATGGCAAAGTTATCCAGAATTTTAAAATCAAATCGCCCCCCGAAGTACAGGGTGCAGCATCGGAATCGATGCAAGTTGTGCGGCAGGCCCCGTGGCTATATACGCAAATTCGGCATGTGTCGTATTTGCTTTCGAGAGCGGGCTTTAAAAGGTGAAATTCCTGGAGTGAGAAAATCAAGCTGGTGATTGAAAGCGCTGGAGGCATAAGTCCATGGTAACTGACCCAATTGCTGATATGTTAACTCGAATTCGCAACGCAATCATGGTGCATCATGATAGTGTGCTCATGCCGGCTTCTAGAATTAAGATTTCTATGGCCAAGATACTCAAGGATGAGGGGTTTATAACTGATTATACTGTTCTTAAAGGCAAGCCACAGCGGGTGATTAAAATATCATTAAAGTATATAGATGGACGTCCTGCCCTTGCGGGTTTAGAAAGGGTTAGCAAGCCAGGTCTTAGACTGTATGTTGGCCGTAAGGAGATTCCCCGCGTCTATGGCGGGCTTGGCGTTGCCATTTTGTCTACATCCAAAGGGATTATGACCGGCCAGGGTGCATGGCGTCGAAATCTCGGTGGTGAATTATTATGCTATGTTTGGTAAATAGATTTTTGGAGGCGATTCTGTGTCCCGAATAGGATTGATGCCTATACCTGTGCCGCAAGGTGTCAAGGTTGATGTTAAGGGCAATGAAGTGACTGTGGAGGGGAGTAAGGGTAAGTTGATGCGCTCATTTCACCCCGATATGTCTATTACGTTTAAGGATGGTAACCTGATAGTGGCGCGGCCTACAGATAATAGGAATCATCGTGCTTTACATGGTTTGACTCGGAGCCTTTTGGCTAACATGGTTGAGGGCGTTACCAAAGGTTTTGAAAAGGTTCTAGAATTGAGCGGCGTTGGCTACCGAGCACAGAAAGCTGGCGATAAACTATCGTTGCAGATTGGGTTCAGTCATCCGGTGGATTTTTCACCACCGGCTGGCATAGAAATTGTTGTGGAAGGTACGAACCGGGTTCGGATCGTTGGTATCGATAAGGAGGTTGTGGGTGAGACAGCGGCTCAGATTAGAGCTGTACGGCCTGCGGACTCTTACAAAGGTAAGGGTGTCAGGTATGCCGGTGAGAGGATCCGTCTCAAACCTGGCAAAGCGGGCAAGGCGGCAATGAAAGGATAAAAGACGTTGGCAGTTAAAATAGATACAAGGTTGGCACGAAAGCGACGTCACCTTCGGGTTAGAGCCAAGGTAAGCGGTACGGCGACGAGGCCAAGGCTTTGCATTTTTCGCAGCCTGAACCATACTTATGCTCAGGTTGTAGACGATTCTGCGGGAAATACCTTGGTTTCGGCGAGCAGTTTGGACGCAGAGATAAGGGACAAAATCGCAGGAAAGAGAAAAACGGAAAGCGCTGAAATGGTTGGCTCTCTTGTGGCTCAGCGCGCCTTGAATAAAGGGATTAAACAGATAGCTTTTGATAGAGGTGGCTATCAGTATCATGGACGAGTTAAAGCTTTGGCGGAAGCTGCCAGGAAATCTGGTCTAGACTTTTGAGGTTTGTAGATGAAAGCAATTAAGAAGCTAATTGAAGAGAGAACCAGAGTTGATGCTAGCGAGCTTGACATTAGTGAGAAACTAGTGTCACTCAACCGGACAACTAAGGTTGTCAAAGGTGGTAAACGGCTCCGTTTTAGGGCGCTGGTGGTTGTTGGGGATGGGAATGGGCACGTGGGTGCTGGCTTGGGTAAAGCTAAGGAGGTACCGGAAGCAATTCGTAAGGCCGGCGTTGTAGCGCGGAAAGATCTTTATAAGATAACTATGTCGGGGACTACTATACCACATGAAATTCTGGCTAAGGCAGGGGCGGCGAAAGTATTGCTTAAACCGGCGTCGCCTGGAACCGGAGTCATCGCTGGTAATAGAGTTCGCGCAGTGCTTGAAGCTGCAGGCATAAAGGATGTTCTTAGCAAATCTCTAGGTAGCCCTAATCCTGTAAATGTGGTCAGAGCGACTGTGTTGGCTCTAGCTAGCCTTAGAAATCCTAAGGAGGTCGTAGCAAGGCGCAAAGCTGAGCTTGAGATTAAGGAGACGGAGACCGAGCCAAGTGACTAAACTACGCATCAAATGGATAAAGAGTGGCATTGGATATGCCAGGGGGCAAAGGCGAACCTTGAAAGCTCTAGGCTTCCATCGCCTTAATGAAACGGTGGAACATGAAGATTCTCCTCCCGTGAGAGGAATGATAACTAAAATCAACCATTTAGTTAAAGTGGAAGTGATCACCGATGCAGCAGCATAACTTAAAGCCTCCAGCAGGTACCAAACGCAACCGAAAACGTGTGGGACGCGGCGATGGCAGCGGACATGGCAGTTATTCAGGGCGTGGTTGTAAAGGACAGAAATCGCGTTCTGGAGGCGGCGTTCGCCTTGGTTTTGAAGGAGGTCAGCTCTCTCTGATTAAGCGTTTACCTCGGAAACGCGGGTTCGTTAATATCTTCAGAACTGAGTATAGCATAGTTAATGTGGGCGAGCTAATAGAATTTTCGCCTAATACTGAGGTTACTACAAAAGAGTTATTTGAAGCTGGGCTGATTAAGTCTTTTACTCATCCGGTTAAGATTCTCGGCGGCGGTGACATCGATCGCCCGCTTACAGTAAAGGCCAACAAATTCTCTGCTACTGCTGAAAAGAAGATCGTGGCTGCTGGTGGTAAAGTGGAGGGAATTTAAAGTGCAGCAGGTTAGCGGAAGACCGCGTCTTATTCAAGCATTGTTCGATGCCTTTTCCCTCCCAGACCTGAGACGGCGTCTTCTTTTCACTATAGGTATGCTGGTCGTTTTTCGCTTCATAGCTCATGTTCCTCTGCCCGGTGTGGACCCTCAAGCGTTGCAAGAGATTTTCGAGCGGAATCAACTTCTGGGTATGCTTGACCTGTTTAGTGGTGGGGCTATGAGGAACTTCAGCATCGCGGCTATGGGAGTTTATCCCTACATAACTGCTTCCATCGTTATGCAGTTGTTAGTCCCGGTTGTTCCCAAACTCAGGGCATTATCTCAGGAAGGGGAATCCGGGAGGCGTAGAGTTAACCAGTTTACCCATTGGTTGACTATACCCCTGGCGGCTCTTCAAGGTTATGCTCAGTTGGCTCTCATGCGCAGCCAGGGTGCGGTTGCTGCAGCTGGAGCATTGCCTACCCTGGCGGTAATAGTATCGATGACAGCGGGGACAGTCTTTCTCGTCTGGCTTGGTGAGCTTATAACCGAACGAGGTATTGGAAATGGTGTGTCCATAATAATCTTTGGCGGTATTGTGGCTAGTTTGCCTGAAATGGTAGGACGTGCCGGAATTGCCGGTACTCAGAACTTGGTCGGTCTGATTGTGTTTGGTATTGTTGGCTTGGTCACGGTGGCGCTTATAGTCATATTTACAGAGGGTCATCGCCGCATTCCAGTACAATATGCGCGAACTGCCTTCCGTGGGGCTCGAATGTATCGCCAGACAGGCTCAACGCATATTCCCCTTCGGGTTAATACTGCAGGCATGATACCCCTCATCTTCGCTATGTCGCTGATGATTTTTCCAGGAACTCTAGCCACTTATTTTGCCAGTCCCGCGGGGCAGGACCCCAATTTCGCCAACACGCTTATGACATGGTTCAACCCCAGTACGCCTCTCCCCGTTGGCTTGTTTTACTGGGTTCTTTATTTCGTGATGGTGGTGGCCTTTACCTTTTTCTATACCATGGTGATATTTGAGCAGATGGACTTGGGGCGGACTTTACAGCGTCAGGGCGGCTTTATTCCGGGTGTACGTCCTGGGAAACCCACCATCGATTACCTCAGCAAAGTTATTAGCGGCATAACCTGGGGTGGCGCTCTATTTTTGGCTTTTGTTGCGGTATTGCCGTTCTTGGTTCGAGAAGTGTCAGATGTTGGTGTGCTGACTTTGTCCAGCACCGGTATACTTATCGTTGTGGGTGTGGCTTTGGATACTATGAAACAAGTAGAAGCGCAGCTGACAATGCGCCGATATGAAGGTTTCTTGAAGTAAGGAAATATGAAATGTTTTTGGTTTTTCTAGGTGCTCCAGGGGCAGGTAAAGGAACTCAGGCGGCTGTCGTTTCCCGAAAGTTTGGATTGGCTCATATAGCTTCAGGTGACCTTTTTAGACAGTCGGTGGAGAAGGGGACCGAGCTGGGGAAATCAGTCAAAGCTTATATGGATAAAGGTGCCCTGGTTCCTGACGAAGTGACGATTCATCTGATCTCAGATCGACTGAATGAGCCTGATTGTAAACTAGGATGTGTTTTCGATGGCTTTCCTAGAACTATTGAGCAAGCCAAGGCGCTTGACAAGATGTTAGCCGGCCGCGGGTGGGCTATAGACAAGGCAATATACATTGAGGTGCCTGGGGGAGAGCTATTAAAACGTCTTGGAGGGCGCTGGATATGCCGCAAGTGTCAGACCCCTTACCATGAGGTGACTTCACCACCGAAAACTCCGGGGAAGTGCGATAAATGTAGTGGCGAGTTGTATCAGCGTTCGGACGATAATGAGGAGACGGTAAAAGAGCGACTGAAAGTCTATTTTGCCCAAACTGCGCCCGTCCTTGATTATTACAGAAAAGAAGGTAATCTTGTAACAGTTGATGGTAAGATTGGTATAGAGGAGGTATCCGAGAAGATAATCGGTGTTCTCGGGCCCAAGTAGGTGAAAACCGAATGACTGTGATAAAGTCACCGCAGGAAATTGCTATTATGCGGCAGGCTGGAAAAATTGTAGCGATTGCTTTGCAAAGATTGAGGGAAGAAATAAAACCAGGAGTTAAGACCAGTCACCTTGACTCGGTGGCTGCAAAAGAACTGCAGAAATATGGGGCTAAGGGTTCTTTTAAAGGTTATCGAGGCTTCCCCGCATATCTGTGTGTTTCGGTGAATAATGAGATTGTTCATGGTATTCCCGGGGATCGGCGGCTGGGTGACGGAGATATTGTCTCTCTGGACTTTGGAGCTATCGTTGATGGCTTTCATGGCGATGGAGCAATAACGGTTGGGGTTGGTGGAATTAGTCCTGAAACTCAAGAACTTCTGGCGGTTACTGAGGCTGCTCTGATGGTTGGCATAAGTGCAGCACGTAGCGGTGCTCATCTGGGAGATGTTTCGGCAGCTATTCAGAACCATGTTGAAACAAGAGGCTTCTCTGTGGTTAGGGAGTATTCCGGGCACGGAGTAGGTAGGGACTTGCATGAAGACCCCTTGGTGCCAAATTTTGGTTCACCTGGTGAGGGTCCTATTTTGCGAAAGGGCATGACATTGGCAGTGGAGCCGATGGTGACTGTTGGGAACTGGCGGACGCGGCTTGCTGATAACAGATGGACTGTGCTTACTGCAGATGGCAGCCTTGCCGCACATTTTGAGCATACTATCGCTATTAGCGATGATGAAGCAGAGATACTAACTCTATTATAATATAATATAGAAGTGTAGTATGGCTAAGAAAGAAGCAATAGAGGTTGAAGGCATAGTTATTGAGACTTTACCTAATGCTACGTTCCGTGTGGAATTGGCTAACGGGCATGAGGTTTTAGCTCATATTTCGGGTAAGATGAGAAAATATTACATTAGAATTTTACCGGCAGACAAAGTATTGGTGGAGCTTTCGCCCTACGACTTGAATCGGGGCAGGATTACTTATCGGTTTAAATAGCCATGAGCAGTTTACGGTTTGACATAAATGTAAACAAAGTTTATTATTATGGGGTTTTTCCCTTTAAGGTGATTAAATGAAAGTACGGTCTTCTGTTAAACGTCGTTGTGATAAATGCAAGATTATAAGGCGCCATGGGGTAGTTCGGGTTATTTGCCAGAATCCCAAACATAAACAGCGTCAAGGATAAAGTAGGAGTTATCAGATATGGCACGTATCGCTGGTGTGGACATTCCAAAAGATAAGAGAGTAGAGATTTCTTTGCAGTATATCTATGGTATCGGTCCTCATACGAGCCGTCGGATTTTGGCTTCCAGTGGCGTGAACTCTGATACTAAGGTAAAGGACCTTAGCGAGCAGGAGGTTAACCGTATTCGCGAGGTTATCGATAAGGAGTATAAAGTAGAAGGCGGACTTCGTAAGGAAATTAATCTTAATATTAAGAGACTCATTGAAATTGGCAGTTATCGTGGTCTCAGGCATCGTCGCGGATTGCCGGTGCGGGGGCAGCGGACACAAACTAATGCTCGGACCAAACGTGGTCTCCGCAAGACAGTGGCTGGCCGAGGACAGAGGCGTGGGGCGACCAAGAAATAAAGGAGTGATGTAAGGATATGCCTAAGAAGAAGCAAACTAAAGTAAGAAGGCGAGAGCGCAAGCAGATTGCTGAAGGCAAAGCTTATATCCAATCTACCTTTAATAATACAGTCATTACTATTACTGACCAGAAAGGTAACGTTATCGCCTGGGGTAGTCCCGGCACAGCCGGATTTAAGGGTTCTCGAAAGGGAACTCCCTATGCGGCTCAATTGGCGGCGCAGGGCGCTGCTCAGAAAGCTAAGGAACATGGTCTGCGTCAGGTTGAGGTATATGTCCGAGGTCCCGGTAGCGGCCGTGAAGCAGCAATTAGAGCTATACAGGCTTCAGGGATTTTGGTGACCGTGATTAAGGATGTAACTCCGGTTCCGCATAATGGTTGCCGACCTCGTAAGAGAAGGCGAGTATAGAAATGGGACGGTACACACAGGCTAATTGTCGTTTATGTCGTCGCGTTGGCGACAAGTTGATGCTAAAGGGGGATAGGTGCTTTACCTCCAAGTGCGCTTTTGAGCGCAGGGATGTTCCTCCTGGGTATAAAGGCGTTACAAAGCGGCGCCCAAAGAAGTCTGACCGCGGGCTTCAGTTGCAGGAGAAACAAAAGGCTCGCTATACCTACGGGCTTTTAGAACGACAATTCCGGAAGTTCTTTGCCGAGGCAGAAAGGCTTCCAGGCATAACTGGCGAGAACCTCTTAATCTTGCTTGAGAGACGGCTGGATAATGTAGTTTTCAGGTTGGGCTTTGCCGGCTCCCGCCCTCAAGCCAGACAGCTGGTGCGCCATGGTCATATTCTTTTAAACGGCCGCAAGACCGATATCCCCTCTTGTCTGGTGAAGTCAGGCGACGCCATTTCCTGGCGAGAGGGTAGTACCAAAAGTGAGTATTACAAAATACTGGCTCAAGAGATTGAGGGCAGAACCATTCTCGGCTGGTTGACATTGGACAAGCAGAAACTAGTCGGGCAAATCGTCAACTTGCCTACGGCTGAGCATATTGAAGTTAAATTTAATGAAAAGGCTATCGTTGAATACTATTCTCGTTAAGGAGGCTACTTGGCTGGCTTAGCATTACCAAAAGTAGAATGTGTTGAGAGCAACGAAACCTATGGCCGTTTTGTTGCCGAGCCTGTGGAGAAGGGCTTCGGGGTTACACTGGGTAACGGACTGCGCCGGGTGCTTCTTAGCTCTTTGCCCGGTGCGGCAGTAACTTGGGTCATGATTGAGGGTATTCATCATGAATTCTCGACAGTCCCTCATGTTAAAGAAGATTCTATAGATTTCCTGCTTAATGTCAAAGCGATGCGACTTCGGCATCTAGCCCAACGCTCCGGGAAGTTGAGGCTGGAGGCTTACGGAGAGAGGCAAATCTGTGCTGGTGACATTGAAACATCGTCAGATTTTGAAATTGTTAACCCCGAGCTTTATCTGGTTACTCTGGACTCCCCGGAGGCTAAACTAAGCGTCGAGTTTAATGTTGAGATAGGCAGAGGTTATGTGCCGGCCAGTTCCAGTGACAGCTTACCGATTGGGGCGATTCCTATAGATGCTATTTTCACTCCTGTTCGTAGAGTTAATTACTCAGTTGAGTCCAGTAGCCTTAGAGAGGGAATTAACCAGGAGAAACTTGTCCTGGAAATTTGGACAGACGGCACCTTATCTCCAATAGAGGCGGTTACTCAGAGCGCAGCTCTACTGATAGAGCAGATTGGCTGCTTCCGTGAGCTGGCTAAAGCCATTACTCAGGAGGGAGCGGAAGTGGCGTGGCAGCGGCTGATTCCACCAGAGCAATATGTGATGGCTCTGGACCAGATGAATTTATCCACGCATACCTATAACAGCTTAAGAAGGGGCGGAGTTACCACATTGGGGCAAATCTTGGAAAAGGGCCTTGATGGCCTGTGTGCCTTGGCTGGCTTCGGCGCCAAATCTAGAGAGGAAGTAGAGACGGCCCTTAAGCGGCTGGACTTGCCTTTTATTCCCGAGTCTAAGGATAAAAAGGAAAAGAAGAAGGCATCAAGAGCCTCGACTTCTAAGGAAGCCGAAGACGCTGAAGACACTGAGGGGGAGATTACGGATTGAGACATCGCATAGCTGGACGAAGACTCGGCAGGCCCACGGCGCACCGTTGGGCTTTGTACCGCAACCTGGTGTCTGATTTGATTAAATACGATAAAATCGTCACCACTGAGGCAAAGGCAAAGGAGATTCGTGGTCTGGCCGAGAAGATGATTACTCTGGGGAAAGAAGGCAGCCTGGCTTCGCGGCGTCGGGCTTTGGCATTTGTTACTGAAAAGAAACTCGTTGACAAGATATTTAGCGAGCTTGCGCCCAAGTATATGGAACGTCCCGGTGGTTACACGCGGATAGTCAAGATGGGACGGCGGGTCGGTGATGGAGCGTGTCTAGCCCAGATTGAGATGGTAGAATAAAAAGAAACCGTATCGGTGAAGCTCTTTAACAGTTTTAACAAGATTGTTCTGGTTGTGGAGTATGACGGCAGAAATTATTATGGTTTCCAGTGGCAGGCTAACTTGCCTACGATTCAATCTGAATTGGAAGGAGCTATACGTAAAGTCACTGGAGAAAGCATCCGTGTCATAGCTGCCAGCCGGACTGACACCGGTG
>Ga0214474_1000532_pt1 | contig 18760 bp, 21 predicted proteins | sample RVTome_2_FD_187335 | JGI IMG/M metagenome (GOLD analysis project Ga0214474, IMG submission 187335) | Soil microbial communities from uranium-contaminated site in the Upper Colorado River Basin, Wyoming, United States - RVT95D214 HiSeq ...
ATCATCGCTTTGGTCTTGGCATCCCATTTTCTTCTTTTCATGGCTGTCTTCCCTCGGTTACCAGCCATTTTACTCTCTTAACCCGGCGACTGTCTTAATGGGGAGCAGTATAAGCTGCAACACTTCAGAAATAGAAAGATTAAAAAGGTAACTCCCGTCTTTTCTCAACATTATTTCAGTACGTATGCCTAAAAGGTAGTCCTGCGCACGGTAGGAAAATTATCCGGATATTGGTACATGAGTAATAAATTTGAAGTCAATAGCATAAGTAATATCTGAAGTAACACGTTACGTTGATTGATGATGCTGTGGGTTCAGCTTTAAAGTTTAGGCGTTCGGAACATGGTTTCTTCAACCGAAAATGTAACCGTACAGCTACTATAATCATCCACAACCTGATGCATTTGCGGATCAGATTTTCTCAATATAGATAACATTCTGCTGTTTTCTCTCAATATCATTCCTAGGAAAAAGTAAATATCTCTTTCCCAGGCTAGTATCGCCAGGTGTTTCAGGAGTTGCGTACCAATACCTTTTTTTTGCTCGGTATCTTGAACTATAAAAGCAACTTCAGCCGTATGTGTGTTAGTGGGTAAGCGGTAATAACGACCTACCCCAATGATTTCTTTCTCCCCTGTCCAGCTTTTTTCGGCAACCAAAGCCAAACTGTCCTGGTAATCAACGTTGCAGAAGTTTGTGAGGTCGTCATCAGTAAGTTCACCCTTAGAATAGTGGTAGCGGAGAAAGCGGCTCTCGTCACTGAGCCTGGAATGAAATGCTACCAGAGCTTTCTTGTCATCAGTAGATATCATTCTGATAATTACGGACTTACCGTCAAGTAATTTAACTTCCTTCTGATATCCCTTTAGTTCTGGCTTCAGTGCCACCACCATTCTGTGTTCTCCTGATGACGATTGAGTGGCATGGTTTCATTCCTGGAATTTCAGACCTGCATGTTAATGTTGTATAGGCATATATGCGTAGCATTAAGAATTATAGATAAGTATAAATACGTACAATGCTTTTGTCAAGGTTTCGTATCGCTTATATTTTTAATAGATAGCAAACTAATAGGCATCTGAGTTGTTCCAAATCATAAGGTAAAATGCCATAAATAGCATTGATGAGACACAGGTATTAGAGTATTTTATATAAGCAGTTAAGTCTCATTGTTTGGATTACGGTACTTTTATAGTACTAATTTACTACATAAAAGTCTTCTCTTTTAACTGTAAATATGCAATAATACTAAACATAATTTGAAGTTTAGGTGTGAATTATGCAGGTTGAGCTAGACCTTTATGAGGTTTTGGGTGTTGCACCAAACGCTGATACAAAAGAAATAAAAGAAGCTTATCGTAAGCTGGCTTTTCAATTCCATCCAGACCGGAATCAAATGAGCACCACAGCCAACGAAAAAATGATGGAGATAAACGAGGCTTATAACACGCTGTCTGACCCCAAAAAACGAAAGAGTTATGACATTCCGCTGGGATATTGTAGTGTTGTGCCAAAGTTCAAGAAGGGCGAAAAAGTGAGAGTGAATTCCCATTCTACTTCACCCTATAAAGACCGTACCGGGGTGGTAGATAAAGAACCTGTCAAGGATACTTTTCGCTTTTGGTACATGGTGAGTTTCGAGTCGAAGGGTTTCTCGACCATCAGTCGCTTCGCTGAAGACGAACTTAGTGAAGCCGGTAGATAATGCTCAGCATATACATGTAAGTGAACATACATCCTGATGCTTGTAATGAAATTCCCGATGCAAGTGACCACCAAGCAGAAAATTGCCGAAACAACTAATTAAGTAAGTTACGCCATGTGATCACAATACCTTACAGTTTCTTTATTGTGCGACTTTGTTGTGATAAACTGTCTTCGTAAAATCTATGGAATACCAACAAGCAATCGCTATACTAAAAAGCTTGTTAGACAAGCACCCGCTTAGCGCTGAAGAAAAAGAAGCAGTTTTGACTGCCATCGGCGTTCTCAGTTGGGGTTCTCTATCGAAAAGCAGAATAAAAGCACAAAAAGCCAAACGAGATAAGAGTACCCAGTGGTAAAATCACCTTAAGTACTCGTTATTTACGCATGGAATGGCAAATATCCCTTGAGCAATTTCCTAAATTGCGAGTTTAATAACCCACAAGGTTGTTCACAGTTTTCTTGTTCAGGTGTTTAATCAGTTCCACTACGAGCTTCACTGTAGCGTCAAAATCATCTCTGCGGAGGATGGAGTTATGGCTGTAGATATGACGGGTGGGTACTGCCAGCACCACTGTCGGTACACCTGTACGATGAAGATGAATCGGACCACCATCAGTAGAGCCTCCCTCAAGAGCGTGAACCTGGAGTGGTATTTTCAACTTATTGGCTAAATCGATAACAAGATCGCGTAGCTTTAAATTGGGTATCATACGAGCATCATAAGCCAGTAGTGTAGGACCTCCTCCCAGCTTCACAGGTGATTCCTCTGGTCTTATTCCCGGAACGTCTCCGGCGATATCCACTTCAAGGATGATTGCTACATCAGGATTAATCAATTCCACACTGGTAACAGCTCCACGAGAACCTACTTCTTCCTGGACTGTAGCCACTCCATAAATCGTGTCTGGATGTTTGATCCGACCCAGTTCTTTTATGGCTTGTATGGTAATAGCATTGCCGATACGGTCGTCAAAAGCCTTAGCGAGATAAGTCACTGGATTAAGAATGGCAAAGTCACTGACCGGCACAATAGGGTCACCGATGCGTACCCCTGCTTCTTCCCCTTCTTTTTGAGAAATCGCCCCGATGTCTATATACATGTCTTTCTTTTCAACAACCTTTTTACGCTCTTCTTCAGTCAACAGATGAGGCGGTTTAGCCCTGATAACACCTAGAAGGTCACGCTCGCTTGTTTTAATCTGAACGCGGTGCGCTAACAAAACCTGGTACCACCAGCCTCCTAAGGAAGTGAAGCGGATAAATCCTTCCTTGGTTATCAGCTTGACCATAAAACCAATTTCATCCATATGCCCAGCCAGGACTATCCTAGGTGCATCTTGGACACCTTTTTTCTTGCAGATAATACTTCCCAGTTTGTCCTGACTGAGTTCTCCCAACGGGCTAAAATGTTGCCGGATAATTTTAACGAATACCAGATTCGTAACCAGCTACCCCTGGCGCTTCAGTCAGTTCTTTTAGAAGGCTTTCAAGTTCATCCACTGTTCTCTCCTTCTGTATCATAATTTTCCTCTTGCCAATAATTTCACTAATGCCACTGAAAAGTCTTCCGAAGTACAGTCTGCTGGAACCTGAATTGTTTCGAATGTAATATAGTCCCTCTTTTTATCCCATTTGCCAAGCTCTCATTTCCACAGATATAAGCAAATTTCATCATGGTGCTCAGGGAGGGGAGTGTAAAAGTCCTTTTTTATTACTAATCAAGGTATTGTATATTAAAAGCTTACTGTTATAAGATAGTCACACACAGTACGAACGTTAGAGAGAGGAAGTTAACATGAGCAAAGTATTTCTTTCGCTCAACTTCATGCACTGCATGGAAAGATTTGCTACCCAGATATACCGTACTCAGAAAGGCGCTTTCGGCGATATACAAATTGTCCAACAGTTGATTGATGCCTCCGAAAATGAAAGAACTCATGTGCAGAAGTTACGGACACAGATTAAGAAATTAAATGGTAAAATATACCCACTAGGTTGGCTGTTCCAATTAGTGGGAATTATTCTAGGATTCATTACTCGCCTATGTAGTAAACGCAATCTTTTTAAAGCGGATACATTTGTAGAAATGCGGGCAGTTAAAGACTATAACGGTTTTCTTAAAAATATTCCCTTTGACAAAGATACAGTTGACATAATCCGGGTAATAATTACAGATGAGGAAGTTCATATAGTTAACTGGAAGAAAGCCAGCGAATTATTCACGAAGAAAAAGCCGACCTCTAAATAAACCGGTTCTTCATTCAGCGACTATCATAAATACCCCTGCAATAACCAAACACACCCTTTTTATTACATATTTACATACTAACCACTTGAACCTATTAACTAAACCTGATATCATCGTGCTAGTTTTGCCCTTTGAAAAAGTACGAAATGGGAACTATTACCATATTCTTCCAGTAGGAATAATCAAGTTAAAAAGTAGAATAAAGGAGAAAATATGGAAGACGCATTCTTGGTTCTAGGTTGGGGTTCACCCATTGGGACAGGTATTTTTCTACTCTGTCTTGCTGGAATGATATTTTTATTAACCAAAGCATCAAAGAAGAAGGAATAGTCATTCTATAGACCTGTTTTTTGTCGGCAGTCAACTGCTATCGGGTTTAATCAGGGGATACAGAGACTGAATTTAGCATGGAGCCAAACAAATGAGCACAGATACTGTTCTGTCAGCTTTACAGAATCTGCTGGGGCATCATAATGATGGTCTACCTATTACGGAATTGCAGATAAAGCTCTACCAAGATTTTAAATTACAGCTCAGTTACAAGACAATTGAAAACACAATTTTCCGTTATCCGGGTCTGTTTGTTGATGCTGAGGGTAAGTGGAAATTGAGGGGATAGCCGACTACAGATTTTCTCCTGTCGGCCACTCCACCAGTTTATTGTTTTTCTCGATGCGTAACGCTACGATCCGTTGTACAACATCACAGACTTCACAAATTAATGGATCGGACAGGCTGTAAAAGACGTTGTTACCTTCACGTCGAGCGTCTACAATCCCCCGTTGCCGTAGCACAGCTAAATGACGTGATACTACGGCTTGCGGAGTCACCAGAATTCGTACCAGGTCGCCTACGGATTTCTGACCCTTTCGTAATTCATTGATAATGATAAGTCGCTTGGGATCGGAAAAAGCTTTATATGAGTCAGCCAGGAGTCTGAATAGTTCCAGTTCACGTTTTGTCAACATACTGGTTCTCCCCTGTAATATATGGATATTTATATATTGAAGTGCTGTAATATACTATTAGCTTAAAGGTAAGTTGTCAATACTTGACTTATTTACGAAAACATAATAATCGCACACGATATTCGTAACATAGAATAAAAAATGCCCCTCCCGAAGTATAGGGAGGGGTAAAAAGAGACTATTAATAGTCTCTTTTTACCGGTTTACACGCTGATACGACATGTTCCGATCCCTATTCAAACAACGGAAGAAGCTTATTTAACAGTTAGATTATTATCATCGCATCTGAGAAAAGACCCACTGATAACGCAATTTACATCCAGTACGGGAAGTAAATATAGCTTTATCTGATCTGCATAGAGAGCATATTAAAATTGAAGCGGTTCAAAATGAACCCGGCAACAACTAATGTTGTGCCGAAGAAAGATCTACTATCGCTCTCTTAAAAATTTTCATTTTACAGTAAAATAATAGGTAGGACAACGCCGATGATAATTTGCATCTTTCATTATCCCTTGTTGACGTAGGTGCAACTACCTAAACCAAAATAATTATGATAGGCAGATGCCGATATATTCCTCACATAATCATTAGGCGTTTAGGGACGTGAAATATAGGCGTTACATCGGAAGCCGACTAAATGCCATTATGATAAGCTATTAGTGAAGACAAAGGAAGGAGGTAAAAGAAATGAGCGCGTTAACGATTTTAGCCTTGGTACTGGCGATCCCTGTTCTTCTCATCCCGGTGGCGTTTGTCTGGTATATCAATATTGGGGGCATCTTAGCAGCTATGAGAGAGGCAAGGGAAAAGAGAGCTACCCGTAAAGCAACCGAGAAAACCGATGTCTAGGAAACCAAGAAATTCAGGGTAAGGCTGGATATCCAAAGGAACAATATCCAGCCTTATTATTTGTTTTCAAATGCCAGAATTAAGCGGATTACGGCTACCTTAATTTTTCAAAACTTTTGAATTAGTATTCTAACCGCCAAGTCTCAAAAAGTTTAAAAAATATACTCTCACACTTATTGACGTTGGATCAAAGAACAATTTTTCTTCTCTTTGAATAATTACTTATCCCAGAACTCTTTGCTAGTCATGTTTGTTAAACGGTATCACCAGATTTAAAAATTATTTACACTGAAAATGGATGCTATGTTTTGAGTTGACATGAATAGAGTGTGCTAGGTAATTATACCTATAATGTTTAAGCAATAATGCGTACCCAGATAAATCATTTTGAAAAGAGTTGACTATTGTAAAAAAAATGAATAAAATATATTCCAGATATTAGTTATTAATACCTAGTAGCTAGGTATTAACAATTAAAGTATTCGATAGGAATTTAGAACCAATAAGATGGGAAAGCGTATTGCTTCGCAGAAGAAAATGTCTTCTGTTTTTTTATGATTAGATTTTCACCATAAATTGTCTGACTGGTAAACTACCAGTCAGACATTGACATTTATACATCAATATTTTCATTGATAGAATGGAGGTAGAATGGAACTAAGCCGAAGAGATTTCCTAAAAGCCTCGGGATTGGGCGTGGGTGGTGCGTTCCTTCTCGGGGCAATCAAGCCAGACAAAGCTCTGGCCGGTCCACCACAAGCACTCCCACTGAAAAAGAAGATTGGTGAAACGACATCAATATGCCCGTATTGCGGTGTGGGGTGTGGTTTCGTCATCGATTCAGCAGACGGTAAGGTACTCAACGTTGAAGGCGATCCCGACCATCCCATAAATATAGGTGGCGCTTGCGCTAAAGGAGCTGCCCTAAAACAAGTGGGGGCTGATAACCCATGGCGGCTTTCTAAAGTGCTCTATCGAGCCCCAAACGCCACCAAGTTTGAAGAGAAGTCATGGGATTGGGCAATCACCGAAATCGCCGAGCGCATCAAGAGTACTCGAGATGCTAACTTCACTGAGAAAGATAGCAAGGGCAATATCGTAAACCGTACAGAAGCAATTGCCAACCTGGGAGGTGCCGCACTGGATAACGAAGAGTGTTACCTCCTCAGCAAGATGATGCGTGGACTTGGTCTGGTATATATCGAGCATCAAGCCCGTATATGACATAGCCCCACAGTCACCAGTTTAGGTGAATCGTTCGGTCGGGGCGCAATGACTAATCACTGGGGCGACATCGCTAACGCCGATGTTATCCTTGCTATGGGCGCAAATCCAGCAGAAGGACATCCTGCCGCTTTTGGCTGGATTATGAAAGCTAAAGAACGGGGTGCGAAACTTATCGCTATCGATCCCCGACTCACCAGGACAGGTACGAAGGCAGACTTCTACGCACGGATTCGTTCAGGTACCGATGTTGCCTTCATTGACGGGATGATCAATTATGTTATCCAGGACATCGAAAAAAATCCGGATAACTATAACATGCTCTATATCCGTGAGTATACCGATGCTTCCTACCTTATTAATCCGAACTTCAAAGGTCCGGCTGAACTCGATGGGTTGTATTCGGGGTACGCGGGTCAGCTGAATGAAGCTGATGGCGCTAAACGTAAGTACGATAAGTCCACATGGACTTACCAACTCGATGAGAACGGCATACCAAAACAGGATAAAACACTCAAAGACCCGAATTGCGTTTTCCAGTTACTAAAAAAGCATGTAGCCCGCTATACACCGGAAAAGGTAAATGCAATTTGCGGCACAGCGAAAGATTCGTTCATTGAGGTATGCAAAGCTTACGCTGAGACGGGTAAAACCAGTAAAGCAGGGACGATAATGTATGCCATGGGTACTACCCAGCATACCAACGGCGCCGAGAATATCCGGGCTTACTCTATCCTACAAACGTTACTCAGCAACATGGGGGTTGCCGGCGGAGGCATCAACGCCATGAGGGGTGAGTCCAATGTCCAGGGCTCCACCGATTATGGACTGCTCTATCACATTCTCACTGGTTACCTCAAGAATGTGGTTGACAGCGATACAACTCTGACAAAGTACCTTGAAAGAATTACCCCTACAACAAAGATGCCTAAAAGCCTTAATTGGTGGAAAAATACACCCAAATACGTAGTCAGTCTATTTAAAGCCTGGTATGGGGATGCTGCCACCAAAGACAATGAGTTCGCATTTAACTATCTGCCGAAACTGGATAGCGCCAAGAACTACTCTTTCATTGCCTTGTTCGAAGCTATGGCAGCCGGTACAATCAAAGGTCTCATGTGTTGGGGGCAGAATCCAGCAGTTGGCGGTCCGAACTCCAATCTGGAGCGAAAAGCGCTAGAGAATCTTGATTGGTTGGTAGGCATCGACTTATGGCAAACAGAGACAATGGATTTCTGGAAGCGACCTGGTGTAGACTCTAAAACTATTAAAACCGAGGTTTTTGTTCTTCCCGCTCTCGCTTCATACGAGAAGGAGGGGAGTGTCAGCAACTCAAGCCGCTGGATGCAGTGGCGCTACAAAGCGGCCAATGGTCCGGGTGATGCGGAAGACGACCTCTGGATTGCGAATAAGCTCATGCTTAAGCTCAGAGAGTTGTATGTTAACAAAGGCGGACCGGGCGCCGGTGCTATCACTGATATGGCATGGAATTATGGCGATAAACCGGATCCTAACGTAGTAGCCAAGGAAATAAACGGCTACGATTTGACCACTGGTAAGCTCGTTAATAACTTCGTTGGTCTTAAGGATGACGGTACAACATCCTGCGGATGCTGGTTATATTCTGGCAGTTACACCGAGGCAGGCAATATGGCGGCTCGGCGTAAACTAACACAAGATACTTTCAATATTGGCCTCTTCCCCGAATGGTCATGGTGCTGGCCTCTTAACCGCCGTATCATTTACAATCGCGCTTCTGTCGACCTGGATGGCGTTCCATTCGACAAGGAACATCCAGTCATTAAGTGGAATCCCACCAAGGGTGGAACAGGAGGCTGGGATGGAGATATCGCTGATAATGCCGCCGTGCCTTTGTCAGCAGATGCTGGCGTTCTACCCTTCATTATGGTGCCTAACGGCCAGGCAAAGCTCTTTGGACCCGGAATGGCAGAGGGTCCTTTCCCTGAGTTTTATGAGCCCTGGGAGAGTCCGGTAACAAACCAGGCGTCAAAACAGCAGAGTAACCCCATCTTCAAAATATGGAGACCGGAGGAGAAAGGTACTCCAGATGAGTTCCCCATCGTGGCAACAACATACCGTGTCGTTGAACACTGGCAAGCTGGACAAATGACCCGGAACTTGCCTTGGTTGGTGGAGATGCAACCAGAACCATTCGTGGAAATGAGTGAGGAACTTGCTTCAGAAAAGGGTATCGATAATGGTGATAAAGTAGTTGTGGAATCTAAGCGTGGTTCTGTGAAAATGGTGGCAGTAGTCACCAAGAGATTTAAACCGTTCCAACTAAATGGTAAAGTGGTACACCAGGTCGGCATGCTCTGGCATTGGGGATACACAGGGCTTTCAACCGGCGATAGTGCCAACTTACTGACACCAAGTGTAGGTGATGCTAATACTATGATTCCGGAATATAAAGCCTTCCTGGTCAACGTAAGGAAAGCCTAGGAAAAGTGAGGGAAGGAGAAAGATAAATGGCAGAAAAAGCAATTCTATATGATGCAACACGGTGTACCGCCTGTCGTGGTTGTCAGTCCGCTTGTAAACAATGGAACGAAAACGACGCAATCATTCCCACCAAGGGAAATGGTGTCAAGTCAAAAAACTGGGGAAGCTACGAGAACCCCAAAGACCTATCACCCAACACATGGCTAAAAATTACGTTCAATGAAGTAGAGCACTATGGAGAAGTGGACTGGCTTTTCAACCGACGTTCTTGTATGCATTGTGGAAAACCAGCCTGCGTGAAGGTCTGTCCCAATGGGACTCTCTATATAGACCCGATTTATGGTTTTGTAGGATTAAATAAAGATACCTGCACTGGTTGTGGTTATTGTGTGGAGTTCTGCCCCTTCGATGTTCCCCGCCTTGAAGGCAGTTCTATCCTGGGTAAAACGAAGTCTTCCAAGTGTGTGGCTTGTATGCAGCCAGGATTGAATCGTCTCGATGCTGGCTATGAACCAGCATGCGTTAAGACCTGCCCTACTGATGCGCTTTTATTTGATGACCGTGATAAGCTGATTACAATTGCCAAAGAAAAGGTAGCAGTTCTGAAAACCAAGGGTTTCACTAATGCCACATTATACGGAGAGAAAGAAATGGGCGGACTCCACGTAATGTATGTGCTTAATGATACGCCGGATAAATATGGGCTACCCGTCGATCCTAGATTCCCCGATACTGCCATCGTTTGGCAAGATGTCATTCAGCCTATTGGTTGGGCGGTCGGTGGTCTAACCATTCTCGGTTTGGCGTTGAACTACATAATCGCCCGTGAAGCCAAGATGGACAAGACACTTCCCGGGGAAAAGGAGAAGAAATAATGGCACAGAAAAATGAAGCCGTAGTCGAAAAATACAGTAAAGCAACTCGTATCTTACACCACACGCACACCATCGCCTTTGTTATCCTGTTCCTGACAGGTATAGTACTCTTTATCCCGCAACTGAGCTTTCTGGCACAGGATAGCTGGACGCGTATTCTCCACCGGATTGCAGCGGCCATTTTTATCATCGCGCCATTAATCTATTTCATTCTGAAACCTAAAGCGGCAATTGAAGCACTAAAAGAAGCTTTTACCTGGGGTAAAGAGGATATCGGCTGGTTGAAAGCTGCCCCCCGCTACTACTTCCTTTCCGATGAGGAGGGTATGCCGCCTCAGGGTCATATGAATACTGGCCAGAAATTGTGGTGGTTTATCGTCGTTGTCTTCGGTGCTTTGTTCATTCTCACCGGACTGGTAATGTGGATATTGAAGACCATCGCTCCGGCGATGTTACTCCAGTGGATGGTTTTTGTCCATGACGTTGCTTTCATCGTTACCGGTGCCATGCTCTTCGTTCACATTTATCTGGGTGTCATTCACCCGATGATGACCGGAGCTTGGGGGGCAATCACCAAGGGTACAGTCTCAGCTGAGTATGCGAAATCGCACCATGGGTTATGGTATGATAAACAGCTAAAGAAAGGAAATGCAAAGGGTAAATAGTGCCAGCCAGTACTGATAGTATCATCAAGAAACTTGAAGAACAGGAAAAGGTAGAAGGCAAACTACCCGTATTGCTGGAGTTCTACAAGAGACTGCTTGAAATTCAAAACAGGGTTGGGCAGAAAATAGGGTTGCCCAACCCTGTTTTCACTACCGAGGTAGTCAAAACTCACGCTATTGCGGGCAAACCACTGGTAGGATTTGACCAACTCGCTATCGACTGGGTGCTATTGCGGCAGACCTATAAAGAAGTAGTGGCGCTTTTCAAGAGCTACGAGGGACTTTTTGGCATGCTACCTCAAGAAATACTGGCTTTGAGCCCGGGTCTTATTATTAACAAACGTACCGTACGTGCCTGGTATCGGGGTCGGCAAATTGTCGTCCCTGTTCCCCTCACGGATGATTTCCAGACTTTTATGGGGACTATTTTTACCGCCTCTATCAAACCCTTCCTCTCCAGAGAGGCAGAGACTCTGACCTCCTTGTTGGACATGGAATCATGGCGACGTGGATATTGTCCTATCTGTGGTGGTAACCCGGATTTTTCCTTTCTGGCTAAAGACACCAACGCACGCTGGCTAGTCTGCTCCCGGTGCGACACAGAATGGCTCTTTCAACGCCTGCAGTGTCCTTATTGTGAGAATTACGACCCGAACAAGCTTTCCTACTTCACTGTTGACAATACAGCTTATCGTCTTTACGTTTGCGACCAGTGCAAGCACTATCTAAAGGCGGTAGACCTGAGACAGTTCAAGGAAGAAGTTCTATTAACTCTCGAACGCCTCACAACCTTGGATTTAGACCGCCAGGCACAGGACAAAGGCTATTTGCCCTGTCAATGAAGTAAAGCATATATTACTTGATTGTTAGATTGGCACTTGTATGTTCTAAAAACAGCCAATATTCGACCGCAGTATAACAGAGATATTACCAATCGAGGCGGTCAGGGACGTTCAAGAGCATTGGTGTTCCAGAATTAATTCCCATACACACTGCTATTTTGCCTCATTCGCAACCATAAATTAAAAATTCATGAAAATCGTTTCCATACTTCTATTTTCTTATGGTTGATATTCAATTTCTTCAGTCTGGAGTTTAAATTTATTCCAATCAAAAGCAAATAATACCCCAAGAGTGTATGATCGTCTGGGTCAAATCGCTGAACAGTTGTTGCGTTGGCCGAATTTGCCCGCTTTCAGCTATGGAGTATCTTCTTTCTCACTCGTCTTCATCGTCACTATCGAAGAAATAACTGGGGTGAAACAGTAAATACAACATGGAACCAAGGAAAGTAATAAAAATTATCGCAAAAACCCACAGAGCTTTTCGTCCACCCTTAGCTTTTTCTCTACGTGCCATGTCATTTAATAACATTATTGCTAGCACCCAGTGAAGTACGCCAAACAGAACGAGTGCCATAATCCATTCCGGGTTCATGCTGCTCTTCCTTAAGAATAGTTAATAAAGCCATTATAAGCGATGGCGTATAATAAAAACCAGTAGAAAAAGCAAGAGTATCGTAGGAAAGATTGCGTCAAAGTAAAGAAACGATTAGTTTATTTTGTCTCTTTTGTTCGGGATTTTTTTAAGATGTGATGTTCCTGTATATAGTGAGTTGACAGTTCTGCCCATCTGCATCTCTGTAAGGAGAAGCCTGCACTTCGTAGATTCTACCATCCGGGAACTTATATTCCCATCTCTCACTGTTACCGTTTATAACAGAGGTTAATCTGCAAATATCTCGGCATGGTTCATCAAGCCCATATAAACTCTTATAACACAATGAGCTGACGCTATCGCCAAAATCCCTTATCATACTCGGGTTCATAAATCGTATCCGGTAGTCCGGACCCACAATAATAACCCCATCATCCATTTTCTCAAGTATGCCTAAAAGTTTGTCTCGCTCAAGTCTTAATAGTGCTTGAAGGCGGTTTCGCCGCTCATATTCCCTATGTGCAACGGCAGTAAGATAACCCATAAGGGTGGCAATTACCATAAAAAGCAGCATTCTTAAGAGTGGGTCAGGATAGGGCGATACAAAAAGTGCTCTGGGTATAAAACCCATAAGCGTAATAATGCTAACAGTCAATGTAGCTTTAACGCCGAATACATATCCTGCATAGACTATGGGGATGAGAAAAATTGTGCGGTGTACATCATGCACAGTGTAGAAAATTTCCCACTGTAAGGCTGTCCAACCAAAAAAATTGGCTATCTCCCCGAAATAATAAAATAGGATATAAAATCCCCACATTAGAAAAAGTAAAGAGAGACTATAAAGATTCTTGCTCAATAATGTTGCGAGAAAACTACGGATGCTAACACTGGCTTTACCCACAACACCCTCCTCTGACCTATTGATACCTGTCATGAGTTCTCTCAATAATATTAAGGTGACAAGTATTGATATTCTGGTGATTTATACTCTAGTATTATATCATTGTGTCAAGAATGACAGGCTGGAGATTGCACCTCCAGCCTGGTGATGGTGAATGCTGCTGCCGAGGTTACAATCTCTCTTGGTCAATGCGTCTCGATAGCATGTTCTTCCTGATGCCCCATTGGTAAAAGCCTGTTAGCCAAATAGATAACCAGCATCGCATCTGCGAATAGACCTATTGATAAAGCGATTTCTGTCCACCGTGGGAAGTACGTGTAACCCGGTCTAATCTGCATACCGACTATGCTCACATTGAAGCGGTTTAGAATGAGTCCGATAACGACAAACAATGCGCCGAGGAAAAGTCTGCCATCACTCTTTCTGAAGTTTTTATTTGAAAGCAAGATAATAGGTAGAACAACACCAATAATAATTTCCACCCACCAGAGGATATTCATTGGGTATTCTGTAAAGATTAAACCGATATCCCTGCGGAGAATGAGGTCACCGAGTTTTAGTGCCAGATACGCTCCAAGAATCCAGGGAAGAATTTTACCCAGTCCTTCCAATACTTCGTGCTTCAACTTGTGTCCAAGTGCTTTTCCTGTGAGAGTAGATTCAAATATCACCATAGCGGGGCCGACAGCAATGGCAGAGCAGTAGAAAAGGATGGGTAAAATTGGTGAATACCAGATCTGGTTCACGGTTGTTGGATCTATGAGGAGCATTGAACCAAGTGAGGACTGGTGCAGAGTAGAAAGACATATGCCAGCAATTACAAGTGGTATTTGAATTGAGCGGATAATCTTCATGGGGACGTTCCATTTCAATGCTTCCCATAAAGCAGGGCTGAATTCCAGTGCCAGAACAACAGTATATGTTACCACACAGATACCGACTTCAAACAACGGCGAATGAATGTTAGGAGTGACAAAAATGTGCCAGATATACCACGGCTGTCCCAGGTCTACCATTAATGCCAGAATAACAAGCAGGTACCCCAGAAAAGCAGTCAGAATAGCTGGACGTGCAACTGAGTGATACTTTTCCAGTTTGAAAACATATACAATCGCCGCGAGCGTAAAACCGCCAGCTGCAAGAGCGACACCGCAATACAGGTCGAAACTAATCCAGAAGCCCCAACCTCTACCATCGTTAAGATTTGACATAGCCCCGAATCCAGAGACATAGCGTATAATGGCAGGGACCAATCCGGTGATAACTAGAAGACTAAGGACAGCCAGACCGATTGGGAATTTGTATTTCTTTTCCGTTTTTTCCATTATTTTGTCACCACCTTCCCATTATCTTTTTTCCCTGTCTTCGTCTTGTTTGCTTCACGTCGATTCATTACCCAATAAATACCTGTCATCAGAACTGCCACACCACCCAGCACCGGGAGAACATAACCCATGGCACGTTCAACATTTTCCGTTACTGGCTCAGACTGAAGTGCCCTGAAACCAATCGTTTCAAAAGGAACTGGGGACAGATATAACCAGGATGTTCCCCCAACCTCGTGTTCTCCATAAACATGGTCTACATACTTGCCTGGTTCAGCATTGATGCGACTATGTGCTTCGGCGAGAAGTTCATCTCTTTCCCCAAATTTTAAAGCGCCAGAGGGACAGGTAGTGATACAGGCAGGTTTTAATCCGCCACTCTGCCTGTCAAAACAGAAGGTACATTTACGTACCCACGGTGTCGGTGTATCCCATTGAAAAGTCGGAATACCAAAGGGGCAGGCGACCATACAATATCGACAACCAAAACAGCGACTATCGTCATAAGTTACGGCACCATCAACTTGTTTTTGTAAAGCAGAAACAGGACAAGCGGTAACACAAGCAGGATGTTCACAGTGCATGCATTGAAGCTTATTAAAAATCCATTGAACCTTACCGTTGTTTTCCACTTCGGTAAAATGTATCTTGGTATAATTGTATGCACTTAACTGAGGTGGATTTTCTATACTTCCAGTATTAGTGGTCGTCCGCGATGGCATTTGATTCCATTGCTTGCAAGCCACCTGACAAGCCCGGCATCCTATACATTTGGTGGCGTCGTATAGTGCTCCTTTACCCATCTTATATGTCCTCCTTCATTACCTATGGACGTACCATGATTCAATATGGTTGGTTACAATTAACATCTTAGCTGTTAACTGTGCGCTACTGTTAACTCTAACCAACCCTGTCATTAAAGCCACAAATCACGTCTATTTCTTGGTAACTTCTGTCGCTAGAGTATCTCTGCTTTCCTTTGCGGCTAATTTTCTTGCTCTGGCTTCTTTGATAACCAGATAGATACCACCGGCGTTAATATACCAAACAAGCACTACAGGAATAAGTAATACGGGAACGGCCACTACCAACGCTACGATTGATTGCCACTGCATTTCGACCTCTCCTGAACTTATTCTTCCGAAGACTAAGAGAATGGAATTAAAATTGCATAGAAATTTCTCGTATTACACGTTCTCTTGTCTTCAACTGTAAGTTTAATGCTCTTCCTTATTTAATACTTGCGCTGTGAGGCGTATTCCTTTAAGGGTAAATACCTAAATATACTGGCTTCTGCAGTGTGTATAATACCTATGATAATAAACGCCATAGGTATGCCTGCCTTTCCCGTAACCAGGAAGTAATTGCGTCCCTATCTATGTATTGGTAAAAACTAGGTGTCAAAGAAGTGATAGTTCTTCAGCTGTTTCCTGACAAAATGACTTTGAAAAGTACCCTGTCCAGTTATCGACTTTCGTCTAAATGCAGTGTTTCTCCTTTATCTGTGCCCCTAACGGTTCTGAAATATTTCATACATAATAGTCTATCAACCGCAGATAAATCAATACCAAGGGAAGCCTTTCTTCGTCAAAATAATTTACCGGCGGTTTAGTGGGCAGGTAGAGGAGACTGCAGTACAACACCTTGGTCAACTTTTTTGTGATGAAATGTATTGAGGAATGTCTGATAAAGTAGTATTATTTGGGCAAGAAGATTACGGAGGGCTAAGTTGGGAGATAGAATCAGGATTTTAATCGCTGATGACCATACCGTGGTTAGAGAAGGCACACGGCAGGTATTGGAACACGAGGCGGACATGGAGGTAGTTGCGGAAGCTGGTGATGGAGAGGAAGCAGTTCGGCTGGCGGGTGAGACCAAGCCGGATGTTGTAATCATGGATATCAATATGCCCAGACTCGATGGTATCGGAGCGACAAAGAAGATAAAAGAGCTTTACCCGAAGACATCTGTGTTGGTTCTTAGTGCCTACGACGATGACCAGTTCGTCTTCAGTCTGATTGAGGGCGGGGCTGCCGGTTATCTCCTTAAAAGTGCAAGTGGGAGGGAAATCGTCGATGCGGTGAGAGCCGTAAACACCGGTGATTCAGTTCTGCATCCTTCTATTGCTCGTAAAGTACTCAACCGTTTTGGCTCCGTCGGTAAGGTTACAGCAGAAATACCCAAGGAACAACTCACGGAAAGAGAGCTAGAGGTCTTGAAGTTAGCTACCAGTGGTTTGAGTAATCAGGACATTGCTGATAAACTCTACCTCAGCTTGCGTACCGTACAAGCCCATCTGGGGCACATATTTAACAAACTTGAGGTTGGCTCTCGCACTGAAGCTGTTGTACTCGCTTTGAAACATGGCTTGATTAATCTTAAAGACATTCCCGAGAAATAATCTGTGCTTTACACCTGGAGTAAGATATTGTTACAAAGATATTTAACTGCTATCACAAAAGTCATCAAAAGACCAAGCTTTTGGTTTATTCTGCTATTAATGTTGCTCATTACTTACCTCCATTACGATAATACATTTGAGCGCCCTACCTTTTTATCAAGGTTACTAACCGATCTAGGTCTTACACGTCATGCTTTTGAAAGAATCTTATACCTTGCGCCAATCATTTTGGCGGGCTTTCTTTTTGGCTGGGTAGGGGGAGTAATTACCTCAATAACCGCCCTAGCAGTAATGTTACCACGCGCTATTCTTGTCTCTGATTATGTTATGGATTCTCTCTTTGAAACAGGTAGCATTTTCATCATTGGCAATGTGTTTGCAATGACCTTTAATACCTTACGTAATGAAAAGAAATATCGTAAACAGCTGGAGGAGGCTCAAGAGAAAATGCGTTTCTACCTTGGAGAAGTGAACAAAGCTCAAGAAGAAGAAAGAAAACGCATTTCTCAAGAACTCCATGATGATACTATCCAGTCCCTGGTTGTACTTTCTCGCGGCTTAGATTTACTGGTTTCTACGGGTGCAGGATTATCTCATGATGAATATGTCCATCGCATTGAAAAACTGCGCCAACTCACTAATGACACTATGACGGGGATACGTCGACTGAGCCAGGACTTACGCCCTGCCGCCCTTGACCGACTTGGTTTGGTATCAGCACTGGAATCGCTGGCAGAAGACATCACTAAATATTGGGGAATCCAGATAAAAGTAACGGTGAACGGTGAATTACATAGGTTAAATGCCGATAAAGAACTGGCAATATTCCGCATCGTACAGGAAGCATTAAGGAATGTCTGGCGCCACTCTAAAGCAACGAAAGCAGAAGTAACCATACAATCAGATGGCAAAACAATTATTATTATCGTTAGTGATAACGGCCAAGGATTCGAGATGCCGAAAGACATAAGCAACCTGCCATCCTCCGGAAAGCTCGGCATGGCTGGAATGCGTGACCGCGCTCAATTGATCGGAGCGATACTGAAGATAGAATCAACGGTTGGGCAAGGGACAAAAGTCAGTATTAAAGCGGATATTCCATAAATCTGTTGCACATCATTACTCACTTACGGAGATTCGATCTTATTCACTGCTCATAAACTGAAGACTAGTTAAAAAGTTCTGTAAAATGGGATCAATTGACCTTAGCAGAATCGACATACTCCTGTAAATGCCAGTCAAAATCACCATTGTATGCAAGCAGAACAAATTCAGATGCCACCACAGCAATACTATGTATTAACTTACCTGCTATAACATCTTACGACGTTTCTTCAATGTGGCTAATATTGTACCGCTTGGTGGCAACAACGCTGAAACCATATTTCTTGTATGCAGACTATACTGCTTCCCATTAAGACAGTCGCCGGGTTAAGAGAGTAAAATGGCTGGTAACCGAGGGAAGACAGCCATGAAAAGAAGAAAATGGGATGCCAAGACCAAAGCGATGATTGTTGTTCAGGGGTTAAAGGGTAAGCCGGTTGCTGAGATTTGCCTGGAACATCAAATCAGCCAGACCCAGTACTACCAGTGGCGAGACCACTTCTTAGCTAATGTGCACCAGGTATTCGCCGACAATGAAAAGAAGGGTGAATTATTAACCCGGGAAAATGCCCGTCTGCGTAAAATCA
>Ga0214474_1000533_pt1 | contig 18704 bp, 15 predicted proteins | sample RVTome_2_FD_187335 | JGI IMG/M metagenome (GOLD analysis project Ga0214474, IMG submission 187335) | Soil microbial communities from uranium-contaminated site in the Upper Colorado River Basin, Wyoming, United States - RVT95D214 HiSeq ...
CACTCTGAAAATGAACTGGCTGCGTGGCGGGCAATCAACGTCGGTTTCATCTTTCAGTTTTATAATCTGATCCCGGTCCTGACGGCCTTCGAAAACGTCGAACTCCCCCTCTTACTCACCGGCCTCTCTCGTAGAGAACGCAACGAGCACGTGGAGCTGGCACTCCAAGTCGTCAACCTGGCGAATCGCATGGACCACTATCCGACTCAGCTCTCAGGAGGAGAACAACAGCGGGTCGCCATTGCCCGCGCCATTGTCACCGACCCCGTCATACTGGTTGCCGATGAACCGACAGGGGATTTGGACAAGGTGTCGGCCAAGGAGGTCCTCGATTTGATGGAGCGGCTCAATAGCGATTCTGGTAAAACCATCGTTATGGTCACACACGATCCGCGATCCGCCGAAAGGGCAAGGGTGATCCGACATCTGGAAAAGGGGTTCTTGAATAATGTACATCCTCAAGCTGCTCCTTAGAAATGCCTTCCGCCATAAGCTCCGGACCTCCCTGACTATACTCAGCATAACCATAGCGATCCTGGCCTTCGGACTGCTCAGGACCTTCATCAGTGCCTGGTATGCGGGCGCCGAGGCCTCCTCGGCAAGCCGCCTCGTCACCCGGAATGCCATATCCCTCATCTTTCCGCTCCCCATATCCTATAAAGATAAGATTCGGCAGATCGACGGAGTCAACCGGCTCTCGTGGGGGAGATGGTTTGCCGGTGTCTACATCGACGAGAAGAACTTCTTTGCCAACTACTCCGTCGATGCAAAAAACTATTTGGCATTATACCCGGAGTTCATCTTCCCCCCTGATCAATTCGCGGCATTTCTCGCCGATCAAAGGGCCTGTTGCGCAGGCAGGAAGCTTATTGAGAGATACCATTGGAAAATAGGAGACATTATTACCCTGAAGGGAACGGTTTTCCCCGGGAACTGGGAGTTTGTCCTTCGCGGGATATATCGCGGGAGAGATGAGAGCACCGACGAACGGCTCTTCTTTTTCCACTGGAACTACCTGAATGAGTCGCTGAAAAAAACGGCCCCCAACCGGGCTGATCAGGTAGGCTGGTACATCGTCGAAGTGACGGACCCGGACCGCGCAGCCGAAGTTGCCCAGGCCATAGACAGTACCTTCAAGAATTCACTGGCTGAGACCCTTACCGAAACCGAACGGGCCTTTTTCCTCTCCTTTATCTCTATGGCAGGCGCCATCATTGTGGCCATCCAGTTGGTCTCTTTGGTAGTGATCATCATCATTATCGCCGTGACGGCGAATACCATGGCGATGACCGCCCGCGAACGGATCGGCGAATATGCCGTCTTCAAGACGCTGGGTTATCGGGGCTGGCGTATTGCTGGCATGATTATTGGGGAATCTCTGCTCATTACCATGATCGGCTGTCTCTGCGGGATAGCCCTCACCCCTCCCGCGACCAAGATCTTTGGCAAGATCGTCGGCAACTACTTTCGCATCTTGGGGGTGGATATGGCGACCATCTACATAGACATTGGAGCCGCAATCCTGGTCGGCCTTTTGGCAGCCATCGTTCCCACCTGGCGTGCCACGAGGATCAGCATCGCCGACGGGCTGAGGAGGATAGGGTAGTAGTTCTAAAAAGGGTCCGAGGATTCGAGTGGTCAAGGGTTCAAGTGTTTGAAGATCTAAGAGATTAAGTTGTTAAAATATATATGTAGGACATATATCTTATGTCTTGGTCGATAATTTATTTCCTTGGACCCTAGAACCCTGGACCCCTCCCGCTTTGCGGCCCCCTACCATTCGGATATTCGCATGGATGGGGTGTCGCGGGGCGGCAGATCCCGTAATCCATAAAATCTAAATTATGGAGCGGGATAGAACCCTTATTTGTAGTGGAGGTATTATTGGGAATTCCCATCTCGTACAGTTTTCGCAACCTCTGGACACGCCGGCTGACTACCGCGCTCACCGCCGCCGGCATGGCCCTTGTCGTCTTCGTCTTTGCCGCGGTTCTCATGCTGGCCGAAGGACTGCGGAAGACGCTGGTTGAGACGGGTTCGTTTGACAACGTTATCGTGGTTCGCAAAGGGGCCAATTCCGAGGTCATGAGCGGGGTGAGCAGGGACCAGGCGTCTATTATTGAGACCCAGCCTGAAATAGCGATCGGAGCAGATGGTCAACCGCTCCTGTCGAAGGAGATGGTTGTCCTCATCACCCTCCCCAAACGGGCGACGAATACCCCTGCAAATGTGGTGATCAGGGGGACCGGCGCAAGCTCACTCGCCCTGCGACCGCAGGTGAAATTGATGGCAGGGCGTCTGCCCAAGCCTGGATTATCGGAGATCATCTCCGGACGTAGCATCGCGGAACGGTTCAAGGGCGGCGGCATCGGCGAAGTCCTCCGCTTCGGAATGCGAGACTGGATGGTCGTCGGCATCTTCGACGCCGGCAACACCGGGTTTAGCTCAGAGATCTGGGGGGATGCGGACCAACTGATGCAGGCCTTTCGCAGGACGGTTTACTCATCCGTCATCTTTAAGCTGAGCGATCCCTCCGACTTTGCAAGGGTAAAGGAGCGCATCGAAAGCGATCCACGCTTGACGGTGGATGCAAAGCGTGAGAGCCGTTTCTACGCCGAGCAATCGGAGAGGATGGCTAATTTCCTTCGCATTCTCGGGACGGTATTAACCATTATATTCTCACTCGGTGCCATCATCGGCGCCATGATTACCATGTATTCGGCAGTGGCCACCCGCACCCGTGAAATAGGAACGATGCGAGCCATCGGCTTCAGGAGGACCAGCATCTTGGGAGCTTTTATGTTCGAGGCCTTGTTTCTTGGGTCGATCGGCGGCTGCACCGGTCTTTTTTTAGCCTCCTTTTTACAGCTACTCACGATCTCTACGATAAATTTTCAGACCTTTTCCGAGCTCGCCTTTAGCTTCACCCTTACATTTAATATTTTTTGGAAGGGCCTCATCTTTGCCTTGATCATGGGTTTTGTCGGAGGCGTATTGCCGGCAATCAGGGCATCGCGGATGAATATCGTCGAGTCCCTTCGCACCAGCTGACGTTAATTTCAAAGGTACATATTTCACATCGAGATACGGTGCAGCCCTTGAGGCTACCCCTATCTCCCTATCTTGGCATGCTGCGTGAGGGCATGGTGTGAAGGGGATTGCCTTGATAGGTTTTTAAAATGATCGAGGCAACCCTTGAACGCGGGGGATTTGTTGTCCCCGGCGGCCCCCTGTGCTAAGATACCTCCTGCACGAGAGGATCTTTTGAGACCTCAGGAAGCATACCATGCGAATTCCTATCCCAGAAAAATTACGCGCCTTGAAATTTGACAGAGATAATCCCTGGCACATGGGAATAACCGGTGTAGCGATCGGGGCTCTTGTGATGGGGATCATCCTCTACGTTGTATTTGGACAGAGGGAGCGGCAGATGAACGCCGACACACGGCTCAGCACCGTGGATATCGCCGATCAATTATTGAAGAAAAACATGGCCGAGGATGCGCTGGCGATATATAAAGAGGTCTCAAAGAAGGTGTCCGTAAAAGGAGAACCTGAGCTCTATAGCCACATTAAGAATAACGAAGGGGTTTGTTATTATGCCTTAGCCCTCATCGAAGATAAGGAGACGAACCTCGTGAAGGCCATCAGCGCCTTTGAAAAGGCCTTGGCAATCAGGACCAGGGAGCAGTACCCTCGCGAATATGCCACCACCCAGAACAATCTCGGAACAGCCTACTGGACGCTCTCTGAGGTCAAGGGCAGGCAGGAGAATTTGGCCAGGGCAATCAAGGCCTACGAGGAGGCCCTGAAGGGGAGAACCCTTGAAGCTGATCCCCTGGATTATGCCGCCACCCAAGATAGTCTCGGAACAGCCTACGTGGATCTTTCCGCGACCAAAGACAGAGAGGAGAATCTCGTCAAGGCTGTTAATGCCTACGAGGAGGCCCAGCTGGTATATACCGCGGAGAAATACCCTGTCGGCTATGCTGCAACGCAGGACCATCTCGGCACGACTTACAGCGCCCTCGCTGAGGTGAGTGCAAAAGAGGCCAATCTGGCCAAGGCCATCATCGCGTATGAAAACGCCCTGCGGGTATATACACCGGAGCAGTATCCGATAGATTACGAGATTACGCAGGACCATCTCGGCACTGCCTACAGCGCCCTGGCCGAGATAAAGGATAAAGAGGCCAATCTGGCCAAGGCCGTCAGTGCCTATAATAAGGCCTTGAGGGTGTACACCCAGGAGCAATACCCTGCTGGTTACGCTGCCACCCAGCACAATCTCGGAAACGCCTTCCGAGGTCTTTCTAAGGTCAAGGACAAAGAGGATAACCTCTTGCGATCTATCCATGCCTATGAGGAGGCCCTCAAGATCAGGACACGTGACCGATACCCCGTTGATTATGCCGCTACCCAGAACAACCTCGGCGCCGCCTACTGGGGGCTCGCTGAAATAGCGGACAAGGAGGAGAATTTGGACAGGGCCATCGCCGCCTATGAGCAGGCCCTGCGCATCAGGACCGTGGAGCAGTACCCCGTGGATTATGCCGCCACCCAGAACAACCTCGGCGCCGCCTACTGGACCCTCGCCGAGATCCGAGATAAGACCATGAATGTGGCTCGCTCCATTGTCGCCTATGAGAAAGCCCTGCGGGTGTATACCCTGGATGGTTATCCGGTGGATTATGCGATGATCCAGAACAACCTCGGCGCCGCCTACTGGACCCTCGCCGAGGTCCGAGATAAGGCCAAGAACTTGGCTCGGGCCATCGCCGCCTACGACGAGGCGCTGCGGGTATATATCCCGGAGAGGCATCCTGTGGACTATGCGATGATCCAGAACAATCTCGGCGCCGCCTACCGAAGCCTTGCCGCTGTCACGGATAAAAAGGGAAACCTGGCCAAGGCCATCAATGCCTACGAGGAGGCCCTCAAGATCTATACCGCTGCAAAATATCCCCTCTACCACAAACGAGTAACGGCGAATCTGGAGTTGACCAGGCAGATGATGAGATGATGATTGTTTTATAAGTTACCCCTATTTCTGTAGTCTTTCCCTGTGCCTTTAATCGGCCCGCAATGTAATCTTAAGAACTAAATTGTTTTGCTTTGTTGTAAACGGGAGATTTTTTAGTTTATAGCCGAGTGACAAATTTTGTCCATTTCAAGCATTATATTAGGTCACTTCGTTGCGTTGCAATTTTCCCTTCACAATTTCCCCCGATTAATTGTCTTTTAAAATCAGCATCTTGTGAAAAAACTACATAATCCTTCTGTTGGCACGCAAAATGCTTTTATGTTAGGATAGTAATATAAAAGTATAAACAGGAGGCAGAGTGAGATTCATACTGAGGGGCGAGGAACTGGAGCTTTATCCTAGAGACGTCGCAACCGCCGCACAGGGGTGCGGCCCGGAGGCGATTCGTAAGCACTATGTGGAGGTGGATGGAAAGCGGTTCCCGCCTAAGCAATTGCTAGAATGTATGCTGAAGGTCAAGGGATACAAGGGCAACGAGTTCAACCGCCTCGACTTCACCACCATTGACGCACGGTCGATCTTGAAGCGTCTCGGATTCAGGTGCGGGGAGGTTTAGGAGATGTCTCTCTCCCGCGCCCCCGGGCAAAGGGGGGTGAGGGGACTTCGGTGCTTTTGGTCGGTTATTGGACCAGGCAGGAGAAAAGGCAGGTGTAAATAAAGTCGCCTTGTGCTGTCTAGAGGTGGATTGATGAGGATCAGAGCATTGATAAAATTGAATGCTCGTTAGCAAGGAGGCACTGTGATGAGCAAGAAGAAGACCAATCTCAGCCCTCAGAAAAAAGATGTTGCCGGGGCCCCCAAGACCCCGGTGGCCAAAGGGGGGGAAGAGGCCCATTTCGATTTCCCCCTCGTCGGCATCGGCGCTTCCGCCGGCGGGCTGGAGGCGCTGAAACTGTTCCTAGGGAACGTCCCGCCTGAAAGCGGGATGGCCTTTGTCATCGTCCAGCACTTGGACCCGACGCATAAGGGCATCATGGCGGAACTGCTCCAGCGCGACACCGCCATGAATGTCATCCAGGTCAAGGATCGCACCATGGTCCGGCCGGACTGCGTCTATGTGATCCCGCCGAACAAGGACATGTCCATCCTGCACGGGGTGCTGCACCTGTTCGCTCCGGCGGCACCCAGAGGACTGCGCCTGCCGATTGATTTCTTCTTCCGCTCCCTGGCCGATGACCAGCAGGACCGGAGCATCGGCGTCATCCTTTCGGGGATGGGCTCCGACGGCACGCTGGGCCTCAGGGCCATTAAGGAAAAAGCCGGGGTGGTCTTCGTGCAGGAGCCGGCCTCTGCCAAATTCGACGCCATGCCCCGTAGCGCCATTGACGCCGGGCTGGCCGACATCGTCGCCCCGGTGGAGGCGTTGCCCGGAAAGATCATCGCCTATCTCCAGCACGTACCCCTCATCGCCAGACCCGGACTTGCCCAGGAAGACAAAGTCCAGAGCTCCCTCGAAAAGGTCGTGATCCTGCTGCGGGCGCAGACGGGCCACGATTTTTCGCTGTACAAGAAGAGCACCGTGTACCGCCGGATCGAGCGGCGCATGAGCATCCACCAGATTGACAAGATCGCCACCTATGTCCGCTTCCTGCAGGAGAACCCCCAGGAACTGGAGCTGTTGTTCAAGGAGCTCTTGATCGGGGTGACGAGCTTTTTCCGCGACCCGGTCGCGTGGGAAGGGTTGAAAGCCCAGGTCTTCCCGGCGCTGCTGAAAGACCGCGCGCCCAGTGAGGCGCTGCGGGCCTGGGTGCCCGGCTGCGCCACCGGGGAGGAGGCCTATTCCCTGGCCATCGTCTTCAAAGAGGCGCTGGAGCGACTCAAGCTGGACAGGCACTCGACGCTCCAGATCTTCGCTACCGACCTGGAACGGGACGCCATCGAGAAAGCCCGCGCGGGTGTTTTCCCGGCCAACATCGCCGCGGATGTGTCGCCGGAGCGTCTGAACCGGTTCTTCATCCAGATCGAGCGCGGCTACGAGATCAGCAAGCCCATCCGGGAGATGGTGATCTTTGCGCCGCAGAACCTCATCATGGATCCGCCTTTCACCAAGCTCGACCTCGTGAGCTGCCGGAACCTGCTCATCTATCTGACCCCGGAGTTGCAGAAAAAACTCCTGCCGCTCTTCCACTACAGCCTGAATCCCGGCGGCTTTCTGTTCCTGGGGAGCGCGGAGACCATCGGCGGGTTTGGCAACCTCTTCGCGCCGCTGCACGACAAAGCGCGGCTTTACCGGCGGATCGAGCCCGGCCCGCGGGCGGAGCCGGTCGAGTTTCCCTCCTCGTTTGCCTCCGCGCTGCCTGGCGCGCCGCAATCACCGAAGGCGTTGAAACCGGCGGCCAACCTCCAGTCGCTGGCGGAACAACTGCTCTTGCAGCGGTATTCCCCGGCGGCCGTGCTGGTCAACGACAAAGGCGACATCCTCTACATCAGTGGGCGGACGGGCAAATATCTGGAGCCGACGGCCGGCAAGGTAAACTGGAACATCTTCGCCATGGCCCGCGAGGGGCTGCGCTATGAGCTGAACGGCGCCTTCCAGAAGGCGCTCCGGCAAAAAGACGCGGTCGTCACCCTCAAGAACGTGAAGGTCGGGACCAATGGCGGGGTGCAGATCATAGACCTCACCGTTCAGGCCATCCGCGAGCCGGAGGCCTTGCGGGGCCTGGTGATGATCGTCTTTACGGACGTGGCCACGCCCCTTGAAACGAAAGTGTCGGGCAAAGCCAAACGGCCCCCCACCAGCGGCGCCCTGCTGGCCCAGATGGAGCGGGAACTTGAGCAAGCCCGCCAGGAGGTGCAGGCCATCCGCGAAGAGATGCAGACCTCCCAGGAAGAACTCAAATCCACCAACGAGGAATTGCAGTCCACCAACGAGGAACTGCAGTCCACCAACGAGGAACTGACTACCTCCAAGGAGGAGATGCAGTCCATGAACGAGGAGCTGCAGACGCTCAACCACGAGCTGCAGGCCAAGATGGAAGACCTGTCCCTGCTCAACAGTGACATGAAGAACCTGCTCGACAACACGGAGATCGCCACCTTGTTCCTGGACAATGAGCTCCGCGTGCGGCTGTTCACGATCGGGACGAACCGGGTTTTCAAGCTCATCCCGGGCGACGTGGGCAGGCCGATCACGGATATCACTTCCGACCTGCTCTACCCGGAACTGGCTGAGGACGCCCGAGAGGTGTTGCGGACGCTGGTCTTTCACGAGCAACAGGTCGCCGCGCGCGACGGGCGCTGGCTTGAGGTGCGCATCATACCCTACCGCACGCTGGAGAACATGATTGACGGCGTGGTAATCACCTTTACGGACATCACCGTTTCCAAGAAGCTGGAGGCGAAACTACGGAAAACACAGGCCGGTTTGGAACAACACATTGTGGCACAAGACGAAGAGCTGGAGCAGGCGGAAGAGAAGTTACAGGAGGAAATAAAACGCGGACAAAGCGAGAAGGACGACGGAACGATTCCGGGGGCTGAAGAAACGAAAGAAAGCACACCATGAAAAAGAGCCAGGATAAGCCAGTAGATGCCGCCGCGCTGCGCCGCCGGGCGAAAGAGAGGCTGAAAGAGAAACCGGCGGCCACGGGCCAGCCCCTGGCCGAGGCCGACCTGCGGCGGCTCCAGCACGAATTGGAGGTCCACCAGATCGAGCTGGAGATGCAGAACGAAGAGTTGCAGCAGGCCCAAGCGGAGATCGAGGCGGCGCTGGGAAAATACACCGACCTCTACGACTTCGCGCCCGTGGGCTACTTCACCCTCGCCGGCGATGGGACCATCCTGGCCGTCAATCTCACCGGTACCCGCCTCCTCGGCATCGAGCGCGCCCGGCTCCTGAACCGGCGCTTCGCGTTTCTTGTTTCCGAGGCGCACCGGCCCGCCTTCGACGCCTTCCTGAAGAAGGTGTTTGAGAGCCAGACACAAGAGACCTGCGAGTTGGCGCTTCTGAAAGAGGGGGACCGCCCGCTCTACGCACACATCGAGGCAATTGTCTCCGAGGATGGGCAGGAGTGCCGCGCCGCGGTGGCGGACATCACCGAGCGCATGAGGGCTGATGAGAAACTGAAAACGGCCTACGCACATCTTGAGAGGCAATCCGCGATCCTGGCGCAGCAGGCGAAGATGAGCGCCATTGGCGTACTAGTTGCCGGCGTTGCGCACGAACTGAACAACCCATTGATGGCAATGCTTCACTTTGCTCAATATTGCCTCAAACATACCGCCGAGGACGATCGGTGCTATTCGGTGCTGCAGGACATCGAGCATGAGACGAGGCGCTGTATTGATATTGTTAAAAATCTTTTAACCTTTTCGCATAGCGGGGACGGGCGGAAGGAAAAATATGAGTTAAAGAATCCCGCTGAAATACTCGAAAGAGTAGTCAGATTGCTCTCCTACCGTATCGAGAAGGAGGGTGTGTCAATAACATCTCATGTTGATGAGGAGACCCCGAAGATCCCGATGCGCGTGAACGCCATACAAGACGTCATCTTAAACCTCCTCACCAATGCCCTGGACGCCCTGGTGGAAAGCAAGAAAAAGGAAGTGCATATCGATGTCCATCCTGATGGTGACGGGGTTCTGCTTTCCATCGCCGATAGTGGCATTGGTATCTCACCGGAAGTTCTCGGCAATATTTACGATCCGTTTTTTACCACGAAACCCGTGGGCAAGGGAACAGGCCTGGGCCTTTCCCTGTGCCAAAGCATCATCCACGCACACGGCGGGGAGATCACCTGTGAGAGTGAACCGGACAAGGGCACGGTGTTTCACGCATTTATCCCAACCCAAAGAAGAAAGGGGGCGAAGAGAGATGAAACGCATTTTAGTTATTGACGACGATGAGGCGGTACGGAAGTTATTTCTTCTCTCCCTTGAGGAGACGGGATATAGCGTATATACCGTCTCCTCCGGCATGGCAGGGATTAAGGCCTTTAAGGAGGGTCAGTATGACCTCATCTTTCTCGACCTGAAGATGCCGGGAATGAATGGCGTTGAGACGTTGCGGGAGCTGCGAAAGATAGACCGGGATGTGTCTGTGTACATCATAACAGCCTTTCACGACGAGTTTTTTGCCCAGCTCAAGAAGGCCGAGGAAGAGGGAATGGATTTTGATGTCCTGCGGAAGCCGTTCGACAGGAAGCAGCTTATTACAGCCACCAAGGGCATTTTGGAAGGACCGACAAGCTATTGAGGAGTATGCCATGTATACATTCTTGTTATACATAACCGGGAAAAGACAAAAGACGCTAGAGCTCATTGAGGCTCTCAAGGGGTTTTTGAGTGAGCGTTTCAAAGATCAATACTCTCTTGAGATAATCGATGTCCTTGAAGACCCGCGGAGGGCCGAGGATGATATGATTTTAGCGACACCGAGCTTGGTCAAGAGCGCCCCGCCGCCGATAAGAAAAATCATCGGTGATTTTCGCAACAGCCAAGACCTTTTTGCCCTCTTGAATTCGACGGATCATACGTGACGCGCATGCGTATACGCTGGTCGTGGGCTGTGCGCAGGGGAGGATAAGATCACGTGACGAGGAAGGGGCAAGGGTGAGTTCATGGAAGAGGCAAAGCAAGCTGAGTGCTGGTTGAACGAAAAGTCAATGATGAACCAGGAGGAAAAGCGTAGGGTTCAGGACCACGAGGAGTTCTTCCGGCTGATCGTTGAACACAGCGCCGATGCCATTATCGTCGTTGACCGCGGAGGCCTTGTGAGGTTTCTGAACCCTGCCGCCGAGCATCTCTTTGGTCGCACCTCCAAGCAGATGGTCGGTAAGTCCTTTGGCTTTCCCATGGCTTTCGGAATGCCCCTGGAGTTGAATATCTTGCGGCCAGGGCAAGAATCGCGGGTTGCGGAAATGCGAGTGGCGAAAATAGCACGGCAGAATGAAACGTTATATATGGCCAATCTGCGCGATATCACGGAGCTCGTGCGGTTGCGGGAGGAGCTCCGAACCATGGCGCTGATCGATGATCTGACCGGTCTGAACAACCGGCGGGGTTTTTCAACCCTTGGTCAACAGCAGTTGAAGCTGTCCAATCGAACAAAGAGAGGGATGTTTCTTCTGTTCAGCGATGTAGACAACTTGAAGTGGATCAATGATACCTTTGGCCACCACGAAGGCGACCGGGCATTGATCGAGACCGCCAATATCCACCGAGAGACCTTTCGCCAATCGGACATCATTGCGCGCGTTGGCGGGGATGAGTTCGCGGTTCTTGCCGTTGAAGCCTATCAGGACAGCGGAGATATCCTTGCTGCTCGCTTACAAGAGAGCCTGAGGACTCACAACGCGCAAAGAAATCGCCGCTATAAGCTATCGATAAGCATGGGCTTAGACTACTACGATCCTACCTGCCCCTGTTCCATTGATGAATTGCTTGACCGAGCGGATAGATCGATGTACGAGCAGAAACAGAAGAAAAGAAATACCGTGAATCGTGGATCGTGATTCGGGGATCGTGACATGAAGATCAAAAGTTATAAGGAGTTGGATGTTTGGAAGAAAGGGATTGAAATTGTCGATGTGGTATACAAAATGACAGGCACATTTCCAAAAGAAGAGAGATATGGATTAGCTTCCCAAATGCAACGGGCAGCTGTTTCGATTGCGTCCAATATTGCGGAGGGGTTTGCACGACAACATACAAAGGAATATCAGCAGTTTTGTTACATAGCATTAGGGTCATGCGCTGAATTGGAGACGCAATTGATTATTGCGCAACGTAGGAACTATGTATCGAGCGAAGCCTTTTCTGAATTAGAAGACTATTTAGACCACGAAAGCAGAATGCTTATGAATTTAATAAAAAGTTTAAGAGGTTAGCGAGTCACGAATCACGATACACGAAACACAAACAAAACAGCGCGAAAGAAAAGGCAATGAGTGCTATAAACGCACATTCCGCATTCCGCAATCCGCAATCCGAAATCATAAGGGTTTTGTTGATCGAAGACAGCCCCGGATACGCCGAAATAGTAAAGATAATGCTGGATAAGATAGCGGACGCTCGCTTTGCTGTGGTGTGCGCCAGACGGCTCTCGGAGGGGCTGGAGTGCCTGGCCACGGGGGAAATCGATGTGGTCCTGCTGGATCTCAAATTGCCGGACAGCCAGGGGATCGGCACCTTCGACAGGGTGTACGCGCAGGCACCGCGTGTGCCGGTCATCGTGTTGACGGTCACTGATAATGATGCGATGGCAGTAGGAGCAGTCAAGAAGGGTGCGCAGGACTATCTGGTCAAAGATCAGGTGGATGTGAAGGTGCTGGTGCAAGCCATACGGTATTCCATCGAGCGCAAGCGGGTGGAGGGGGATCTGAAGGAGACAAATATATTTTTGCGAAACATTTTGGATAGCTCTTCCTCAATTTCTATCATCTCTAATGACCTGGAGGGAAAAATCCTCTTTTGGAATAAAGGCGCCGAGAACATGTTTGGGTATAGGGCTGAAGAGGTTGTTGGCCGCTGCAAAGCAGACATCTTATATCCGAAGGATGACGAGGAGACAAAAAAGACGATAGTTGGGATCAGGTCATTTATAGTGAGCAATAAACAGGAGATAAGTTGTGAAGTCCGGGAAGTAACGAAGGATGGCCACACGTTATGGATCAACTTGACATGCACCCCCAGACTCGATGAGAAGGGCCGCGTGATAGGGATCCTCGGCATCGGAGAAGACATCACCGTGCGAAAATGGACAGAGGAGGCGTGGATTTCCAGCGAAGCCCGTCTGCGGACTATTATACAACATGATGTCGATGCCATCATTATCGTGGACGGGAAAGGGATTATGCGTTTTATCAACCCTGCTGCGGAAATCCTCTTTGGCCGGAAGGGAGAAGGCCTCGAGGGTAAATCGTTCGGCTTCCCTGTGGTGCCGGGCGAAAAAACGGAGATTGACATTGTTCGCAAAGGTGGAGGAATAGCGGTAGCGGAAATGCGCACGGTGGAAACGGAGTGGGACAAAGAACCAGCGTACCTTGTATCAATTCGAGACATCACCGAGCGAAAACGGATGGAGGAGGAATTGCGGCAGAGTGAAGAACGGGCAAAGGCGCAGTACAAGGGCATCCCAATTCCTACCTATACCTGGCGAAAGGTCGACGGCAACTTTGTATTGACAGATTACAACAAGGCTGCCGAGGAGGTTACACAAGGAAGGATGAGCGATCTGTTGGGGAAAAATGTCGAGGATGTATATCCTGATGCGCCGGAGATAGTGGGAGATCTATCGAGATGTCTTCAACAAAAAATCCTCATTAAACGGCAGACACAGTCCAAACCTGGAAAAACAAGCAAATATTTTGATTGTACCTATGCCTATGTGCCGCCTGATCATGTCATGGTTCATGTCGAAGACATCACCAAGGAGAAAGAGATAGACCGGATGAAATCCGAGCTGATCTCTAATGTATCCCATGAACTTCGTACCCCCTTAACTACCATTAAAGAGGGGATTGCTCTGGTCGTCGATGGCTCCTTAGGCCCTATCAACGCAGATCAGAAGGCAGCTCTCGCCATAGCCAAACAAGATATTGATCGGTTAGCCCGGTTAATCAATGACCTGTTAGATATATCCAAGATCGAAGCCGGCAGAATGGAGTTGAAGAAATCATCGGTGGACATCTCGTCGTTGGCCGAGGAAGTGCTCTTTTCCTTTCAGAACCAAGCCGGGAAGAAGCATATTCAGCTCAAGACCTGCTTAAAGAGAGGGTTGCCCCCACTCTATATTGATCCGGATAAGATCAGTCAGGTCTTGGCCAATTTGATATCAAACGGTATTAAGTTTACCCCGGAAAACGGCAGCATTACGTTGGGGGTAAAAGATAAGGGGAAAGAGGTGGAGATCAGTATGGCGGATACCGGTGTAGGGATTTCCCAAGATAATATGGCAAGGCTCTTTGATCGGTTCTCCCAGTTTAATAGAGTCTATGGTCCAGGAGAAAGGGGGACGGGGTTGGGATTGGCCATATCGAAGGAGATCGTCGAGATGCACGGGGGGCGGATATCGGTCGAGAGCGAGGTTGGGAAAGGGAGCACCTTTACCTTCAGCTTACCGCAAATAAGTCGGGATGATATCTTTCGTGAATACCTGACCAACGGCCTACGAGAGGCGGTGGAGAAGAACTGTCCGTTGTCTCTCGTTGTTGCTCGTATGAAGAATATCGAGAAGATTGAAGGAGGGCGTACGGGGGAAAAGGTTTTTGAGATCCTGCAGGAGATTGAGGGGCTCATCGCGAGGACCCTGCGCCGCAGGAGTGATATAGTCTCCCGATATAAATATGGTGAGATTGTCATAGCCATATTGATGGATACGGCGAAGAAAGACGCCCTATCCGTGAAAGAAAGGATTAGACAGGCGATAGAGGCCGAAATGCAAGAGAAGAGATGGCCAAAGGATATAGAGCTCTTCTTTGGCGTCGTCACGTATCCTGATGATGCTAAGGATGAGGCGGAGTTGATTAACAAGATCTCCCAAGGGTTTTGGGTGGATGAGATACCTGGGGGAAGAGCTGCTCAAGGAGGAAAGGATGGATAAAAAGAGGATTTTAGTGGTCGATGATGAACCCAATTTTGTGCGCCTGGTCCAACTCCGGTTGGAGGCGGCAGGGTACGAGGTTCTGGTTGCCTTTGATGGGATGCAGGGTGTCAGCACTGCCCACAAGGAGAAGCCTGATTTGATCATCCTGGACATCATGATGCCGGCCATGCATGGGCATCGGGTATGCGAGGCGTTGAAAAAGTCAACGCGAACCTGGACCATCCCGATCATCTACCTCACCGCCAAAGGGGGCAAAGAGGATGAAGAGCTGGCGTATAAGCTGGGGGCGGAGCACTTTCTCACGAAGCCGTATGATCCCCAGGTCCTGCTGGAGACCATTAAAAAGGCCTTAGAGCCGGGGACACAGTTAGAAAAAGCAGAAAAAGCAGAAAAAGGCGGTTCTTAGAGTACAGAACTTTTTCAGCTATTTATTCTCTGTAAACGGGTTTCGTGAAGGGGATGTATCTACCGGCGTTTCTTTGAACAAAAATGGGCTGTTGCACCGTGTCGCCTCGCTTGAGAGACTTGCAAGATGAAAGACGAAAAAAAGACAAAAAAACAACTTATCAATGAATTAGAAGCAGACATCACCGAGCGCAAGCAGGCGGAGGAGGCGCTGCGAAAAAGCGAATCCCGATACAAAACGCTGGTCGATAACCTTCCGCAAAAGGTCTTCTTGAAAGATCGAAATCTGATTTACGTATCATGCAATAAAAGTTTTGCTCGGGATTTGGGTATTGAAATTGAGGAGTTCGGCGGCAAAACGGACTACGACTTCTTTCTCAAGGAACTGGCTGATAAATACAGGGCGGATGATAAAAGGATTATGGAGTCCGGAGCAACAGAGGAGTTCGATGAGGGCTATATCAAGGATGAACAGGGACTCATTGTCCATACCGTCAAAACCCCGATCAGAGACGAAAACGGCGCGGTGGTCGGCCTATTAGGTATATTCTGGGATATCACAGAGCAAAGGCTTGCTGAAGAAAAGCTGAAGAAAACCTTGGAGGATTTAGAGCGCTCCAATAAAGAATTAGAGCAATTTGCCTATGTGGCCTCGCATGATTTACAGGAGCCTCTGCGCATGGTATCGAGCTACACACAGCTCTTGGAGCGCCGCTACAAAGATAAGCTCGATGCCGATGCCAAAGAATTCATTGCCTATGCCGTAGACGGGGCAACCCGGATGCAGCGGCTGATTCAAGACCTGCTTACTTATTCGCGGGTGAGCTCGAAAGGAAAGCCCCTCAACCCAACTGATTGCAATGCCGTCCTTGCCCAGGTACGCATCAATCTCAGCGTGGCCATCGAGGAGAACAGCGCTCGTGTTACCCATGATGAACTCCCGATTGTGATGGCTGACGAAACGCAGTTGGTTCAGCTATTCCAGAACCTGATCGGCAACGCCATCAAGTTCCATTCGGAGGAGTCGCCGCGCATACACGTATCGGCAGAGAAAAACGAAAAGGAGTGGATCTTCTCCGTCCGGGACAACGGCAAGGGCATAGACCCCCAGTATCACGAACGCATATTCGTTATCTTCCAACGCCTGCAGGGCAAGGGAGAATATCCCGGCACCGGGATCGGCCTGGCCATTTGCAAACACATTATTGAGCGCCACGCCGGGCGCATCTGGGTGGAGTCGGAACCAGGGAAAGGATCGACGTTTTACTTTACTATACCGGCTCGTAAGTCATGAATCGCGATCTTAGTTTCAGGTTCTAAGTTATGAGTTTCAAGTTCTGAGTTATGGGTTTCAAGTTATGTAAAAAGGTAACGTATGGCTACATTTGAAAGTTTTGAAGAGATAGAAGCTTGGCAAAAAGCGAGAGGGCTTACGCGAAGAATATACGCAGTTTCAAATAAAGGACCATTTTCCAAAGATTTTGGACTGCGAGATCAGATTCGCAGGGCCAGTGTCTCGATTATGTCTAATATTGCTGAAGGTTTTGAACGTGGAGGGACACGAGAATTTATACAGTTTCTTTCAATGGCAAAAGGCTCATCTGGTGAGGTAAGAAGTCAGCTCTATGTTGCAGTAGACCAAGGGTATATCGATAAAGAAACTTTTGAACAGCTCTATACCTTAGCCAGTGAAGCTAGCCGCATGATCACCGGATTGATGAAATACCTGCATAAATCAAACGTAAAAGGAGTTAAATACAAATGAACTTAAAAACAGGTAACTTTAAACATAAAACTTTATCATGAATGTGAGGGGAGGGGAAAACCATGAATAATGAAGAGAGCAGCAAGACCATTGAGATTTTGTTGGTGGAGGATAACCCTGCTGATATACGGCTGGCGCAGGAGGCCTTCAAGGATGCCAAGGTGCGCAACATCCTGCATACGGTCGGGGATGGCGTGGAGGCCATGGCGTTTTTGCGCCGGCAGGGGAAGTACGCCGATGTGGCGCGCCCGGACCTCATCCTGCTCGACCTGAACCTGCCGAAGAAAGACGGGCGAGAGGTACTGGCAGAGATCAAGACCGATGAGCACCTCAAACTCATCCCGGTGGTGATCTTGACGGTTTCCAAGGATGAGGAAGATATCCTCAAGACGTACAATCTGCACGCGAACTGCTACATCACCAAACCGATCGACTTTGAACAATTTATGAAGGTGGTGAAGGGCATCGAGGAGTTCTGGCTGACCATCGTGAAACTACCACCGAAATGAAAAGAGGTGAGAGAGATCGTGTATCGTAATTCGTGACTCGTGATTCGGGGAGCGTGGATCGTGAATCGTGGATCGGGTTTCGTGATTCGGGGATCGTGACATGAAGATCAAAAGCTATAAGGAGTTAGATGTTTGGAAGAAAAGAAAATGAGTGCTGCAAAGCCGCATTCCGAATTCCGCAATCAGAAATCATACAGGTTCTGCTGATCGAGGATAATAGGGGTACATTACGGTGATTTGGCAAAGGACTCAAAGGCCGAAAGACATCTTGTTAGCGGAGGACAAACCTGGCGATGTGCTCCTGGCGCAGGCGGCCATCCTGGATGCCAAGGTGCGCGCCAACCTGCATGTGGTGGGGGACGGCGTGGAGGCCATGGCGTTTTTGCGTCGGCAGGGGAAGTACGCCGATGCAGTGCGCCCGGACCTCATCATGCTCGATCTGACCATGCCGAAGAAAGACGGTTTTGAGGTGCTGGCAGAGATCAAGGCCGATGCTGGTTTAAAAAACATCCCAGTAATAATTTTTAGTGTTTCTAAGTCAGAAGATGACATCCGGCGCGCCTACGATTTACAAGCAAACTGCTATATTGCCAAACCAGTCGATCTGAATGGACTCACTGTTGTCATAAAGGCCATCGACGACTTTTGGCTGACGGCCGCGACAATACCGGAGAAATAAGGGATATGAGCGATAGTCCTACCACCGTCCTGCTGATCGAAGATAACCCCGGAGACGCCCGGCTGATACGGGAGATGCTGGCCGAGGGAGCGGGTGCGCGATTTCAGTTGGTATGCGCTGAGCAGCTCTCAAGCGGTTTGGAACGCTTAGCCGCAAATGATATAGAGGTGGTCTTGTTGGATCTCGGCTTGCCGGACAGCCAGGGGTTTGATACCTTTACCAAGACATACGCACAGGCCCCAGGGGTGCCGATTATTGTGTTGAGCGGTCTCGCCGATGAACAACTGGCCATTAAGACCGTTCAGGAAGGGGCGCAGGATTATCTGGTCAAGGGGCACTTGGATAGCCACGCGTTGGTGCGCACCATCCGCTATGCCATCGAGCGCAAGCGAACTGAGGAGTTGCTGCGGGAATCTGAAACTCAGGTCCGGAAGCTCTTCGAGGCGATTCCCGATAGCATCCTGGTCCATGATGATGAAGGCAACATCCTCCACATCAATGAAATCGGCGCAGAACGACTCGAATGGTCTGCGAAAGACCTGGTGGGCAAGAATCTGCGCGGCATCGTGACTCCCGAAAGCCGTGCCTCAATTGCCGATCACATCAGGGAAACCCATGAGGTTGGCTGGTGCAGGTTCGAGACAACCTACGTGTCGCGCAGCGGATGGCAGATCGTGGTCGAAGTCAACGATCGTCCTATCAAGTTCGGCAAGGAGAAAGCCATCCTGCACGTGGCGCGCGACATCACCGAGCGCAAG
>Ga0214474_1000536_pt1 | contig 18673 bp, 17 predicted proteins | sample RVTome_2_FD_187335 | JGI IMG/M metagenome (GOLD analysis project Ga0214474, IMG submission 187335) | Soil microbial communities from uranium-contaminated site in the Upper Colorado River Basin, Wyoming, United States - RVT95D214 HiSeq ...
AAAAACCTGGCAGCGACCTCCATTGTCATCGCGAGGAGCGTAGCGACGTGGCGATCTCAGTAAAAGGCAGACGCGGTTGCTAGACAGAGATTGCCACGCCCTCGCTGACTCGGGCTCGCAATGACAGTGGCGTGTCACTACCTCGGGTAGATTGGAGCAGCTGCTCCAATGTGCCTGTCTGTGAGACTGATGTGAGGGTGTGGTAGAATAGCTTAACGTAAATGAAACATGGCAAGGTCTATCTAGTGGGTGCCGGCCCCGGTGACCCGGGCCTGATTACAGTGAAGGGGCTGGAATGTCTCAGGAAAGCCGACGTCGTCATCTACGACCGTCTGGTCGATGACAGCCTGCTTGAAGAGGCATCTACCAATGCTGAGAAGATATATGTGGGTAAGGGCCGTGGCTGTCATGCCATGGAGCAGAAAGAGATAAACCTGCTTCTGATAAGCCAAGCCCGGGAGGGCCAGACAGTGGTCAGGCTTAAAGGCGGTGACCCCTTCGTACTGGGGCGAGGCGGCGAGGAGGCGGAGGTACTGGCCGCCAACGGCATCCTCTTTGAGGTTGTGCCTGGAGTGTCGTCAGCCTATGCTGTACCGGCTTATGCCGGCATACCGGTGACGCACCGTCGGCTGGCTTCGTCATTTACCGTTATCACCGGGCATGAAGACCCGGAAAAAGTCGAGTCGAGCATCGCCTGGGACAGGATAAGCACCGGCAGCGACACACTGGTATTTCTGATGGGAATGGGGAATCTGACACAGATAGTCAACAAACTACTGCAAAACGGCAGGCTGCCGTCTACTCCGGTAGCGGTCATAAGTCAGGGCACCAGTCCGGGGCAGCGCACACTGGTCGGCACGCTGAAGGATATCGACAGTCGTGTCCAAAAAGCGGGATTTGAGCCACCGGCGGTGATAGTAGTCGGCGATGTGGTCAAACTTCGCGAGCACCTGCGCTGGTTCGACAATCTGCCTCTTTTCGGCAAGCGAGTCCTGGTCACCAGAGCCGAGCACCAGACGAGAGAATTGAGCCAGCTCCTCTTAGAGCGTGGAGCCATGCCTGTTGAGATGCCGGTTATAAGAATCAGCCCGCCAGTCACCTGGAAGGAGCTTGATAAAGCTATCCTGAATCTAAAAAACTATGATTGGATAATCTTCACCAGCGTCAATGCAGTAGTGATGTTTTGGAAAAGGCTGCAGTCGAAGAAATTGGATGCGCGTCAGTTCGCTGGCGCCAAAATAGGGGCCATCGGCCCGGCTACGGCTGGAGCCCTTGAGGATAGAGGCCTGCATCTAGATTACGTTCCGAAAATATACACCAGCCGTGGTTTTCTCGCCGGGCTAAAGAAACAGGATGTCGTGGGAGGTCGAGTTCTTCTACCTCGGGCTGATATAGCTGGCAATGAATTATCTGAAGGGCTGGCTAAGCTTGGAGCTAAAGTTCATCAGGTAACCGCCTATAGAACGGCTACGGTTACCGATTCAAGTTCACAGGCAAAGCAGATGCTGCTGAGTGGCAAAATTGATGTAATCACCTTCACCAGTGCCTCGACAGTTAACGGTCTGCTGGCTATACTGGGGCAAAAATGGGAGGTTATAAAACAAGCCAGGCTGGCTTGCATCGGTCCCAACACAACCGCGGCTCTGGCCGACAAAGGATTGAAGGCCGATATAGTCGCCAGGGAGCACACTATGCCCGGGCTGGTAGATGCCATGGAGTTATACTTTAAAAGATTACAAAGATTAAAATAATGATTACGGAGATTATCTGTCATTGCGAGTCCTTTGCCTTCTGTCATTCTGAGCGAAGCGAAGAATCTGTAGGGACAGACCTTCAGGTCTGTCCGCCGCGGACGGGTCTAAAGACCCGTCCCTACATTGGGAGAAGGACTCCTCGCAATGACAATGCAGACCAAGGGAGGACGTCATGAGCAGTTTTCCAAACACGCGTCTACGAAGGCTTCGCCGCAGTGAAGCCCTGCGGGCGCTGATTCGAGAGACCCGAGTTGACGTCGGAGACCTGATATATCCTCTCTTTGTCGTCGAGGGCAACAAACTAAAGCAGGAAATATCCTCCATGCCCGGGCAATATCGCCTTTCTAATGACCTGCTGGCGAAAGAAGCCGAAGGAATCGCCAAACTGGGCATACCGGCTATATTACTATTCGGCATACCAAAAAAGAAGGATGAAGTCGGCTCGTCGGCTTATGCCCCCAGGGGGGTCATTCAGCAGGCGATACGAGCCATCAAAAAGGCAACCCCGGAGTTGCTGGTGATAACCGACGTCTGCCTCTGTGAATATACCAGCCATGGCCACTGCGGCGTGGTCGTGGACGGCGATGTCGACAACGACAAAACTCTGGAACTGCTGGCTAAAACGGCTCTGTCTCATGCTGAAGCCGGTGCTGATGTGGTAGCTCCTTCGGATATGATGGATGGCAGAGTCAAGACAATCCGGCAGGCGCTGGATGGAAACGGGTTTCAAAATACACCTGTTATGGCTTATGCTGCTAAATATGCCTCTGCCTTTTACGGGCCTTTCCGTGAAGCTGCCGAGTCGGCGCCGCAGTTCGGCGACCGCCGCTCTTATCAGATGGACCCGCCCAACTGGCGGGAGGCCTTAAGAGAAGTGGAGCAGGATATCGCTGAGGGGGCTGATATCGTCATGGTCAAGCCGGCGCTGCCTTATCTGGACGTAATACGCAAGGTGCGTGATACCTTCAATTATCCTTTAGCCGCTTACAGCGTCAGCGGCGAGTATGCCATGGTCAAGGCGGCGGCACAGCAAGGCTGGCTGGATGAAAAGAGAATAGTCTTGGAAATGCTCACCGCCATCAAGAGAGCCGGTGCGGATATCATCATAACCTACTATGCCAGGGAGGCCGCCCGCTGGCTGTAAATTTTGTTGTCATTATGATGGAACCTTTTAAAATTTGTCATTCTGAGCGAAGCGAAGAACCTTCTGTAGGGATAGACCTTCAGGTCTGTCCGCTTCTCCTCCACCGAGATTACCATGTCGTCCTTCGTGGAAGGACTCCTCGTAATGACACCGCCTTGTCATTGCGAGCCCGAGTACATCGAGGGCGTGGCAATCTCTTGACCTTCTAAAGAGATGTCACAGTAAGAGTGATAACAAATATGAAAAATATCAACCACTCCAAGCAGCTTTTTAAACAAGCCCAACGCTACCTGCCCGGCGGCGTAGACAGCCCGGTGCGCGCCTTCAAGGCGGTTGGTGGCACGCCGCTTTTCATCAAGCGAGGTAAAGGCTCCAGGCTGTATGACGAGGACGGCAATGAATTCATAGACTACGTCGGCTCCTGGGGGCCGCTCATACTGGGACATGCTCATCCCCGTGTAGTAAGAGCCATCAAAAAGGCGGTGGAGCATGGCTCCAGCTTCGGAGCGCCGACTGAGCTGGAAACGAGGCTGGCCAAGCTAATCTGCGAAGCTATGCCATCCATCGAGATGTTGCGCTTCGTTAATTCGGGCACGGAAGCTACCATGAGCGCCATCAGGCTGGCTCGAGCCTTTACCAGCAGAAACAAGGTGGTGAAATTCGCCGGCTGCTATCACGGCCATTCAGACGGGCTTTTGGCTAAAGCGGGGTCGGGGATGGCGACGCTGGGCATACCCAGTTCTCCCGGTGTGCCTGCATCCGTAACTGCCGATACCCTGGTCGCTCCTTACAATAATGTGGAGGCGATAGAGCAGCTTTTTAATGATTTCGCCGCCGACATCGCTGCTGTCATAGTCGAGCCCGTAGCCGGCAATATGGGCGTGGTATTGCCGCAGCCCGGTTTCCTGGAACGCCTCCGCAGCTTGACCCAGCAATACGGAGCGCTGCTCATCTTCGATGAAGTTATAACCGGCTTCCGGGTGGCTTATGGCGGCGCCCAGAGCTTTTATAAAATAGCTCCGGACTTGACCTGTCTGGGCAAGATTATCGGCGGCGGCTTGCCTGTAGGAGCTTACGGCGGTCGAAAAGATGTTATGGAGATGATGGCGCCTTCGGGACCGGTCTATCAGGCGGGAACTCTGGCCGGAAATCCGTTAGCCATGACTGCCGGCATCGAGACTATCACCATTTTGAAGGAATCAAGCGCTTACCGGGACCTTGATAGAAAAACGTCGATTCTGGAGAAAGGCATAATTCAAGCGGCAAATAAGGCCGGGGTAAATATACAGTTGCCTCGAATAGGCTCGATGTTCACCGTCTTCTTCACCATAGACCCCGTCACGGACTACGAAACCGCCGCCAAAGCAGATACGAAAATGCATGCCAAATTCTTCTATCAGATGCTGTCTCAAGGGGTATATTTGCCACCCTCCCAGTTCGAAGCCGCCTTTGTCTCCACAGCCCACACCTATAAGGACATTCAGTCTACCGTCAGTGCTTCGGAAAAAGCTTTCGCTTCTTTGTAATTGGCGCTGATTATGCTGCTGCTTCACACAGAATAGCATAGCATCGAACTACTGGCGAGATACTGGAAATCACGTGGCAGTGGCTCAAGAGAAAAGGATATGGATTAGGTACTTACCCAACAAAATAGCGTTTTGTGTCATTCGGCTGGTGTAAGGGCCTTCTCTGAAGCCCCTAATCATATTACTTATCGATGAGGATTATACCTAGTAGTCCGGGGTATTGACATGTGCCATGAGTCTAAACTAGACTTAATCAATCAGATACGAAGTCAGCCAACGAGCGACTTTGGATGAACTTTGAACCGGTCACTATCGCATCTTTGGATGGCTTGTGTGGCTAAAAGTCTGATATTTTTAGGGGGCTGATAAGGCACTGGCTGTAATTTGGGCACTTGGCTAGTGATGAGGCAATAGTGAAACCGACCCCATACGGGATCGGTTTCTGTTTTTGAGACATAACCCTGGAATGCCAAGGCGTTGGCAGCCGAATTGTAGATACGTATTTTGGCAGAAAAGACGAAATTCTAGCAAGTAGGAAATATGTTAAGCAGGAGATACTGCAGGTCAGAAAAGGGCGCAACAGGATGCTGAGTGAGCTGCAAAAGGCTAATGAAATTATATATGTCACAGCTATCATTACGAGACAAGTTCACAATAGAATCGAAATAATCTAGGAGGGGGAATATGAAAAGAAACACGTGGCGTTGGATTGTGCTGTCAGGATTATCTATCTTACTAGTTGGCTCGGTTTTTGCTTGCACATCAGCACCGACTGCACAGCCAGCTCCAACGGAGCAAACTAAAAAGAAGCCAGCACAATTCGAAATCGGCACACTCAGCGTTAAGCCGGCCACAGTGATGGTCGGTTATCCAGCGACCGTGGCTGCAACTGTTATTAATAGTGGAGATATATCAGGCGCTTATGAAGCATCACTTATGATTGATGGTGAAGAGATTGATAGGAAAGTCGCTTGGGTTGACTCAGGAGTTCCCAAAGAAGTCAGTTTTCAAGTTACCCAGACAAACGCTGGCAGCTACGAGCTAAATATAGGAAATTCGAATGCCAAACTCACTGTCTGCGCTTGGACTCCCCAAACCATCCAATATGATACGGGTGAATACGAAGCGGGGGTAATGGGTACCTGCATATGGGGAGAGGAATGGGGACATATAGTTCATTTCACACCTTTGGCGCCACCTTTCAAGATTCAAAAAATCAGTATTTCGGGCTTTACACAAGTTAAAAACTTTGCAGACTTGAGTAAGAGAATGTTCACAGTCAGGATTTGGAACGAGAATAGCACGCAGAAACTATGGTCTGACGATTTTCCCTGGAGCCTGTTTATAGGCGGGGGATGGAAAGAGATAGATGTTCCGGATATAATCGCTGATGGCGACTTCCATGTTGAAATAGTTACAAATAGTGATGCTCCTCCTTCTGCAAATCGCATGTATATAAACTATGAGGAAAGTAAAGGTGAAACACGCTCAGGCGTGTCCTACATGGGGAAAGTATCCGCAACTGAAGGGTATGCTGTTAAGGGCAAGCGATGGTTTATCAGAGTTAATGGTCAAGGGCCACCAGAGACATGTGTCCCGGAGAAAAACTGGGCCGAGTATGTAAATGGAGAGTATGGTTTCTCGGTTAAATACCCCAGCGAGTGGGTTGAGCGCCCAGAACTCGTGACGTCTCCTTCCCACGTGGCTGTATTCGGTGTAGTCGACTATACTCCGGGAATAGCTATTGTTGCCGTTGACGCGGATGCGCCCATATCTGCCGATTGGCTCATTGTATCATACCAGGAGACGGGTATGAGCAATGTTAAAATTCTCTCGCCGCTCACAGAGACGATTCTGGCAGACGGTACCAAAGCTACCACGTACAAAGCAAACTATATTGCTGCCTCAGGGTATGAGGTAACCGCTTTTAGCCTCGATACAGATAAGGGCGACAAGCGGATTCGCCTTATTGTATGGACCGTAGAGGAGTACGTTCCTTATGATGAAGCCCTGTTTTCTGAGATAGCGCATACTCTGCGATTCACGGCGGAATAATGAGCAGCCACTGAGCCGGCAGCCGAGAAGATTCAGTGAGCTACCCCCGCCATTCATAAACCTGAAGCAACTGTGAGTGCTATGGCCCTTAGTGGACAGGACGATAAACGTCCATGTCACAAAAGGGCGAATTGTTACATAAGCGAGAATATTGGCTTGTGATGTGTGGCTTGACAGGAGATGTATAATACAATCGTAGTAGTCTACGATAAACGCAGCAGAGAATATAATATAAGTTTGGTGGGGGCAGAGAAGCAGCGTCCGTAACATGAGTCACCTGGACGCGGTGGAGCTAATGGTGAAACCGACCACATTGGCGGTCGGTTTTTGCTTTTTAGGAGGTGAGAATGAGGAAAAGACCGGGCATAATAACGGCAATCTGTATTGTAGGCTTTATTGGTGTACTTTATTCCTTGGCGATGCTAGAATCTGGCGAAATACCTAAGACAATAGGATCCTGGTATCCACCTTTTTTTGCCTTTAGTGCAGTAGCCGGACTTGTATGCATGATTGGCTTATGGATAATGAAAAAATGGAGTGTTATAGCATACACATGTTTGTTTGTTTTAGGTCAAATAATCTTACTAGCAAATAATGTCTGGACGCCTTTATCATTTCTGATTCCACTAATTGTAATTGGAATCGGGTTTTCCCAGTTCTCAAAGATGGACCCTGTGTCGAAGGTTAGTTCATCTGAAACTAAGGCTAGCCAGGTCACTCGTATGGAGTCTGTCTCTGAAGTAACTGCTCCTCCGACGAAGACCGTTTCGGTGAATAGGAAGCCTCAAGTTGCTGGTATTTTGAGCATAGTATCGGGGGCAATTGGCTTGATATTTTGGGGTACTGTCTTTATAGTCACCGTTTCCACGGTTTCTTCAGGCATTGGATTATGTGTTTTTTATGCCATTGCATCAATTGTCGCTATTGCTGCCATAGTTGGCGGAGTATACAGCATCAAGAGAGCCCGATGGGGATTGGCACTTGGTGGTGCTGTTTGCTCAGTTTTCGCTTTCTGGCTCTTGGGTATACCAGCTGTGATTCTGGTGACGTTGTCAAAGAAGTATTTTGCCTGAAGCAGTATGAATTCATTTCAATTTGAGGCACCTAAAAAACTAAATACTAAGATAAGACAAATCATGAGCACAGTGATGCCTATTAGGAAAATGTGCTTGCATATCCAGCTAGGGAAATTACAGAAAGGTGGTTACAGAAATGGCAGATCATGTTTGTGTGGAAGAGCTTACCACTGAAGAGGCCAAGATGTATCGTAACCTCGCACGACAGTTCACCGAGAACCTGATCCTTCCGGTGAGGCAGCAGATCGACGATGACAAGGACCACACCAAAATCGTTGCTCCTTTGCTAAAGGGATTATTGAAGGATTTTGGCTTTGCAAAAATGATGCTTGAAGAGGGGGCACCAGTTTTACAGATGACCAACGCTTGTCCAATGTTGGAGGAGATGGCTCGTGGGGATAGCGGAATAGCTGTTGTCTTTGCATGTACCGGCTGGTGTTTGATGCCTATCTGGTATGATCCCTATAAAAGGCCTGATCTGTTGAAAGAATTCGCACCCTTATATGAACAAGCGGAGATACCCCTTGGGTGCTTTGCCATGACTGAACCTGAAGGTGGTTGCGACATTGAGAATCCCAAGTTAGAGGGGCGTAAAATTCATACCAGAGCCAGGCTTGATGGTGACGAGTGGATCATAAATGGGTCCAAGCAATGGCCCACCAACAGCGGAGAATCTTGCCTTTACTGCACTGTATGCACCACCGACCCTGAACTAGGAGATGAGGGCATTGCCCTTATCTACGTCCCCTATCCCATCAAGGGAGTCTCCTTGAGCAAGTGGGAGAATAAGGCAGGAATGACGGCGGATTCAAATTGCACCATATACTACGACGATGTTAGAGTGCCCAAGAGATATCGGGCAGCAGGACCTGGTGATGATGCCCATCTTCTTCATCAGAACCTGGTGGTAGGTTCTATCGGAAGTGCTGCCATGTCTGTGGGAACATCTCAGAACATCCTGGAGATAGTGACCGACTATGCCACAAAGAGGGTGGTAGCCGGTAAGCCGATTAAGGAACATAGTGTAAACGCCTGTGCCTTAGCGGATATGGTCATCGGCATCGAGACCGCCAGGACATATACGCTTAACGTGGCTTACATGCTTGACCGCCCGGAAACTTATGGACCGCGCTGGTCATCGGAGATGCTATCCAAGGCCAGGATTGCCAAGCTGTACGCTGCGGACGTAAGCATAATGGTGGCTAATAAAGCCATGGAGATGATGGCATCCTTTGGCTATACCAGAGATGCCAACGTGGAAAAGCACTGGCGAGACAACAAGATAATGCAACTTTGGCTAGGGGGAGCACAGCTAGGACGCCTGGACATCGCGCGGCACTTCTGTGATTTGCAGATACTGTAAAGTTTTATTTCTGACACACAATGAATGACGGCCGGCAGGCCAGTAGATTAGAAATCTTTAAGAAAGGAGGTAACTGATGTCTAAGAGTACCAAAGTGAGGATGAATTGGCTGAAAGGTATGTACATTTACACCATCGTTGGAGCGGGAGGGTTTGGTTTGGGTATGCTGGTTGCTCCCGAACTAATTAAGTCTATATTCGCATGGCCGGTTGCAGAGCCCATAGCTTTTGGAATTGTTGGTAGCATATGGGTGGCATTCGCAATTCTGTCCGTATTCGGTCTACGGTCTCCTCTCAAATTTGCGCCTGTTCTTTTTCTGCAACTTTGCTATAAGGCGGTCTGGTTTATAGGCATTGTTCTCCCTCTTTTGGTTACTGCACAATTCCCGACATATGCCATATTGCACGCCGTGATATTCGCGACATACATAGTAGGAGATATAATTGCCATACCATTTTCCTATCTTTTTGCCAAATCATCGGAATAATAGATTTTATTCAAGCCATTGGCTGTCATAAGAGCGGAGCAGAAGCCGTCACCATCTCACAAAGAGTAGGCACCAAAAAAGACGTGGAGAAGGTAATGGGCCAGAAAGAGACGCAAGCTATCTAGGTAGGCGAGGTTGGTAACAGTGATACAGGTAATAATGTGCTTCGAGAGAGGGGGTGATACCTGTCGGATAAAGCAAGCCTGAATGAACGAAAGTGAATAATTTTGGGTGATGCTAGGTTCAAAACACGCGTTATTTATGACTAAAAAAGAAAATGCTCATTAGTTTATTAGTAGAAAGGAGGGCGAAATGCTTACAGGAGCAGCGGCAGACTTATTCAAATTTAGTACCGGCCTTGATGATAAGGCGATGGCAAAACTTCATCCCGGACTGGAGAAGCTTTATAACAATATTTCGAAGACGATAGGGTATCAGATAGTCGCGGAGGTAGTAAAATCCGAAGCCTGTTTTGCCGCGGTTGAGGTAGGCAACAAGTTGGTCTTCGACCCGTTTCTAAATCCTCAGAAGTCAACTGGAAATATGTGCCCAAAGGCTTTGCTTCCGGTCCTGCTTGAAATCAATGCACTCTGGGAGATGACGATGGAATGGGCGGAATCAGGGAAAGAGGAACTACCGGAAATAGTGTGGCGTAATGTACGTTGTCTTGACCCGGGTCTTGGAGACGGAGGTGTAGGAGGCGTGGTCTATACGCTCCATTCCGAGAAGATACCCGTTTGATGGGGTGGAGAGTCGAGCCTGGATATCAAGTTCTTACCAGTCAGGGAAGCATGGTTTACCCTGCTATTAGGTGTACCAAGCTTAATAATTATAGTTATATTGAGAAAAGACTTGCTTATGGCGAACAGTCCGACAGAGAGAAAATAATTGTGGTAAAAAGGGGGTGCGGTCGTGAAGAGACTTAAATCGTATTTCACCCTAATCGGAGCTGCTATTGTACTGGCTTTATTGCTCGTTTTGTTCTCGTCCTGTGTGAGCAAAGAAGTTCCTGTAACAGAGACCTATTATGAGACTGAAATCAAGCGAGAGCCTTATACAGCAACTGAAGAATATGAAATCAAGACACCAAATACCGTCAGCATATTTCAGATGGAAGACAAATACTGTATGCCACACATGCTATTTTTGTTTCACAACGATAACAATGACACAGTACGCTGGTCAAATGTGGTCAGCGATTTCCCAAAGGTGAAAACATTTGACATTCAGCCTGGTGGTCGAAATCACAGGCTTAGTATAACCGTGCAAGTGGTTCCTCATGAGTCAAGTGACCACAAAGTGTTTATCGGGCTAATGAGGGGGCGAGAGCCAGCAGCAATCAACTTAGGCTTCAAGCCTAACAAGGCTGCTTCTGAACAGGTGGTCTTTGTGACAAACTTCGAACTGTCTGGAGCTCAACCTGTTTCAAGGAGTGGGTATCGCTACTGGTACGCTTGCGAGCACTCTGGCCTCAAGGAAACACTGGAGTGTATAAAAGAGGTAAGTGAACGGAGCAGGCATAATTTACTCGCCAGATTCCCAGATGAAGAAGAACTTGTCGAGAAGTTGAATATAGTGATGACTGAAGATGAGAAGAGTTTAATGGTTAACCTGCTCGAAACTGGATACTACGGCCCATCTGTGGAAATATTGAGGGAAAAACAGTTGAGCAGTCTGGCACGTCCGATTGAATCCTCCTTTGAGGAGATGTTTCAGAAAGATGGGTGGGGTCTGGTTTATATTACGTCTCTCCCATGGACGATTCAGTGCGCTCTAGACATGTCAATAGAGTATGTGTGGGATGATGTGGAAGTTGCTACAAGGGATGTGACCAAATACCGTGACGTGCCTGTGCAGGTGGAAAAGCAGAGAACAGTCACAGAAACAAAGAAGGTACCCTTCTGGGAAGCTATTTTTGACCAACAATGAAAACTTGCAAATGGTATATTTTCCTTAGACAATAACACTGGAGTGACAGGCTTGTAATGTCCCTTTTTCGGGGAATGTTTTGGCATTAGGGCAACACTATGGCAGGCAGGCATGAGAATAAGCAAGAGGTGCGTGTTGCCTCTATTGAAAAAGTATTGATACAGGAGGAGGCATTAATATGGGAAAATTGACTCTGTTCACCAGCATGGCCGTAGCGGTTTTCATTGTCTTCACAATATCTTGTGTAAGTAAGGAAGTGCCAGTAACAGAAACCTACTACGAAACGGAGTCCAGAACCTAGTATAGGACGGAAACTTACACTGCTATTGAAGATGTGGTTGTACGCACGACCGAGGGCCGAATAAATCTTAGGCCTATCAGATATCATGACTATCATGACGTTTCCAGCGACTTTGAAGATGAGGGGTCTAGTACTGACACATATTTAATCATCTATGACATCGACACGAGTAAGCATGCCAAAAATCAAGTCAAAATCTACATTCATTACGTGGCGGAGGGGACTATCGGGGTTTATAATCTTACCAACACGTTGCAGTCAGATCTAGGTAGACTTAACGATATAGTGGCAGACCCTGAACTTACCTTGATGTTTGGCTCTATAAAAGCTGATTTGCGCGACAACGAGTTGAGCTTCTATGCTGATTTACACGACAAGTTCAGCTTCGATGCTGAAGGGGTAGAAATTTTTGCGATTATCGTCAGAACATGGCGTCCGTTCCTTAGTGAGAGCCCATTCTTTTTGTGTGGTGCCACATTAGTGTGGTCTGATGATATCGTTGAGCAAAGAACGGTCACAAAAGAGCGACAGGTCCCCTACCAGGTCCCGTTTGAGGTGGAAAAGCAAAGGACGGTCATAAAGATAAAAAAGGTGCCTATATGGGAAGCTCTGTTGACAGAAGAGACACCATCGACTACTCCGGCGGCACCACCTACTTCACCGGAACCGGTGTCTACGAACACAACACTAGAAGCGGAACCAACGGTGCCAACGGTGCCACCGTCTAATCTGCTCTATGAAGACGACTTTAGCGATCCCAAAAGTGGCGCCGTTGAACAATCTTCAGCCCAAGGTGAGTCCTATTACAAGGATGGGGAATTTCATGGCGTATTGAATATGCGGGATTGGTCATCCTGGCAGTATCGCCGAAATGCCGGACGATTCAAGGATTTTATCATTGAGGAAGACATCAGGTTGGTTAGCGGGCCGAAGGACAGCTCATACGGTTTAATCTTCCGCTGTCAAGATGATGATAATTTCTACCGATTCCTAGTTTCTGCAGACGGCAGTTATGTTGTAGGTGCGCGGCTCGATGGTAAGTGGGTTGACATGCCACGATGGATGATGTCCGAGTATGTCGAAAAAGGCTATAGCACAAATCATCTTAAGGTAGTCTGCAAAGGTGACCAAATAGAGGTGTATGTCAACGGACATTATCTGACTGCTGTCGTAGATGATTCTTTTGCTGATGGATATATTGGCGGGATTATAAGTACAGTCGAACCTGGCGCACATGTCGTTTTCGATAATTTGAAAGTGTATAGTCTTGTTCCCGAGACACCATGAACTCGACGTAGCACTGGAATACCGAGACGTCAGCAGCCGATTTGCAGATACATATTTTGGTAGGTAAGAGATACTATTAAGAGGAGGTGCAAGAATGAACAAACCAAATCTGTTCTTTATTATGGCTCTGGGCTCCTTAATTTTATTAGCTGCTTCATGCGTTACTCCTGCAGCTGTGCAACAGCCTGAGCAGCCTGCTGTTCAACCACCCGCTCCAGAACAGACCTATCAACCGCCAACATATTCTGTAAAGGGCACTGTTTTCCATGACTATAACGGAAACGGGATAAGAGAAAATAGCGAACCGGCCATACCAGGGATTGAAATTGACCTTTGTAGTGGGGATATTTCCATAAAAAGCGTCAACACTGATCTGAATGGCGCTTATAGCATCCAACTGGATGAAAAAGGGTCATATTCATTATATGTGAATAAAAGCAATGTCCTTGGTCCCAACGACCAGCCTTATAGATACATAAGCATTTCCAAAGAGGAATTTAAGAAAATAGCAGATTCTTTGGAAATTGCAGTCGATGGTAATACAGAGAAGGATATCGCGGTCATGCAGGGATTTTTGACTTTGCCTTTCGGTCCGGATGCCAAGCTCTCAGAGTATGATTGGTTGGATAACGAATTTGGAATACTTTTCTATGTGGATTGGAAAGCTGGAGAAGATAGTATGACTTGGCATGGAAAACATAATACGTTTGACGGTCAAGATCAAACACATTTTTTTATAGAAGAGAACACGCCAATACTGGCAGCCGCTCCAGGCAAGGTAATTTATACATTTTTACATCCAGTTGATCCATATGACTTTAATCAAAAATGCACTATAAGAATAGTGCACCAGCCAAGTCCGTCTGAGAAGTATTATTTTGCAACGAGCTATTATCTTTTAAATAAGATGCTTGTGAAAAAGGGTGATGTTGTAAAGAGGGGTGATGTCATAGGATTGTCTGGAAAAGTGCGTCCTTCTGGACAGTCAAGTGAAGATGCAAGAGGAATCCTGCCTTTCCAAGTTGATTTGTCTGGTTCGCTATCACCACCTTATGTATATTTTCTCTGCGATGCCTACAGACCCATCATGCCGGATAGTGATTTCAAAAAGATAAGGAACGCTTATATGCAGGCAGCGAGTCTACATGGTTTTACAGAAAAAGATTTTCAAGAGCTAATGACCGTAGGTTATTGGACAAAGGACAATGATCCACAGTACCCAGATATTTCAGGCCCGTAGACAGGGAAGAGCCTAACGTGATTTGACTACTACCTTATAGGACTCCTCCTTCGGGATTTCCTCGCCGTCCTCTTTCATGCATTCCAAATGAAGCTCAATAGACTTCCTGATGTTTTAAAGCGCCTCTTCTTTGTTCTTGGCTTATGATACACATCCAGGTGACGCCGGTACCTCAACCCAATATCACCCAAAGCTAACTAAAGGTCATGATATAGCGTTTTGTTGTGTGGGAATGGATATTGATTTGAGATGAGGGTCTTGACAGGCTAGCAGTTGCTGGTATACTAAAGCGAACGGTTTAGCATCCTCAATTTATTTTAGGCAAGCAGTGTTTGGTGGGGGCAAAGAAGCGGCGTCCGTAACATGAGTCACCTGGACGCGGTGGAGCTAATGGTGAAACCGACCGCCTTGGTGGTCGGTTTTTGTCTTTTGGGAGACATATACTGTAGGAGGAACAAAGGATGTGACAACGGCACTGGAATTGCTGATTTAAGGCGGTAACTGGTGCCCTTTTTGTTTAGCAATGGGTCGGGCAGACTCAAGGGGTTATCTATATAAGTGTTATCTTAACTTGCTAGTATAGGGAGGTACAAGGATGGGTTTATTTAAGCCAAATGTAGGGAGACTGGAAGAAAAAGGAGATATCAAGGGACTAATAAATGCCCTGAAGCAGTCAGAAGTTGGATCTGATGCAGCAGGGGCTCTTGCCAGGATAGGAAAGCCAGCCATAGAACGACTTATTCAAGCCTTGAAGGATAAAAATAGCCGAGTTCGACAGTATGCGGCAGAGTCTCTTGGCGAAATAGGTGATGCAAGGGCTTTTGAATCTCTTATTCAAGCTCTCAAGGATGAAGACGTCCTGGTTGAAATGTATGCAGCAGGGGCTCTTGCCAGGATAAGAAAGCCAGCCATAGAACGACTCATTCAAGCCTTGAAGGATAAAAATAGCCGAGTTCGACAGTATGCGGCAGAGTCTCTTGGCGAAATAGGTGATGCAAGGGCTTTTGAATCTCTTATTCAAGCTCTCAAGGATGAAGACGTTCTGGTTCGAAGAAATGCAGCAAAGTCTCTTGGCGAAATAGGTGATGCAAGGGCTTTTGAATCTCTTATTCAAGCTCTCAAGGATGAAGACGTTCTGGTTCGAAGAAATGCAGCAAAGTCTCTTGGCGAAATAGGTGATGCAAGGGCTGTTGAATTTCTTATTCGAGCCCTCAAGGATGAAGAAGACTGCGTTAGAATAAATGCAGTAGACTCTCTCGGAGTGATAGGAGATGCAAGGGCAGCAACAGCTGTCCTTCAGGCTTTGAAAGATTCAGGCTCTCAGGTCCGAAAGAGTGCGGCAGCGGTTCTCATAAAGATAGTAGATGCACAGGCTGTTGAACCATTAATTAAAGCACTTCAGCGTTATGATATTGGCGATTACGCCGCCCAGGCACTTAGAAGAATTGGAAAGCCCGCGGTTGAGCCTTTGATTAAGGCATGGAAGAGTGGTGATTCTCTGGTTCGGGCTTATGCCGCTGAAATCGTTTTAGACATTGGAGATGAGAGAGCGGTTGAGCAACTGCAAGATGAGGACAGTGAGAGAGAAGCTAAACGCCTTATTGAAGCACTGAAAGATGATAACCCATGGTCACCGGTCCGTCGCGAAGCAATACGAGGATTAGCAAGCATAGGCTCGCCAGCAGTCGGCCCTCTTTTGGAAGCCTTAAAAGATGGAAGCCCTGAGTGGGTTAATCCGCTTGATGTGGTTCCTGAAGGCGCCGAACCACCCACGCCGCGGTCGCTGGTAGCAACAGCTCTTGGCGAGATAGGGAGCAAAAGGGCAATCGAACCTCTCACAAATGCCCTAACGGATATGAATCGGGCTGTTCGAGAAGCTGCCAAGAGAGCTTTAGAGAAGATAAAAGCGAAGCAAAGCTGAAGACTGAGGATTGATGGAGGCTGGCTTCTGGAAGGATTAGAAGTAGCGCGTAAGGAGGTGTGAAAATGGGATTCTTTAAGCCAAACGTCAAAAAGATGGAAGCTAAGAAAGATGTTGAAGGACTGATAAAGGCATTGAAGGATACACATGTAAGACACTATACAGCGGAGGCTCTTATAAAGATAAAAGATGCCAAGGCGGTAGAGCCCCTCATTCAGGCTCTGAAGGACGAAGATTACTTTGTTCGTGAGGCAGCAGCAAGGGCTCTTGGAGAGATAAAAGATAAAAGGGCGGTGGAACCTCTCCTTGAGGCCTTGGGGGATGAATGGTGGAATGTTCGATTGGATGCAGCAATGGCTCTTGGGAAGATAGGTGATGCCAAGGCGGTAGAGCCCCTCATCAAGGCTCTCAAGGATAGAAATGAGACTGTTCGAGGGAGTGCAGCGAAGGCTCTCGGGGAGATAGGGGAGCCGGTGGTAGAGCCCCTCATTCAGGCTCTGAAGGATGAAAGTAGTATGGTGCGCAAAGCAGCTGCCAGGATATTAAAAAGATTCAGCACTGAAAGAACTAGAGAGGCGTTAGAGGAATATGAGGAAAGGGAACGTGAAGCGGCTGAAAAAAGAAAACGCAAAGCAAAAGCAAAAGGTAGAATAAGACATTTGTTGATTCTGCTTGAGGAAGAGCCAGTTGAAGAAGGGTTGGGAGGTGCTGTGTCCTCTGTTCTTAACAACGCGTCCTATAAAACAGGAAAACCTTATCATAATTTTGTTGACGCCAAAACCAAAATCCAAGTCGCCGTAACAGGTCCTGAGGACTACAATGAAGCTTACATTTTTGCAGCCGCAAAGACTCATTTCCCGGAAATAGAGGCGAAGAAGCTACGATATAACAAGTTTTACCGTGTTGATGGGCAAGGGCGGCGGAGTGCAGGAGTAGTTGTCTCAGACTAAAAAGGTGGATGAAATAGACGGAAAACACTGAACGTGTTGCCCAGAACAGCCACAACACGCTCTTAGGAAGTAAACCATCCCAATTACACATTAGGGTATTTCGTTCACTGCTTAACAAAAGAGGCAATTGTTGGACAACATTCGCTTGAATCGGTTACTTTGCACATCAGGGCGAAATGTTTAATAGGTTCGAATCCTACCCAAGAGACTTTTTGCTCTTCTCTCACATTGAGGTCTGATATGAAACCAATGTTAGCCTTGACGTTGCCTGCAATTAGGAAATACAATGTCTCCGTCACTGGGCACTTCACAAATTGGGAAGTCAAAGGAGGAGAAAGACGAGATCGATGGTAATTAGCAACCATAAGAACACATTGTCTACACTTCCACCATCGGTGATAAACAAATTAGCCAAAATGCTCGCTTCGTAGCAAAATACGTAACAAAATATGTAAAACTGGAGTAATCTAAAAAGGGGTGATAATGTGAATTATGAAGCTCAAGCGAATGATTTAAGAGAGGCTCTCGGACTAGAATATAGTCCTATAGCCGTCACTTTTTCGGATGATCCAGATCCCGAAGGAAGCATGGATAAACAGGTATCTGTGTGTAAGGCTTTAGAAAAGACTCTGTATGACAATGCAGTACTGAATTTGTCTAAAGAGAATTTGCTATGTATTGGTGGGAAGTTTTACTTGGGGCTTGACAATCTCCCTCTCTCTGTAGGGGTAGATATATGGACTGAATATCATAAGGCCTTTGAATCAAAGAAGGTTACGAAATGGCAGATAATGAAAGGGCCCAAACCTCCTGGATTCTGGCCTTGGACTAAAAGAAAGCAAAAACAGTTCGCGGTAATCAGTCCCCTGGAAAAAGCCAATCTAGACCCTCATGCTGTGCTGATATGCTGCAATCCGGAACAGGCTGACAGGATTACTGGTCTGATTGCTTTTTCCGGTCACGGTCCGATAAGGCACTATCCGGCCACTAGCATATGCATGCATATAGCTTATCCTTATGTAACGGGAAAGTCGATTATATCGTTTCTTAGCCAGCATGGCCGTGAAATGTTTAAGCTAAAGATCCCATCCAGCAACTTGTTTGTTTCTGTACCGTACAATGACCTACGGAAGGCAGTGGAGAACATCCCACATTCAGGATATGGTATTGCCGAAACCAAGAAGTTGACCATAAAGACTATGTATGAGATGCTAAAGTAAAAAGTAGCAACGAGGTAAAGAGGTAGGCAAAACTGAGAATGCTGGAACTCCAATCCCAAGGTCTTTGGATAGTAGGTGGCTCGTGTTGAAGATCTGGTGAGAATCCTGTGAAAGAAGGCAAAGCATGCCATTCAATGGCATCTAACAGGAGGAATGGTGCAATTAAAAAGTTTATGGCACTTAGAATTCTTCAATGGCAAAGCCTCTGTCGCTATGTAGGGTCTTTAGTACACTGTGTAGCAGTGTAAGTTTCAGGTAACACTTGCCTATTTTGTTACCTCAGAAGTAACAAAAGGGCGGATTGTTCAGTTTAAAGGGGAAATGACAAGCTAGCTAGACATCAACAGCGGACCCCATTGCATAGCCGGGGAACATAAATGTGTTACTGGCTACATTTGTTCATTAGTTTCGGCAAAAAGC
>Ga0214474_1000537_pt1 | contig 18661 bp, 17 predicted proteins | sample RVTome_2_FD_187335 | JGI IMG/M metagenome (GOLD analysis project Ga0214474, IMG submission 187335) | Soil microbial communities from uranium-contaminated site in the Upper Colorado River Basin, Wyoming, United States - RVT95D214 HiSeq ...
CCCGCCCAACACGCCTTGTTTAGAGTGTATTCTACCCAACTTGTCAGACAATGACTTGCTGAAGTGCAGCAACCGCGGAGTGCTTGGCGCCACGCCGGGAATAATAGGCGCAATGCAAGCGATGGAAACCATAAAGGTTCTAACGGGCATAGGCACGCCTCTGAAGGGCAAGCTCATGGTTTGCGATTTCAACGACATGACGTTTACAACCATAGATATTTCAAAGCGCGAAGGCTGCCCAGCCTGCCAAGGCACAGCAGCTCAGCCTAAGCTGGGTGAAAAGCTTGTTTGGCTTTGTGGGCAAAACACGGCGAACGTGAACCCTGAAAAACCGCTGAACCTGAATCTTACCAAGGTTTATGACTCAATAAGGCGGCATTCCGCTGTGCGCGTGAAATCGCATTTGGCAGTGATATTCGACTACAAAGGTTTGGAAGTTAGCCTTTTCAACGGTGGGCGCATGCTCATAAAAAACGTTACAAGTGAGAAAGCAGCGTTAGACGCGTACAGGGAAATCCTCAAAAAGCTCAATGTGAACTCTTAATTTCTAAAGATATGATGTTTAGGGCGAAGGGAGAACAAAGAAAGATGAACAGCGTAGATTTAGCGATGAATTTTGCCAGCGTGTTCAATTTTCTTGGTTTAATCTTGTTGTTGCGAACCGTGATAAAGGACAGGAACGTTTTGAGAGGATTCAGCGCAGGCGGTTGCTTCCTGACTTTCGTAGCGATTTGCGGTTTCCAAATTGCCTATTTCCTCATGGATAACATGATAAGCTTCGTGCTGGGGCTGACTGCCGCTGTATTTTGGTTTATAGCTTTTGTTTACAGCCTTAGACAAATGACGCGGGCAAGCGTTGCACCGAAAAAAGAAGCCGTCGCTGAAACCGAGAAACAATAGAAACATGGGCTATGCGAGCCAATAATATTTTTATTCCAGTCTCGACCTAGAATCTTTGTGCTGGGGTGGCCGAACCGTTCAGGCGGTAGCCTGCAGAGCTGCTCTATATGGGTTCAACTCCCATCCCCAGCTCCACAACTGCATCCACTGACTATTTGGGTTTCCTGAAGATCTTTCCACCATCACCGTATTCTCCAGTAACATATTCCCAGCCATCTTCAATCAATTGGCATGCCTCTTTCGTGTTTTCTGCAACTTTACAGATAAACTGTTCATCCCCATTGAAAGGCAGCAGCTGCGTATAGATCAGAGTGTTTTTGACCCCCTGAGTTTTTGTGTGTGTGGTTTGTAGTATATGATATTATAATAAAGGGTGCCAAATTTCAGAGGATTGCATAAAAGAGAAATGACGTTTTCATGGGAAATGTACATTTACTACTGGTAAATGTCCAACCCATTTCTGTGGTGAAGAGGTTTAGTAAGACGTCGCGTAGGAAAGCCTGAGCTCTGGAGAGCTACCTGGGCACATCCAGAATTAACATATTTGGGGTTTCTTCGCTGGTTAGCTAAACATACTATTATATAACCAAGCATAGTTAGGTCGGCTATTCCTTCGTTTTCATTGACTAATAAATTCATTCGCTTCACGAAAATGTACGCTATTAGGCATTTGCAGGCTTGTTTGCGTTTTGCATCTCGGAGTCTTGGATCCAGTCTGAAAGCGATATTTCGTTGGTGTTTCCGAACTGTTTAGCTGTTACAATGCCACGTTGGGCAAAGCGAGCTAGGATTCGGTGCGTCTTAAGTCTGTTTAGACCTGCTTCCTTTCCGATGTACTTCTGGAGGTATTTTCCTTGGTGTGTACGCAGAACATTCAGGACTTTTTGCTCTTCAGGAGTCATTGTCTTCAATAGTACCTCACAGGTGATTGAACTAGAACTTGAATCGGCTACTGCCTTGCTATCATTATCTACTGCGCTAGCAACGGTCTGAACCTGCTCAGTTTTTGACGGTGCACATGTACTCTTGGAAGACCTGATCTCTGGAAAAACTAGGTAAAAAGAAATGCCTATGACAGCGAAAACGACTACTCCGATCAATCCAACAGGAATCATCCACCAATAGGAGATGCTGTTAGTTCCTGAGCCACCCATTCCTCCACTGCCCATCATACCTCCCCACATCTGACCCATCCAGCTTGACTGATAATAGGATTGAGACGTAATCGCCAGATACCAACTTGCAGCAACAAGAATAAGAAGAACACCTATAGCTATCGTCAAAATGAGAAGGAATAACCTCAACCTTTGCATAATTAATTAAACTATGTGAGCAGCAAATTAAGGTTTACTCGCCATAACATGACTTTGTTCCATTGAGATTTCATTGGTCAAGACTGTTTCAGCCACTGTTTCAGTTTTGTATCAGCCAACCTCTATACCATTCGCATGATAGTACGTCTGTAGAGGTGAATTGAATGAGAACTCTTAAAATAATCACAATCGCAATCTTGGCGATCACAGCTGTTGCGTTGGCAACGGCTACAGTCTTCGCTTACATGGGCAGACCTGGATACTACACACCCAACACTACATCCACAGGGACTGGGACTACAGGAACATACGCTAACAACCCTATTGGAGCAACGACCTATAGCAGCTACTATGGTGGAATGATGGGCGGTTACAGAGGAGGTTGTGGAGGCATGAGAGCACAATCTAGCTTTGGTGCACCTGCCTACACTTATCCGACAACTGCAAGTCCACTTAATATCAGCACTGCAGTCACCATCGCACAGAATTACGTAGCTTCAACTGGAAACACAAACTTGGAAGTGTCACAAGTTGAAGAATATACTTTGAATTTCTATGTTCTAGTAAAAGAGAAAAACACTGGAATGGGAGCATTTGAGGTACTGGTAGACAAGTACACTGGGCTAGTCTCTGCTGAGATGGGACCTAACATGATGTGGAACACAAAGTACGGTATGCGTAACGGAATGATGGGATGGCTTATCGGAACACCAACTATAGCAACGATAACGGCTGAACAAGCTAAGGCTAACGCACAACAGTACCTGAACACGTATTATCATGGTACATCTGTGGAGGATGCTCAAGCGTTCTACGGTTACTACCACTTTGAAGTCCTTTCATCAGGAAGCAATGTCTACGGTATGCTTAGCGTCAATAGCTACACTGGACAAGTCTGGTATCACACGTGGCATGGAACCTTCATACAAGAAATAGAATTTGGTTAGACCTTTCTGTATAACACCAATTTTTTTTTATAATTGCTGTCGAAGCACTTTAAGAACTGGACAGTAGCTTTGCAGGGTATTATTCTTCAAAAAAGGGAATTGTGCGGGAGATATCGCCACGACTAACAGCTTAAGGCTTTTAGTTAGTTAAACAAAACGTTAACCTTCTTATGATAAAACGAATTAGCCACTAAAGAGTAAATGACAAAAGCAATATATCGGAAGAGTTATCTAATAAAACTGAGAACACAATGCAAAAAAGCATGATTTTGCTGGCTGTAAGTCTCATCGCTATTATAGTTGGGGTTGTTGTTGGCGCTTGCTTGTTGATGAGCAGTGGATTACCCGGAAACACCGAGACTCCTTCTCCTGATGTATCGGCTTCTCCAAGTCCAACAGCTACTCCTTCATTAACTCCCACGCCAACTCCAACTCCTACCCCTTCGCCCACTCCAACGTCTACGCCTATACCGACTCCTACACCAACGCCTGGGGGCTATAACAAATCTATTATTATAAACACCAACACTACTGAGGAAGAAAACGCTCTTTCAGTTGCAGACAATTTCAACTATTCTAGTATCTTAGAAGTTGAACGATTCTATAGCGTCGGCGGCAGCGGTTACTACAATTATACTTTTGCTAACTTCATCGACGAAGAAGTCCTCAATTATTATGATAACCGCTTTGAAAGCCTGAAAGGGCAGCCTAAGAATATGACGTTTAGTTATGAGGCAAACGTCTATACCTGGAACCAGATTAGCGTGGTCTATGTATCTGGTACCAATTCAATACATGTAATAAGCTCAAACGGCACAGTTTTGTTCAAAAATGCAAAATATACTGGACCGAATTTCGGAATGCGCTTTTTCTACCAGAATGACTCAGGCTACCAAGAAATACAAACAGGTCAAATTGATTTTAGCTTTTCAACCAGTTATCTTGTCGAGATGAAATTGAAGTATTCTGAAACCTATAATCCATTAGCTGCTTTTATATCAGATGTCTACCAAATCATCATTTTTGATGAACATTTCGAGCCGCTTTTTCTTTGCTTTCAAGCAGAAAAATTAGTCAGCTAGCAAAAGGAAACGGCAGAGATACCGCCAACGTGGGCGGGTTACAACCAAAAGCCAGAGTAGAAAAGCTGTGCATATCTGGAAGAACGGCCATTCTTTAGATTCACTGTTGTATACAAGATTCTGAGTACTAACCCTCCCCAATAGCAGTTAGTTAAATAAAACGTTATCTTTCTTATGACAGTTAAACAGCTATCCATTTTGGCATAGTTAATCGTTTACAGAATATTGATTATTCAACTTTAAAGATTTAGTATGTCTACCCGAAACTCCAAGAGTAGAAACAAAAAAGGGAGTTTTGAGGGAGATTTCTCCATTTGCACGGAATGCAACTCCCACCTTGTAAAAATTTGTATTAGGGTTCGTCCTGCACCCAACGCAACAGTGCGCGCTAAACCTGAGCGAACCAAGGAGCGCTGCAAGTTTCTATGTGTGGAACTGTGAGCTTGATTCTACCAGTCAGGCATGAATTTCATTGGAGAGACAAGGTAGGTAGAGAAAACCTCAATTCCGGGTATTTGCTCAATCAACAAGATCAGTGTTTCAAGTTCTTCAGGGCCTTCTGCCTTAACCGAGCAAATAATGGAATATGGTCCAAAAACCCAATCAGCCGATAATACCTCTGGAAATGTTAGCAATCTAGTTCGGACAGTTTCCACACTGTTGGGTTTAGTGTTCAAGAAAATAAAAGCAGACGGTCTATCGTTAAGTTTTGACCCTTCAGATATCACTATGAGACTCAACGTTTTGGTAATCAACTCTTCCTCTTGGCCGATCAGCCGAATGGGATTAAACCATTTCTCAATGAACTCTGGCAAATCTCTCAAATCTCGGAACTGAATTAGTATGTCCATTGCACCGAAGAGTAAACTCACGTCTTGCTGATCGATTTGCAGACAAAAAAGAAGTTTCTTCATCACTTCGTTGTAGGAACCTGGCTTACATTTCAAACCCATATAGGCTTTCATTTCTTTGTTTACCACCTTCAGGCTGATCTAAGCCAAAAGCGGGATTGTTTAGTTTGGCCTAATCTTTACTTGGTAGGTACTAATGTATAGCTTTTGCTAATCTTTTCCCAGTGCGCGCTATTATCCGAATGCGCCTGAAAGTAACGAACCTAGGTATAAGCAAATTTTGAACAGCAATGCCCGCTTATGATTATTCCTAAATTATCAGTAGAGTTAAAGTAGCTCTCACTGCCGGTAAAGCTCTAATTTTTTTAATTATCAATTCCTTCATATCGTCCGCTGTGTCAGATCTGACTTTAGCAATGACGTCATATGCTCCAAACGAAAAATACGCCTCGTCTACACCTCCAATACGCCTCAACTCGCTCAGAACGTTGTCTTCTGAGCTGGGCTCAACAGTTGCCAACACTAGAGCTTTCGGCATACAAATCTCCCATTAACTACTAACCATATTCAGCAATATAAATCTTGTCCAAAAAGCAATAAGTAAGGGATTTTTAGGTCTTAATGTCACAAAAAAATTTGCTTTTATGTATAATAAGGTTTACATTTATCTATGTGTCAGTTTTCGAATTGCGGGGGATGAGAACGACTGCAGAATCGAGGGGAGACTAATAAAGAACTCGAACTAGTAAACCCGAAGCTGACTGTTCCGTGTTATTGAACTGGCGGGAGCGCAATGTGCACTTTCTCAAATAAGTTGCCTATTGCTTTCGTTTGGAACAGTGCTGGAAATCTTTACGAAATATGAAGCGCGCAATTTCACAATGTTAAAATACATACGTTCCTATTTTCACCACTAACCCTATAGGAGAGTTGGGGTTGGAAGCATGAAAATAATCTCTAAAGAAGATTTCAAGAATTTCGTCAACGCGCTAATCAAAGATGATTCTTGGAACGTTATTGGCGTAAAATCTCGGGGTAATAAATTCGCCTTTGGTCCCTTGGAATCGGCTGAGGAACTTCGTCTCGATTATGATGTGACTTTGCTGCCGCCGAAGAAATACTTCTTTCCCCAACGTGAGACCTTATTTACCTATAATTTGGCGGATGGTATTTCTACAAAAAGTCCTGAGGAAGCTAAACCCATGGTGATAATAGGCGTGCACCCTTACGATATAGTCGCACTGCTTCATATGGATGAAATATTCAGGGACACCAAATCTGATCCATACTACTTCAAGAAGAGAGAAAACTCGATAATAATCGGAATAAACATTCAAAAAATGTCCAAATGGAATTTCTCTTCTCTCATGGGCTGCGCCGTCATAGACTATGGGTATGACCTGATGCTTACGGACTTAGGCAACAGATACGGCATCAACGTTGGATCTTCGAAGGGAGAAGCGCTTTTGCTAAAATATGCTAAAAATGTAACGCCTGCTTTAGCCCGTGATATTCAAATTGCTGGGCAGAAAAAAAGAGAAGTCATAAATATGTCCGAGCAGAAATTTGATTTTGCGCCAGAACTAATTCCGGAATTGTTAAGAGACAGCTATGCGAAAAGTGGATTTTGGGAAAATCATTCCGAGAAATGCTTAGCCTGCGGATCTTGTGTGTTAGTATGCCCCACTTGCTACTGTTTTGACGTTAAGGATAATCCAGATTTGACATTGGAATATGGTGAAAGAATTAGAACATGGGACGGTTGCCTGCTTGAAGATTTTGCAAAAATAGCTTCAGGAGAGAACTTCCGGGCGACTAGACCCACAAGGTACCGCCATCGTTACTTCAAGAAAGGTAAGTACCTGTTTGACAAGTTTGGTTTCATCTCTTGTGTTGGATGCGGAAGATGCTCCTCGAATTGCCTTCCAGACATTGCGAACCCGGTCAATTTGTTCAATGACATGTACCATGAAAGCCGAAGTAGCGGGGTTCAAATGCCATCCTCAGCCGCTCAGCCAGATGTCAACATTAATACCGAAGGAAACATTGACTACGTACCCGAGCTGGGAACTATAGTTAAAAAGGTTCCAATGACAGCTTATGAAACATTGTTCGAGATAAAACTGGACGACGGCTCAGAGCTTGGGCATAAACCTGGACAATTTGTTGAAGTGTCAATTTTCGGCATCGGTGAAGCGCCGATATCCTTGTCATCTTCCCCAACAAAAGAGAAAACGTTTGAACTCTGTGTCCGAAAACTGGGAAACGTAACGACAAGTATGCACAAACTGAATGTCGGGGATAAAGTCGGAATTAGGGGTCCGTTTGGAAACGGTTTTGACACCAAGTCCTTGAAAGGAAAGGACTTGCTATTCATAGCAGGCGGCTTGGGAATAGCACCCTTGAGATCCTTGTTCAATTTCGTTTTGGATAACAGAAAAGACTTTGGGCACATCACTCTGCTTTACGGATGCAAAGAACCCAGAGAAATGCTCTTCGGAGATGAGCTAGCTTTACTTGCTTCGAGAGATGATGTCGAGTTCAAATCAACAGTCAACTGGTGCCCAGAAAACGAGGCATGGTCCGGCAACATAGGAGTAATTACGACACTTATTCCGCTAATAGAATTTGATCCAGAAAAAACCATCGCAATACTTTGTGGCCCGCCTGTAATGTATAAATTTGTAATTGCAGATCTAAAGACTCGAAATGTCCCCGATGGAAACATTATAATGTCACTTGAGCGGAGAATGAAATGCGGGGTAGGCAAATGTGGTCACTGCCAAATCAACCAAATATATGTTTGCAAGGACGGCCCTGTTTTCAACTATTCCCATATTAAAGGCGTGCCGGAGGCACTGTAATGAAACCGAAAGTAGCTTTCTTTGACTTTGCAGGCTGCGAAGGAGACCAACTGCAAGTAGCCAATCTGGAAGAGGACCTGCTGACTTTGCTGGGGCAAGTCGAGGTCGTCAGCTTCAGAGAAGTCATGAAAGAGCACAGCGACAATTACGATATAGCTTTTATCGAAGGATCATGCACAAGACTGCAGGATGAAGATAGGCTAAAACAGATTAGGAAAAACGCGAAAATTGTTGTTGCCATAGGTTCATGCGCCACGATTGGGGGAATTAATTCACTCAGAAACTACAAAGACTTGGAAAGCGTAAAAAAAACTGTCTATGGAGAAAACGCCAAGCTCTTCGACAGCTACGCGGCCAGACCCATAGACGCCATTATACCTGTAGATGCCTATGTTCACGGTTGCCCTATAGACCGAGACGATTTCCTACATGTGGTGAAATCGCTCCTGTTAGGAAAAAAAACTGAAACACCCACATACCCAGTTTGTGTTGAATGCAAGAAAAACGAAAACATATGTGCTTTTGAACGTGGTCAATTCTGTGTCGGGCCAGTTACTAGAGCAGGCTGCAACTCTTGCTGTGTAAACGAGGGAACAGTCTGTTGGGGGTGCCGTGGTCTTGTAGACAATCCAAACGAAAATGCTCACAAGGAAGTTTTGATAAAATACGGTCTCACAGTTGACGACGCAATTGGTAAGTTTAGGTTGTACTTCGGTTGGCAGGAGACAAAGAGATGAAAGCCCAAAGTTTCGATGTTGATGTGCACCACGTTACAAGAGTTGAGGGGCACGGAAATATCTACGTAAATGTGAGGAAAGGAATAATTGAAAAATGCGAATGGAGTATTTCAGAAGCTCCAAGATTCTTTGAAGCTATGGTAATAGGCAGACCTTGGAATGAGTTGCATCATATTACTTCACGAATTTGTGGGATATGCTCTATTGGTCACGCACTTGCTTCTCTAAAGGCTACAGAGGCGGCTTTGGGAATAAAAATCAGCGACCAAGATCTGAGACTGAGAAAACTTGCGTTACACGCTGAAAACATGCAAAGCCATATTTTGCATTTGGGTTTTCTTGTGTTGCCCGATCTTATGGGTGTGGGATCAGTTGTTCCTTTAGCATCCACAAACTTACCCGAGGTGAAGACTGTTTTGCGGGTTCATAGAACTGCAAATGAAATGTCAACCCTAACCTGTGGCAGAACAACCCATCCGCAAAGACTCATGCCTGGCGGGTTCTCCAAGATCCCGACTATCACAGAATTGAACGCCCTGAGAAAGAAGCTCCAAGAATCAATTCCAGATCTCCAATCAATTGCTAAGCTTTTCAAAAGTTTAGCAGGCAAATTCCCTAAATTCAAAAGAGAAACTGAATTCATAGCGCTCAAGAATCCGAGTGAATACGCGCTTTACGATGGAGTTATAGCTTCATCGGATACTGGCACTGCTCCAGCGATTGAATATTTGTCTTTCGCAAAAGAATATGTGGTTCCAAGGTCAACGGCTAAGTGGGCAAAGCACGCGCGGGAATCTTACATGGTTGGCGCTTTAGCTAGATTAAATACTAACTACGAGAGGCTGTCTCCGATGGCTCGAGAAACAGCTGAAATGTTCGATTTGCTACCGATGTGTTATAACCCATTTATGAATAATATCGCTCAGCTTGTTGAAGTGGTTCATAGCGTCGAAGATTCAATTCGTCTAATTAATGAGCTTGAAGCTGCAGGTTTACAAGGCCAACCAGACTATAATAAACCCGAAGTTAAGGTGAAAGCGGGTAGCGGTGTAGGAGCCGTCGAAGTGCCGAGAGGAATACTATTCCACGACTATGCGTACAATGTCAAGGGGATATGCACAAAAGCAAATTGCATAATCCCGACGAACCAAAATCACGCCAACATCGAATTAGACATGAAAGCCCTTTTGCCGCAGATACTTGACAAACCGCAAAAGGAGATTGAATTGACCTTAGAAATGCTTGTGAGAGCCTATGACCCGTGTATCTCCTGCTCAACTCACGCACTTAAAGTAAATTTCTTGTAAGTCAAGACATTGAAGCATGTAGGTATGCACAAGTAACCTTTCGGATCAGAGTCAAACATGTAGATAAGCCTGCTCAGATATATGATATATCTGGCTGGGAAGACCTAGAGATAAGGGGAATATGAAGTTGGGGTCTGAGAATCTTAACCACTTCTTCAATCCACGAGCCATTGCGGTTATTGGAGCAAGCGACCGCGAAGATTCACTGGGAGGGAAAATACTTCAAAACTTAGCTGGACAATACACTGGCTTGGTTTTTCCAGTGAACCCGTTCAGAAGAACTGTTCATGAAATTGCAGCTTTTCCAAGCGTTGAGACCTTGCCTTCTAAGGTCGATCTTGCCATTATTGTGACCCCAGCTCACACAATTCCTCAAATTGTAGAAGAGTGTGGAAAAGCAGCCATCAAAAACATCATAATTGTGTCTGCAGGCTTTGACAAAACTGACGCAATCGGAAGAGACCTTCTCCGGCAAATTTCAGAACTGAAAAGGACTTTCGAGCTGCGAATCATTGGACCTAACAGCTTTGGAATAGTGAGACCTAAAGTCAATTTATACGCAACCTTCGCAGAAAAGAAGGCAATTCCTGGAAAAATCGCCTTCATATCTCAAAGTGCTGCTCTTTGCGGGTCAGTTCTCGATTGGTCTTCCGAAACTCAAGTTGGACTAAGCGCAATTGTTTCAACGGGATCATCGATTGACGTTGACATTAGTGATTTAGTTGATTATTTTGGTGCAGACCCTCAAACAAGAGCAATTATGCTTTACTTTGAAGACTTGAAGAGCATAAGAAGCTTCATGAGTGCTGCAAGGGGATTAGCAAGGGTTAAACCCATTGTGCTGATGAAAGCTGGAAGTCGCACGAAAACTGGCGATGTTCCAAGCAATGAAGCCAATATTATTGTCGATGAAGATGCAATGTTCGATGCCTTATTTCGTCGCGCTGGTGTTGTTCGCGTAGATACAATTTCTGAACTCCTTGCCTGCGGACAAGCTCTATCGATGCAGCCTATTCCAAGTGAAAGTTCCTTGACAATAATTACGAATTCGGGCGGACTAGGAACCACGGCTACCGATGAACTCAAAGCGAAAGGGGGAAAACTCTGGAAACCCAGCAATGACGCAAAAAGCACCCTAAGAAAATTTTTGCCGCGCTACTGCCGAGTCTCCAATCCCATTAACGTTTCAGAAGCTTCTCCTCAAAGTTTTAGAAAAACACTGCATGTTTGCTTGGATGATCCAGCTGTCAGAAGCCTTCTGTTGGTATTAACTTCAATCGGTGTCACAGAATTACCTCAAATTACAGGAATAATTGTTGAATTGGCTTCGCCGAAAAGAAAAACGCTTTTGGTCACCATAATCGGAGAAGATGCCAGCTGCCGAGAGGCAAGAAAATCACTGAATCAAAATGGCATTCCAGCGTTTAAAACGCCGGAAGAAGCTGTCTTCACATTCATGTACATGTATACATACACGCGAAATTTGGAGTTACTATACCAAACTCCAGAAGAGCCCCAATTATTGCCATACGGCCTGGATAATCTCAAAGCGATCCTTCGCCGTTCCTTTTACGAAGGAAGACAAGTGCTCAGCCTGCCCGAATCATTTAGGTTCTTAGAAGCATACGACATACAAACTTTAAAACTGCAGGTTGCCCAGACTGTGGAGCAGGCGGAAGTTCTAGCTTCCGAAATTGGTTTCCCCGTCAGAATGCAGTCTATATATGTGCCACCACCTTCCAGATCTGGGAAAGGAGGCTCGTTCGAAGCCTGCTCCTCGCCTGAGGTAAGAACTGCATTTAACAAGATTGCAGAGGGAATAAGAAATTCGATTGATATGATTGACTTTCAAGGAGTGGCAATTCAGCCAAAGCTCCCGACGGAAGAACTAGGTTTGTTCATCGGATCTAGAAAAGACCCAAAATTTGGCTCAATTGTCTACTTTGGAATTAGAGAAGTCGCAAAGACTCAGGTCATGGCGATTAGCGTAGGCTTCCCACCTCTGAACCAAATTCTTGCTAGGCAAGTTGTGGATCACTTAAGTGAGAATCAATACATGCGCACTTGGTTGAAATATCACGATTTCTCAAAAAAGGGAGCTGTTGAAGAGACTTTGGTGAGGCTGTCTCAACTCGTGGTAGATTTCCCAGAAGTAAAAGAGATTAATGTAGACCAATTGCTCTTTGACGAGAAAGGTGTTTCCGCAGCTAGCGCCACTATTGCCATTGATAGAGATAGAATAATGCGAGAAGCTGCAGACCATCACGAGCATTCAGCAGTCTCGCCCTATCCCAAAAAATACGTTACAGTGCGAACTTTAAAGAATGGTTTGCGGGTCAAATTACGCCCAATTAGACCTGAAGATGAGAAACGTTTCAATGAACTATTTAGGTCATTATCTGCGCAAAGCGTAAGATTTAGATTCTTTCAAATTATAAGAGAATTGACTCATGATACGTTGACACGGTTCTGCAATTTGGACTATGATCGGGAAATAGCGATAGTAGCTGAGCTGGAAGATGATAAAAGAATAATTGGTGTGGTTACAATAATACCGGATTTTGGAGGGAAAACTGGGGAATTTGCAATCATGATTGGAGACCCGTGGCATGGGTTAGGGCTGGGTTCAAAACTCATGGATGTGATTTCAGATGTTGCCAAGGACTTGAAGTTGGAAAGAATGCACGGCTATGTTGACCGGGCTAATGCTAAAATGATTAATATGTGCACGAGAAAGGGGTTCGCGATTGAACCAGTAGACGAAGATACAATTACTATGTCGAAGAATCTAATCTAATAATCTCAGACTATAATTAGAGATCCAGATCGTTTAGGAATTTCCAAAATTCTTCTACAGACCTAATTAACCGTATTTCTAGATATCGCGATTCTGCACCTGGGTAATCGCAAATTCCGGATTTAGAAAAACCAACTGTATGGGGGAACTTACTCTCAAACTCTACGTTTTCAATAATATCCCTTAAGCATACATTCTTGTCTGAACTGCCTTTTTTGAGGTCTGAAAGCATAACTGAATAATCTGGATATTTTTTCCCTCTATTGCCAGTATTTGGAAAGGTGATTACCCAATCCATTTCTTGAAGGTGAAATTTCTTTTCCAATTGAACTAGAACCTCAGCATATGAACGATTGCCACCATTATTGTGCGACGTCTCAAAATAAGATTTGCTACAGGATTCCTCCTTTCACTTTGCTAAGTCAGCCATATCTTTTCCGAACGCAATCATTAAGCATCTGAATTTGGAAAAAAAGGGATTGTGTGGGATTTCTCCATTTGCAGAGAATGCAACCCCCATCCCCAGCTCCATTGGCGAATCCTAAGCTTCTGGAGACGAAAACTGTTTCTGGCTACTTGTGTTCTCTTTTTAGGTTCCTTCTTTTTTTGCTAAGGTCTACATCTTTTCATCTCTGCTGTCACCATGTAGGTGGTGTAAACTGACAGACATCGGTATTAACAAAGCAGAAGTGGGAAAAAGGATAACTTTTTACTACGGAAAAAATACGTAATAAGACGCTATGAATCCTGTTAGGAAAGTGCGTGCGACAAGGAGGCATAGGCAAACTCGAACATGGATAGTCATCGTTTTTGTTTTGCTTATTGCTGCAACGCTGCTTACGGTTGCATATTTTTGGTATCCTAAGAATGAGGCTGGGAACAACACGTCAAACGAACCAGCAGCTTTCAAGGATTTCACAGACCACTACATGGGCATAATGCAAAACTTGAACTCAACCCAAACCAAAGCCAAAATAGCATCACAACTAAATCCAAGCTACAATCAAACTGACCTCTTCAGTTGGGAACAGACCAAGCTGACCTTTACACAAGATACTACAGGCTGGTTTGAAGACCCAACCCAAATTCTAAACAGCGGCAAAGGAATTTGCGTACAATGGAGCATTGTTTACGTCTCCGCATGCTTAGCGAGTGGCTACCAGAGTAGGCTTGTAGTAGCAACTGATACGGCAAACTGGAACTTCATACATGTCTGGGCTGAAGACTACTTCAACGGAAAGTGGGTTCACGTGGATCCTTCCGACAAAGTGTGGAACAATCCGTTAAGATACCAAAGCTGGGACTGGGGCAGGGGAATTGGGGCGGATGTCAAGATTTACGCGTTTGAAGACGGCAGTTTCGAAGAAGTCACCTCTAACTACGGTTCTGATTCAAGCTAAACTGCGCTTAGGAATAACTTGCAAGTTACCAGATACGGCTTGGTGATTATAACGCTTGCCAACAGCAACTAATAAAAAAAAGATATGGTAAATTTAATAAGTTGAAACAGCGAATCCGTTACTGGTCTTCTTTATGGATAGAAAACTTGCGCTGACAATTTCGTTGTTAATTGTTCTCGTGGCTTCGGCACCAATTGTTGTTTCAGCCGAGATTTCTGTCGGTGTAAAGCAGGGCGACTGGATAGAATATCAAGTAACGTTCACTGGAACTCCACCTGAGGGACATGCTGTTACGTGGGCTAGAATGGACATTGTTAGTGTCCAAGGAAAAAACATCACTCTTGCAGTCGCAGCGAAACAGTCCGATGGGTCGTGGCGGAATGAAACAGTGCAGCTGAACCTTGAGATTGGTCAGCTTGGAGATGACTTCATAATCCCTGCAAACCTGAACAGCGGGGACACATTCTTCGATAAAGGGCACGGCAACATAACTATCAGTGGAGTTGAAGAGAGAACTTACGCTGGCGCCACACGCACAATTATGAGCGGAACTGTAAGCGAGACTGCGCAGCAGACCACATATCAGACCACTTATTACTGGGATAAAGCCACAGGCGTCCTTGTTGAAGGAAACTCTTCGTACACTGATTTTGCTATGTACACGAAAACGAATAGAACTAACATGTGGCAGGCGCAAACGCCTGGGCTGGATTCAACCGTCTTTTACGCTCTCGTAATCGCAGTAGCCGCCATATTGATTATAATAGCTTTTTTCGTTATACGCAGAAAGAAATGAAACCGCGTTCTAAGGGGAAGATAACACTTAGCCTGTGCTCTCGCCAAACGCTCTTTTTTCACCTATGAAGACTGCAGTTGCACATTTACCGCTTCAGTCTGGAAACTATAGCAACAATAGCTAACGCGATTGCTATGATGATTGCACTTATCTCTGCTGCTAACACGATATTTGGGTATGCGCTCTGTTTAACAGCTATGCCCACCAGCGCCCAAATCAGCACAAGACCGTAAGCAAAATCTTTTCTCGTGACGGCAACTGCCAAAGTGACAAGCAATGCCACTGCAATCACCAGAACGCTCCACAGGTCGCTAGCCAAGCCAAAGCCATCCCACTGAACTGAAACCAAAGCTGCAGCAACGTTAGCTATAGAGGCAACTGTTATCCAACCCAAATAGACGCTGAAAGGCAAATGCACGCAAACTTTTTCCTTCCAAGAAACAGCAGCTTTTCCCACGTTAAGCCGCAGATAAACCGCGATTAAAGTTGCCAACAACGCGAACATCAAAACCACAGACAGGACAATTTGGTCATAATGCCAAAGAAGAAGCCAGGACACGTTGAGAATACTGCTTAGCACAAAGAAGACGCTGATTTTTCCGAGGAACGGTTTTTCTCTTTGGCTTGGCAAAGCTTGGAATATCACGAAAACCAGCAGCAACGTGTAGATTATGCCCCAAATCGAGAAAACGTATCCCGCAGGCGTTACTAAAGCAGGATATAAATCGGAAACTTGAGCCGTCGTTCTGCCGTTTAACGCAAATGTGCTTGCCAATGCATTGACTGTGATCGTTAAAGCTAACGCGACAATGTTCAGACTCTGCAGCAAAACAGCTTTCCTAAAACCTGACATAATAACTAGTACAGGGGACTATGCGCATATAAGATTTAATGTGCAAACATTTTTGGGCTTCTGCCTCCGAATAAACCCATGCGCGCCTGTTTTTTACAAAGTAATTCCTAAATACTTCCTTTCGGTAGGATAGTCTGGTTTGAGGAATTAACATGGCAAAATTAGATTTCGGCGGCGTAAAAGAAGATGTTATAACACGACAAGAATTCACCTTAGAACAAGCCCAAAAAATTCTAAAAGGCGAAGTTATCACTACACTGGGGTACGGCATCCAAGGCCGCGCTCAATCACTTAACATGCGAGACAACGGCATAAAAGTAATCATAGGCCAAGAAAACAGCGGCGTCCACAAGGCCTATTATGATTTAGCTGTGCAAGACGGTTGGGTTCCAGGCAAAACACTGTTTTCGATGAAAGAAGCTGCACAGCGAGGCGCCATCAAACAGTTTCTACTCACTGACTCAGGACAAAGAGAAATGTGGCCCGTGGTAAAAGGCACATTAAAAGAAGGCGACGCGCTTTACTTTTCGCACGGCTTCTCCATTGTTTACGGGAAAATCACAGGAGTTGTTCCTCCAAAGAATATTGATGTGATTTTGGTTGCGCCGAAAGGCTCTGGAACCTCTGTGAGAAGAAATTTCGTGGCGGGAAGTGGAATAAACTGCAGCTTCGCCGTTCACCAAGACCATACGGGCAAAGCCATGGACAGAGTTAAAGCCATGGGCATCGCAATCGGCGCAGGCTATCTTTTCCCTACAACGTTTGAGAAGGAAGTTTTCAGCGACTTGACAGGCGAACGCGGCGTTTTAATGGGCGCTTTAGCGGGAATGATGGAAGCCCAGTACAACTGTCTACGCGAGCATGGGCACAGTCCCAGTGAAGCGTTCAACGAAACCGTGGAGGAACTCACTCAAAGCTTGATTAGGCTGGTTGACGAGAACGGAATGGACTGGATGTTCTGCAACTGCAGCGAAACCGCGCGTATAGGTGCGCTCAGGTGGAGAAACCGTTTCCGCGACGGTGCTAAGCCGTTGTTTGATTCGCTTTATGAACTGGTGGTTTCAGGAGAAGAAACACGCATTGTGCTTGAGCGGAGCGCAGAGCCAGATTACAGGCAGAAGCTTGCTGACGAATTAAAAGCCATGGGCAATTCTGAGATGTGGCGAGCAGGCGCTACAGTGCGGTCTTTGAGGCCTGAACGGAAAAAACCTTAGCTAAACATCAGCTAAGTTAAGCTTCAGCACTAGCGCTTCGGGGCGACTATAGCCCCCTTTTACATACTTTCGTTATATAGATTGAGTTCGTTTTTTATTGGGGTTTGTGCTTATGCGGAGAGGAATCCGCCGTCAACAACAATAAGCGCACCATGCACGTAGCTTGACAGGTCACTTGCAAGAACCAAAGCCATACGCGCAATCCCGTCTGTTGCATTTAGGCGAGGGTTTATTCGGTTTTGGCTAGAATTGAAGGATTCAGAATCCATAAAACCTATCAATACATGTGCCTTTAGTGAAATACAGTAATTGGCAGAGTTGACTTAGAGTGAAAACAAAATCGGCATTGCTAATTCTTGCTTTCTTAAGCACTACAATGTTGCTTCCCTCAACTGTGATGGGTTGGGGAAGTGCTCACGGTTACATGTGTCCTGACGGCTACGACATAGACTGCGGAATTGCAGATACAGCTGATTTTCAGAGAAGTTACCCTTACGGCGCTCATGAGAATCACCTCTGCTATGACAACAAGACAGATGGAATGGCAAGGCTTGTTGCGAAATACTACGTGAAGAAATATTACGTAGATGGACAAAGTGACTTAAAGTTGTTGGGCGCGGCGGCTCATCTTTTGCAGGATGCCAGTTGCCCCGCCCACTGGCAGGGATTTGCTCTTTTTGCGCCGAGTTGGGTTGGAACCATCGAGGCTCAAGTTGACTCATACTTGGAGAGTGGCGAAAAAGACTGGAGTATCCCGATAGAGTTTCAGGGAAAAAGCATCACAATTGATGATGCGTATCTTCTCAGCCAAAAAGCGTACATTCAGAATTTCCTGTCAACCGAGCCACAAGAAAGCTTGGAAGAAATAGCCGCGCAGATAGAAGGAAAGAGTTTCTGGAGTAGTTTAAGAGGTCGAGAAGAATGGATTATGATCGGTGCCATAATCATAATTCCATTTGTAGCATATGATTTTTGGCAGTGGAAAAGAAAAGGAAAAACAACGACAAAAAACAGAACTGACTTAATAGGCCTGATTATAGCCGCATCAATTCTGGCAGTATTCCTATCCTTGCTTTTGCTTACCCAATTGTGCTATTGATACACGTTCTTTGCTTTGCACCATAACATAGCCAGAAATTGTGGTGCTCCGGCCGGGATTCGGACCCGGGTCTTCGGCTCGAAAGGCCGGAATACTTGACCGGACTATACTACCGGAGCATATCTTTTCAAGAGCACAGTGCAAGATGCCTTTTCACTCGAATAAACTTTACCCTTTCTACCGAGGCGAACGGTGCTTGCGGAGTTTCTTTTTTTCCTTGAACAAAAACGTTGTTATCTGCTCGATAAGTTTGCTGGTCGACTGCATTATTTTTTCCAGCTTCTCAACCCGTTTTTCCATGTCGCTGGACATTATTTTGCCGGCTATCCTGTTTGCCGAGCGGAACATCAGCAGCATCCTGAAAACTTCGGTAACCGCCTTCTCCTGTTCCTTAACTGTTGCCTGCTTTGTTCCTGCGCAAATGGATAGCAAATCCACGTAGTGCTCTTTGATTTTCAGCTCCGCATTCACCGACGGGTCCACGGGAAAAGCTATGCTCAG
>Ga0214474_1000538_pt1 | contig 18597 bp, 17 predicted proteins | sample RVTome_2_FD_187335 | JGI IMG/M metagenome (GOLD analysis project Ga0214474, IMG submission 187335) | Soil microbial communities from uranium-contaminated site in the Upper Colorado River Basin, Wyoming, United States - RVT95D214 HiSeq ...
GGGGCGGATCATAGGCGCCGTGCTCAACAAGATGAAGTCTGAGGTGAGCCCTGATTTTTATAAATATTCGTACAAGCACTACTACGGGGAAAAAGAGAAAGAGAAGAAGAGGGCCTAATTGAATGTAAGCATTGATCTACCCTTCCAGTCCAGGTTAATCCTAACCTGCCTCTCCCTTTGTGCCGCCGTTTTTATTATCTTGGTGCCGCCTTCTTTTACCTTAATTGCCTTTTTGGCGGTGGTGATTGCCGTCATATGCTTTATCTATCCTCATGCTGCCTTCTATATCCTCCTCGTTTCCATGCTCTTTTCACCACAGGTGATCGGTGGACAGACCGCCGCCAGGGAGATCACCTTCAGGATGGATGATTTGTTGTTGTTCGTCATTGTTTTGACATGGCTTGTCAGGGCCGCCCTCTATAAGGAATTGACCGTCTTTCGCCTCACCCCGCTACATACCCCTATTGCCCTGTTTATGTCCATTTCTCTCCTTGCTACCTTACTCGGAATGGTGAGTGGGAATGTGAGTGCGGCATCCGGCCTTTTTTTTAACCTGAAGGTTTTTGAGTATTTTATCATCTTCTTTATGGTGGTCAACAATGTGAAGGATGAGAAGGAGATAAAGACCTTCGTGATCCTGATACTGCTCGTTGCCCTCTTTGTCAACTTCTATGCCCTCTATCAGGTCCCCTCGGGTGAAAGGGTATCTGCCCCCTTTGAGAGATACGGAGAGCCCAATACCTTAGGTGGATACCTTATTGTGATCATATCGTTAACCCTTGCCCTTTTTCTTCTGAGGTCCTTCGGCCAGAGGACCAACCTTCTGATCCCATTACTCATTCTTTCAGGGGCCAGCGTGATGTTTACCCAATCGAGAGGTTCCTGGATTGGTTTGATATTAATGAGCTTCCCCTTTATGCTCCTCTCGCCGAAAAGGATCTTTTTTATCACTGGGGCTATCTTTCTCATCCTTGCCCTTCCCTATATTGCACCTCAGTCCACGAAAGAAAGATTCACCGGCACCTTTCGCCCTGACCCAGGCTTTGAACAAACTGAAAGGTTTATGGGGAAAGGACTTGACCCCTCTGCATCGGAGAGGCTGACGGGCTACAAAAAAGGCTTCGAGAAGTGGAAGAAACGGCCTCTTTTGGGATATGGTGTCACCGGTGCGGGTTTCATTGATGGCCAGTTTCTTCGGGTACTGGTGGAGACGGGGATTGTGGGTATTGCCTTGTTTCTCTTTCTCCTGTGGCGCATGGCCCTCTTTTTATGGAATGCCTATTGGTCCGAGGATGATCCCTTCTTCAAGGCCCTCTTTCTGGGGATGCTGGGAGCTCTGACGGGCCTCATAGGACATTCAATCAGTGCAAGCTCCTTTATCGTTGTGCGTATCATGGAGCCTTTTTGGTTCTTGATGGGGCTTGCAGCAGCCTATCCTCTGATAAAAAGAGAGGCCCTCTCTGCACAGCAGTAAACGGCATTTCTGGTCCGTCAATACATAATTTTTTTCTTTGCGAAATGGGTTTGAGAGATTGCTCCCGAGATTATGAAAAAAGGAAGCTCAGAGGAGATGCACTGGGTAGGGCAAGAGGGACCCCTCGCGCATCAAGTAACAAAGGGTGGATTGTGGGTTTTTGCGTTTAGAGGAGTGGATAATGGTTTAAGACTTATTAAACTTGTAATCTTGGCACGGGTATTGGCCCCGAATGATTTCGGGCTATTTGGAATAGCCTTATTGGCGATGTCTACGTTAGAGACCTTTTCCCAGACTGGTTTCCAGACAGCGTTAGTGCAAAAGAAGGGGGATATCACTCGATACTTAGATACTGCCTGGACTGTATTTATCATGAGAAGTGCGATATTGTTCGCCCTTCTTTTCTTTTCTGCACCGCATGTCGCCTTGTTTTTTAACACCCCAGATGCATCCCCTATCATCAAGGTTATTGGGGTTTCAATATTATTGGCTGGTTTTACCAACATCGGAATCGTCTATTTTCAGAAGGAGATGGAATTTGACAGACAATTCATCTATCAGTTGAGTGTTACCTTAGTTGATCTTCTTGTGGTGATCGCCGCAGCCTTGGCATTTAAAAATGTATGGGCCTTTGTATTCGGCCTGCTTGCAGGAAACATAACGGGACTGGTAATGAGTTATGTGTTACATCCTTATAGACCGCATTTCAGGTTGGATTTAAGTAAAGCAAAGGTATTATTTGGATTCGGGAAATGGGTTTTCTGGTCAAGCATCTTAATATTTTTAGTAACTCAAGGCGATGATGTCTTTGTTGGTAAATTTTTGGGTGTCACGATGCTTGGGTTTTATCAAATGGCCTATAGAATCTCCAATATGCCGGCGACAGAAATCACCCATGTCATTTCACAGGTGACATTTCCTGCCTATTCTAAGATGCAGGATGATTTGCTCCGGCTCAGAGAGGCCTATTTAAGAGTTTTACAGCTCACTGCTTTTTTGGCGTTCCCCATGGCAGGGCTCATATTTGTCTTAGCCCCAGAATTTACGAAGCTATTTTTAGGTGAGAAATGGATGCCGATAGTTCCAGCAATGCAAGTATTGTGCATTTTTGGGATAATAAGAGCATTTAATGCTACGACTGGCTCTGTATTCCAGGCGGTGGGAAGACCGTCAATTCTTACCAAGGTCTCATTCATTCAGCTACTTTTTTTAGCAGCTATTATTTATCAATTTACAGATATTGGTAAATTAGTGGGTATATCTTTAGCCGTTACCCTTGCTAATTTTCTTTGTTTCGTTCTTGCATTTAAAGAAGTTCTTAAAATTACTAAAGAGTCGAAAAAGAAATTATTTATCGTTGTTTTACCTTCCTTATTAATAACTTTTAGCATTTTGTTCTTTTGTTATTTAATAAAACTTGCAACATTAGAGAAATTTTCGCTGGTTATTTCTTTTGCATTTTCTCTTTTAACTGGTTTGGGCGTATATTTGATTTATGCTAAATTTCTAGGATTTTCTTTCTCAAATTTTATTAATTCGGGTAGTCTATTTAATAAGAGATTCACTAAGATGTAAATATGGATAAAGGGAATACGAGACCTGGAACATTATTACGTTGGCATGTTTTAAAAAGAATTCTGAGATCTGAAGTTAAAAATAATTCAGTAATCCTTGATCTCGGGGGGTATGATGGATTTGTAGTATATAACCTCAAAAAAAATATACCAAATCTTAACGTTATTGTTGTTGATATTAATGAATCAGGGCTACAAGTAGCGAAAGAACGAGGGGTGAATATACTCAATGCATCTGCTCTTGAATTACCAATTACAGATAATCGGGCTGATGTTATACTCTGTCTCGATTTGATTGAGCATGTGAAAGAAGATAGTAAACTGCTTAAAGAGATTACTAGGGTTTTAAAAACCGGTGGTAAAATAATTTTAACGACACCTATGCAAAATGGCATATCTTTTCCACTTTTAAATAAGGATAAAATTGCAATGGTTAAAGAAGGTTGGGGTCATATTCGTAATGGATATTCATTAAAAGATCTTGAAAGTTTATTTAAAGATGCCGGGTTAATAATTGATAATACAAGCATATATTTTAACCTTTTTACGAGGCTTGTCTATTGTTTGAGCTTTCTCACTCAACGGTCTTTAAAGGGCAAAGGTATGCTGTATCGACTGATAATAAGGCTAGAGCCATATATTAAATTTGGGGCTGAGGAGTATATAATAGTTGGTAAAAAGGTGAGGGCATGACTTATAATCCTAATGATTATTGGCAAGTGCGCTTGTCAAGAAGATTTAACTTATCAGGAGTCGGACATTTTGTATTTAACGAACACTACAATAAGTGGCTTTATAAGGCAAAAAAAAGAACATTGGAAAAAATACTTTTATTACATGGCATTGTTATCAATGATAAAACAATTTGTGATATGGGGTGTGGCACTGGTTATTTTGTAGATTTCTTTCACGAGCGTGGAGTAAAAGATATAGTAGGAGTTGATATTAGCACCACTAGTATTGTAAGTCTTAATAAAAAATATCCCCAGTATCTTTTTATTAGGCGAGATATTTCTTCATATCTATTAGTTTCAGTAATTAATCGTCAATTTGATATATTAAATGCCTTTGATGTCCTATATCATATAATAGACGATAAATCGTTACGGACAGCAATTTCAAATATGTCTCATTTGACTAAGGAAGGAGGATTTATATTTATTTCTGACCTATTGGGCAAGAACAATATTGATGCTGCTGAGCATGTTAAATTCAGAAGCAAGGAGATGTATGAGAAACTATTTGAGGAGAATTCTTTCGAGATTATGGACATATATCCCCTTTATTATTTTCTGAACCGACCCATCTTTGCAAAGATCGGTAGTTTTGGGCTAAGCATTGATAATCTATGTGCTCCATTATATTATTATCTTGATAGTTTTTTTCTTACTTCTAAAAAAAGCAATCTGAATGTGATTATAGCCAAGAAAGTAAAACCATGAGAATAGCCTTTATAATGGAGGCATTTCCTTCATTATCTCAAACCTTCATTCTCAATCAGATTACAGGAATTCTAGATTTAGGGCATGAGGTTGAGATCTTTGCTAAAATGCATTCTCAACAAAAAAAGGTACATTTAGATGTAGAAAAATATGATTTAAAGCGGAAGACTCACTATATGCCGACAATCCCTCAGAATAAAATAATAAGGGTCCTTAATGCACTATTGCTTATAAGTAAAAATTTTTATAAAAATCCCCTAACAATTGTTAAAGCTTTAAACCTTTTTAAATACGGTAAGGATGCCATATCCTTAAGAAACTTATATTATGTAATTCCATTTTTAAAAAAGAATTACGATATTATTCATTGCCACTTTGGTCCTATTGGAGTGGTTGGTGTATATCTTAAGGAAATAGGTATTCAAGGAAAGTATATAACCTCTTTTCATGGTTATGATGTTAATAGCTACCCTCAGATAATGGGCGAAGACGTATATAATGATCTATTCGCAAAAGGAGATCTTTTTACTGTAAACACAAACTTTACTAAGCAACAGGTACTCAAGCTTGGGTGTAATAAAGGAGAGATAGCAGTTTTACCTGTTGGTCTCGATATTGAAAAATTCGAATTTTCTCCGAGAGAAGTCAAATCAGGAGAACCGGTAAAGATATTAACTATCGGAAGGTTGGTTGAAAAAAAAGGGCATGAATATGCATTAAAGGCTTTAGCAAAATTAGTCGCTGGACAAAAAAATATCATCTACTTCATCGCGGGTGACGGACCCTTGAAAAACAAGTTAGAATCTCTTGTCACAAAATTGGGAATTAAAAATTATGTAAAGTTTTTAGGAGAGGTTGAACAAGAAGAGGTTTTGGATCTGTACCAACAAGCTCATATTTTTCTACTTCCGAGTGTAACGGCAAGAAATGGTGATCGGGAAGGTCAAGCGTTAGTTCTTCAGGAAGCACAGGCCGTAGGGCTGCCTGTCATATCGACGATTCATAATGGAATACCAGAGGGGGTACGAGATGGTATATCCGGCTTTCTTGTTCCTGAGCGGGATGTGGAGGCCTTAGTTGATCGACTTAGGTACCTCATTGACCATCAAGAACTCTGGACTCAAATGGGAAGAACGGGCAGGGAGTTTGTAAAAAAATATTATGATATTAAAAAGCTAAATAAAAAATTAATAACAATATATCAAAGCTTGATAAAAGTACCGTGACTTGAAAAAAAGTAAGACATTAAATCGAACTACTAACCTTTTTTCTTAGCTTCTTTCTAATATTATATGGTTATGAACTACGTAATACATATATAGTTCATTCTAACAAAAAAGAGAAAGATGAGATTGTATTATTTGAAAATGAGGAACGGACACGCCTCTTACTTTCTTGGTTATTGGTTGATTTTATGAATTTGTATTCTCTATTCTATCCTGTTCACATAGGAAGTTATATCAGGGAAAGATATTTCTGGAAATATCTAAAAAAATTACCTGCTGAAGAATTTCATTTTGTACTTGATGCTGGATGCGGTTCAGGTTACCACGCAATCAAATATGCCCAAAAGTTTCATTATGTGACTGTAACTGGTTGGGACATTAGGGAAATTATCCCATCTGGAGACCAACCTTATAACTTTATTTTTGTTCAGAATGATTTGCATAACATGCTTACTGTAGAATATTATGACTTTGCGTACTCTATAGATGTGATAGAACATATCCCAGATAACATACAGGTTATGGAGAGAATATATATATGCCTAAAAACTGGTGGATTCTTCTACCTCCACATTCCAAGTAGAGAGCAGAAAAGAATTTTTCCTGATAAGTATTTTAATAGGTATCTTGATGAACTCAAAAATGAGCATATCGGTGAACAATACACACTGGATGAGGTAACGGTGGTACTTTCTGCCCTAGGTTTCCAGATTATATGGGAAAGATATACATTCGGCTTTTGTGGAGAACTTGCATGGGAGATTGACAGGATTACTGACAATCGGCCCTTACTTAAGAGATTTTTGACGCCCTTATTGAAATGTTTAGCCTTGATCGATGTCTATTGGCCCTTACCAAACGGGAATGGCATATTAGTTATTATGCAGAAGCCTTGAAAAGGTTAATAACTATGGGGAAACCCTGCATTCTTATAGCGGAGCATCAGGATTGGAATAGGTGTAACAGGCGTCATCTTTACATGGAGATGGCTAGGGATTTCAGGGTAATATTTGTCGAACCTAAAACTTTTTTTATACCAACATTAAAACAATGGAAGCAATGGCTTAAAGCTTTAAGGGGGCCAAGGTGTATATACAAAGATATAATTCTTTATACACCTTTTTCTTTTTTTCGTCTCTTGCGATTTAAACCAATTTTTAAGCTTGAACTACTTTTTTATGTTACTCAAATAAAGAGGGTTCTCAAATTATTTAGATTACCATGTGATATTTTATGGCTCTGCGACCATATGGAGAGCTTTCTCTTTGGAAAGTTTGAGGAAAAGATTAAGGTTTGTCGTATCTTTGACGACCATACCCAATATCCTGGTTTCCCTCAAGATCTAAAAGATAAATATAAAAAAGATGAGGAAGAATTTCTAAAACAAGTGGATATGGTATTTGCTGCCTCCAAAAATCTTTATCACATAGCAAAAAAAATAAACCGTAAAACATATTATATACCGAATGCAGCAGACTTTGAACACTTTGGCATGGCACTTTCACAAGATATTGCTGTGCCAGAGGACATGAAAGGTATCCCTAGGCCAACTATTGGTCTTATAGGCAAACTCAATGAAAGATTGGATATGGAACTTTTAGACTATATTACTGCTGTGAAAACTGAATGGTCATTTGTAATGATAGGTCCCATCTATACCGTAAGTAAGCAATTTATAAAAAGGTTCAAAGAAATGGCTAATAAAAAAAACGTTCATTATATGGGAGTGAAGTCATACGATACAATCCCTGCGTACATTAAGTATTTTGATGTATGCATTCTTCCTTATGTTATTGGAGAGGCAACAGAGGCGGTCAATCCTATCAAGTTTTATGAATACCTGGCTACCGGTAAGCCGGTTGTATCCACGCCTTTAACAGATGTGAGGCCTCTGGAAGATATTATAAGGATAGCATTTAACAAGGAGGAATTCTTAAAGTGTATCGCTGATTGTCTGACCAACGATGGCAATAGACTTGTGAAAAAACGTTTGGCCTTTGCTCGACAGAGCACCTGGAGGGCACGGGCTGACGAGATAACGCGTCATATTCTAAAGGCCTTGAGCAGATGAAAATTCTTCATATAACTACGAAGTATGGGGAGGGCTATCGGGGGGGCGTGGAAAAATACGTACACGGAATTTCTGATCTATTAGAAACTCGGGGACATACCACGGCTGTAATCTATAGCGAGAAAGAGGGCGCATCCTCGATTTCGATTGAAAGAAATAGTTATTATGTTCCAAGCGCCTGTTCTTTCAAGATTTTTCCAGATAGTGCAGGTATAAGAAAAGTGGTAGAAATAGTCCGAAGTGAAAACCCTGATGTAGCACATATCCATCTTATGGAAAACAGGCAGTTAATAAAGGTGCTTGTACAGTTGAAACCTGTCGTCCTGTTTATTCACAACCATCAAGCTAGCTGTCCAAGTGGGCCTAAATTGTTCAAGATGCCCTTGTCCGCATGCGATGTAATGCCAGGCTGGATATGCTTATGGAATGCCTTCGCTAGGCGTTGTATTAGCATTAGGCCGCATCTACTTGCCAAGGCGTTTCTTAGATATTACTCTTCCATAGAAATCGCTAGGCAAGCTCATGCAGTGACAGTGGATTCAATTTATATAAAGGAGTTGTTGGTACGAAATGGCCTTTCAACCGAAAAAATCTATATCACACCGCCGGTTGTAGGGTACCCGAATCTTCCCGCATCCCATTCGTATCCACATGATAATAACATCTTATTTGTAGGAAGGATAGAAGAGACGAAGGGCATAGGGTTTTTGATTAGATCTCTGAGACAAATTAAATCACCATATAAGCTTATAGTCATTGGTGATGGATCGTATCTTAATGAAGCCAAGCATATAGCAGATCAAATCGGAATAATCAATAATATAGAATTTCTTGGATGGATTAAAAGTGACGATTTACTAAAATACTTTGAGATGAGTTCTGTGGTTGTTGTGCCTTCTATAGAGTTGGAGCCGTTCGGTATGGTTGGGCCCGAGGCTATGGGATATGAACGTCCCGTCATAGCCTTCAATGTGGGTGCAATCTCGGAGTGGCTTATCCATGGTGAAACAGGTTTTCTTATCCCCCCTTACGATATAGATCAAATGGCGATGAAGATAGATTTTCTCCTTAGGCATAAGGATATAGCGTACAAATTTGGTCAACGGGGGCGAAAGATACTCCAGGAGCGGTTCCACCCCGTAAAACTTACAGAAAAGGTTATGAATGTATATCAATGTGCAATAAACGAGTATAGTCGCCGATTATATCCTTCAAAAGCATTTGAGCAATTCTGAGTTGAGCCAAGTTCGACGTTTCATCAAAAAGAGTATGCGTAATATTATTTTAGAACATAGAGATTCGGTGATTAATACTTATGGGAGATTTTCTATCCCTGAACTGTGTTGTCTTATGAAACGGTTTAACCTGCTTATTACAGTAGATTCCTTTTCCATGCATGCGGCTTCGGCTGTAGGAACACCTATAATAGCAATATTCAGTGCCGCAAACGACCCAAAACGATGACGTTTATACGGTGATGGACGTGCGGTTATATTTAAAGATATTTTTTGTAATTCCTGTCTTGAGGGGGTATGTCCCAGAGGCAATAATATTTGTATGGATATGATTTCATCTGAAGAAGTGGTTGAAGCCGCTACTGAAAAATTAATTCACCTTGGATGGAAGGAAATAGATGAAAAAAGAATATAAGATCCTTTTTGTAAACGCAAACTCTGGATGGGCAGGTGGCGAGACAACCCTGTTCGCTATCCTTGAAAGGCTGGATAAAAAGTTTAGACCTCTCTTGTTGTGTCCTTCGGAGGGACCTTTAGTTGATAACGCTAGAGCAGCTAATGTAGAGTTTGTTATTATTCCTATGAATTACCTCACTATGCGAACCTCTCCTCTAAAATACTTGAGAACAGTACATCAAGTTATAAAAGTTATCAAGAAAAACAGTATAGACCTTGTCTATGTAAATGATCTTTTTGCAAATCAGTTCTCACTCCCCGCGGCTAAACTGGCTCGTGTTCCAATTCTATGTCATGTGCAAGTTCCTGTAACACCAAAAGATATAATGACGAATTTCATAAATTTCAGCGATATAATTGTTTGTGTCTCAAAGAGTGTTAGCAGGGTTTTGTCGTCTCGTTTTATGGAAAAAGGTAAATTGAAAGTTATATATTCAGGCATTGACATAGAAAGATTTAATGTTAAGGCAGGTTCGTTTTTTAGAGATACTTTGGGTTTGAGTAATAAAGACTTTGTTGTTGCAGTTGTCGGATCTATAGAGCCGAGAAAGGGTCAAGATTATTTCATACAAGCCGTTCCTGACATCCTAAAGGAAATAAATAATGTTAAATTTATTATAACAGGTGAGACGATAGAGAGGAATACATCGTATGCAATGAAATTATTTCGCATGGTAGAAGATCTTGAATTAAAAAACAAGATCGTTTTTACGGGCTTCATCAAAGATATACCAACTTTAATGAATAGTATTGATCTTTTGGTACTACCTTCTTTAGAAGAGGCATTGGCTCGCGTCTTGATCGAGGCCATGGCTGCTATGAAGCCAATAGTTGCAACCAATGTGGACGGCATTCCTGAGGCAGTTGTAGACAAACAGACTGGAATTCTTGTACCTCCGAAAAACTCGAAGGCATTAGCTAATGCCATTATATATCTATTAAAAGATCCTGATATTGCTAAAAAAATGGGAATAGAAGGACGAAAACGGGTGAAGAGGTTCTTTAATATAGAAGAAACATCTGAAAAGATTAATGCTATTCTCTTTGGATTGTTAAAAAAAACATGATTTTCTTTTTTTCTAATCTAAAACGTATTGTTTATTCAATCATAGAAATTACAGGATCAGTTATATATGCTTTTTTTCGATTTATGAGATTGGCTTCTCAAGTATCTCATTTTGATAAATCAGGGGTTAAAAGTATCCTGATTATAAGGCTTGATAGAATTGGTGATTTAGTCCTTTCTACCCCTACTTTCAGGGCCATTCGGAAACATCTTCCAAAAGCCAAGATAGTCCTACTTGTATCTCTATATACAAAAGACATCGTGAAGGGCAATCCAGATATAGATGAAGTTATCACTATAGATAAAAAAATAGGTTTTGTTAAGAAGTTAAGACTTATCAAGAAAATCAGAGATAAAAGATTTGATTTATCAATAGCACTTTCATATTGTGTCTTGTCCATCATGACTACATTTCTTAGCGGATCAAGATTTAGAGTTGGTATTGATAATTATGGATTGGGTTTTCTCTTCACATCAAAAATCTCATATATTCAGAAAGATAGTGGCAATAGACATGAAGTAGAAGCTACTTTAGATGTAGTTAGAACCATAGGAATTGATACTAAAAACAAAGCATTATATGTACCGATAAATAAGAAAGGAGAATTTTTTGCGGAGACCTTTTTTAAAAATAACAATATATCAACCGCAGATTTTATTGTAGCTATACATCCTGGTGCAAGAGTTGAATACAAGAGATGGGCACCAGAAGGCTTTGCTGAAGTAGCTGATTATCTCATCAATAAATACAATGCTAAGATAATTATCACGGGTTCTGCCGAGGAAATCATTCTCTCGCATAAAATTGAATCTCTTATGCACAATAAGCCTATTATAACAACTGGTTCTTTGAATCTGGTCAAAATTTTTTCTATATTAAAAAGATGCCATCTGTTTATTGGAAATGGTACTGGGCCGCTCCATATTGCTGCCTCTTTAAATGTCCCTACAATTGCAATATTTGATTGCTTAGATCCGATAGAAAAGTGGTTTCCCTGGGACAATTTGCACATTGCCCTCTATCGGGGGAAAAGGTTTTTTTCGAACACACCTAAATGTAGGGCTCTCTATTGGAAGGAACTTTTAGCCACATCTGATGTTATAAATGCAATAGATGCTATTATAAATAAACTTAACCTAGAAAAGGTATAATAATACATATGATACTTTCAAATCCACTTAAACGTGCCTTTTTTTTGGGGATGAGATATCTCTTTTCTGCTTTTTTATTTTTGTTTACATTAACTGTGGGAATCTTTTTGAGAAAAAGTAGGAATTTTTTGCAAATAACGTGTAAATATTTTCAAGCGGGATCTATTACCGGCGAGCCTCGACAGATTTTAAAGAGTGTTAATTTTAGTGATATTTGTAAGAGCTCATATTTAAGAATCGTAGAGCCTATTTATAAGGATGGAAATATATTACTATTAGAGCTCGCCATTATAAATGCTTTGGTAGAACTATATAATCCCCAAAGAATTTTTGAAATTGGAACATTTGATGGTAGAACAACATTGAATATCGCTTTTAGTTCCTCTAAGGAAAGCAAAATTTTTACGTTGGACCTTCCTGAAAAAAAATTGTCAGAGACAAAATATCATCTACTTGATGGTGAAGATGTGTTTGTGAGAAAATCCGTTCCCGGTGAAAGATTTATTTCAAAGTCAGTAGAAGAATTTCCTGAAAAAAGAAAAATAACTCAGCTATACGGTGATTCAGCGTCTTACAACTATAAACCTTATCTTGACTCAATAGATTTTGTCTTTATAGATGGCTCCCATAGCTATGAGTATGTTTTTAACGATACTAATATAGCCTTAAAGCTTCTGAAAAAGGGTAGAGGGATAATAGTGTGGCATGATTATGGCGTTTTTGCGAGTGTAACTAAGGCACTAAATAAGATACAAAAAAATAATCCGCACTTTGAGTTGCTACGTATAGAAAAAACTTCATTGGTGTACTTAAAATTAGGCTGATGATGCTAAAGAACAAACAATGAAAACGGTTAGTTTTGGGGTGAAGACCAATGATCGTGCCGTTCACAAGATTAATAAACACATTACAAACTATTTAATTCTTTGATCAACGGCGCGATAAGTTAGAAAAAAAATAATCAGAAAAGTCAATGAAAATAGTCGCTAAAGTCACCCGGAAAATAATAACGGGAGTAAGGCTTATAATTCAAAATAGCGTAAGAGTGATTGCGGCCTTCTCTTGGACAAGGTGGTGGTTGAATGCTATATACTTGAAACTTACTCCGTATCAAAGATCCCTTTTTTATCAAGAGTTCGCAAAGATATTCAGAAATAGCTATATTCGAGGAAGCGATGGTATCTGGAAAGTTTTTTTTGTTAACAAAAAGATTCTAATGCCTTTGACTGCAGAGAATTTTTATCTTGAGTGGGATAGTGCCATATCTATTGTTGGTCATGATTTAGAAGTAAAACAAACATATGAATCACTAATCGGCTCGTCAGAAAAACCAGAGCTATTTATTGATATCGGAGCCAGTTATGGCACACATTCTTTATTGTTTCTCGTTAATGATATAAAGACAATAACTTTTGAACCTAATACTTCATGCCATAATTATTTTAAAAAAATATGTAAACTGAACAATGTGACATCAATATTAGAGCCAGTAGCACTTGGTGATAGAGTAGGTTATGTAGAGCTTTCGTATCCAAAACATGATACATGGCTTGGATCTACCAATGCCGAAGTTATAAACAATCTCAGTTTATCTCACGAGTTAGTAACTAAAAAAGTTAAACAAAAAATGATCGATAATTACTTTTCAAAAGTCAGCAACAACCGGACTCTCATAAAAATTGACACTGAAGGTAACGAACTATCCGTGCTTCGAGGTGCAATTATAACATTACAAGAAAACAAGCCGATGATTATATTCGAATGTTTTGGTGACAGTGGACGAGCTGGGATATTCGATTATTTTAATTCCCAAAATTACTCAATATATTATTTACCATGGAGCCCAACATATAAAGCTGATTCGTTAACCTTCGACCAGTTTATTGTTAGTTCCTCGACTAATTTTATTGCTGTCCCAATATCGACCTAAGTATCCTGAAAGGAAAGGGCAAGGCTAGTATATTTCTTTCGGGGCTAGAGTGAAAAGGTTCTTACGACATTTACTGAGAAAATCAAAAGAAAGATCTACTTAATATATGACAGTCAAATCTATAGTAATGATGATAGGCACCGATGAACCTGTATTTGCAAACATACTGCCTGCACTTGGGCTGAAAAGATTTACGCTTCGAGGTGAACTCGCGGTAGATATCTAATAGAAGCTCTACTGCACGGTGCATAACCTGCGCAAGACATATCGATATGGAGCCGGCTTTGCGTAATACAGATGGAGATGTTTTTGATAGAAAGACGGTAAGTAAAACAAAAAAATATCCATGAGATGAGGTAATATTGAATAAAGAGTGGAACAAGCATTTGCAGGGAGATATAAGGATATGATGTTTTATCATAAAAGTACTTTTTCTACAGACACTTTTGTGTCCTTATCCAGCGCTATCAGTGGCACAAGAGGAGCTGCTTCATAATGAAAGAGATTGCCGCTACAGAATTTTAATTAAGAATGGATTGATTCAAAACAGATAAAGAAACATGAAAAGAATTATCGACGCTAGGGTTTACAACAATCATATTAAAACTCAAGGGGTGCAGTTTCAAATAGATCACTATTATCAACCCAAGGAAATTTCGATGGTAAGAAGAGTAAACGTAGTCTTAAGGGAATTAGCCCCAAAACAAGGTGAGAAGATTTTAGATGCTGGCTGTGGTGTAGGAACATTTGCATACCACGCAGCTCAGATAGGTTCTTTTTCCTTTGGGATAGATTATAGTTATGAATCTATTAAGATGGCACTTAAATTGAATACAAAGTTCAATACTAGTGAAAGAAGCTACTTTTTAGTAGGTAATGCTTGTATTCTACCTTTTAAAAATAGCTTTTTTGATAAAGTGGTAACTATAGATTTTATTGAACATATTACTTTTAAAGACAAAAAGTTTTTTCTTGAAGAAATATATCGCGTTCTCAAACCTGGTGGGACGGCGGTGATATTTACTCCAAACGCTATTAGAGAAAAAATAGGTGATATTTACTGGAAATGCAGACATTTGATATTTAGAAATAAAATACCTACTACGGATTTACATTTTGGATTGATCAATAGATTCCAGTTCGAACCACTACTTAAAAAAAATAAATTTAGTTTTAAATTGATATATGAAGATATTACTAGACCCTATTTAGCAAGTTTACCTTTAATTAAGCATGTTTTATCCCTTAATCTGTTGTGGGTATTAAAAAAAATGTAGCCTAATCTGGAAGAAATTCTAACCTTCTAAATGATCATAATTTCTTTTGGTATAAGGGTGTTGAAAGGTGCACTCCGCAAACTATAAGATTGGCATTAGTGAAAGACAGGTTTCGTCATAAAAAAAATTATGCCCGAGATTGGGGTAGTTCAGTAGCATATGAGATATTTAAACCCCGTTGCTAAAATACTTGGTTTCCTAATAGACAATATAGTAACTGATTTCATAGAAATCCATGCTACACTATATTAAAATGCTCTTAAAAGAGTTATATTTATGGGCTAGGAAGACATTATTATGCCCCTTTGCGCTTTTCAGGAAAAACAAAACTCCCTCCAAAAGCGAGGTAAGAAAGATTTTGTTTCTAAGATACGACCGCATCGGTGATATGGTTCTTTCAACAGCACCTCTCAAGGCATTGAGGCGGGTCTATCCCCACGCAAGGATCACGGTCCTTGCTTCTGAGAGAAATTATGAGATCTTAGATCATAATCCACATGTCGACGAAATCCTTATCTACAAAGGAGTCCCTTGGTTCATCAGAGAGATACGTCCCCATGGTTATGATCTGGTAATAGATCCCTTTTTAACTTACGAGTTGAGACAGGCCTTTATGACATGTCTCGCCGGTGGTAAGTACAGGATAGGTTTTGAAGAGGCGGGGAGGGAGATTTTCTTTAATATCAGAGGTCCTGTAGCTTCTCCGCCGAAGCAGATGGTTGATCACCTGTTAGATCTGACGGAACGGCTCGGAGGAACGAAGAAGGGCTATGAGCCGGAGGTCTTTTTGAGCGATACGGAGATACAATGGGCTACTGAAACCCTGGCTGAAAAAGGGATCAGTGCTAATGAATTGACGATCGCCATTCACCCGGGTGCGTACTATCCAAGTCAGAGGTGGCCGGCTGAAAGGTTTGGGAAACTGGCGAGAAGGGTTCTTGCTCAATGTGGGGCAAATGTCATCCTCCTCGGCAGCCGAGATGAGCAAACTCTTTTGGATGAAGTGGAAGAAATTGCGGGAGAGGGAGTACATGCCTTTTCCAGACTTCGACTTAGAGAACTTATGGCCCTAATAAGCAAATGTGATCTTTTTATATGTAATAATTCAGGACCTCTACATATCGCATCGGCCCTCAAGGTTTCTACTATTTCTATGTTAGGACCGACAGTTACCCCCTTATGGCTTCCCTCCGGTGAAAACAATGTGGTAATAAACAAGGCGCTTTCTTGCAGTCCGTGTAACAGGGCACATTGTAAAGAGCATGAGTGCATGGAATCGATAACAGTGGATGAGGTATTCGAAGCAGTGGAAACACAGATCGCCCACATCACACCGAAAAGAAAAAAGGGGCCGGTTAATAGTAGAGGAAAGAATTAAGGTTTCAGGGCGCATGAAAAACGCGAAAAAAATCATCGTTGTTGCTTTTGGAGGTGTTGGTGATCTGGTTCTGTCCATCCCTTTCCTGAGAGGGCTCAAGAGGGTCTTTCCGTCTTCCATGGTATCTGTGTTGTGTGCTGAGCGGACGGGGATGATTTTGAAGGAACAATCATATATCGATAGGCTTTTCTTATCTGCTATCACGCCTTTTGGGCTCTTCAAGATCGGGCTCCAGCTACGAAAGAAACGTTTTGATATGGCAATCAATCTGATGCCTGAGACCTCCTATTTCTCTGCTCTCAAGATGTATCTCCTTTTTCTCGTGATCAATGCCGGGAAGTGGGTGGGAAGGAATACCGAGGGGAGAGGCTTTTTCTATGATGTGAAGGTGTCAGAATATAAGATGCAGCTAGAAAATGAAGTCTTGATATATGGTAGGATTCTCAAGACCATATCAGATGGAGATTTTGACGAGAGATTGGAGTTTTATTGCTCAAAAGAGAGCAGGAAGAGGGCAGGGGAGCTCCTATCCAAAGTGAGGAATTTTCAGAAGGATCCCCTGGTTCTGATCAACCCAGGTTCTGATTGGCCTGCAAAACGATGGCCCATAGGTCGGTATGCTGAGTTGGTAGAGAGGTTGGCAAAGTCGTTTCCTCATATCGAATTTGGGATCATCGGTACACAGGGTGAAGGGGAGCTGGCCCGCTTTATAAAAGAGAGATGTGGTGAACAAGTCTGCATACTTACCGGCAAGACCCTCATAGAAGTACTTCCGGCCGTTATGGAGAAGGCCTGCCTGGTAATAACCAACGATAGTGGTCCTGCCCATGTTGCCCGGGCGGTGGGCGTTCCCGTCGCCATACTGGCAGGACCGAGCGCTCCTGGATATTTGACAATTAAAGGGAGGGGAGAAAGCATCCTGCTGCAGCATCTTGTTTCTTGCTCACCGTGTTTGAAGGTATCATGCGATACGATGGATTGCTGGAAGGTGCTGTCAGTTGATGAGGTGTTGGCAGTGACATCTAAGATGTTGAGAAATGTGATTGAGCCTCATAGGCAGGGTTGGCGATAACGCGACCAGAATATAGGATCGAAGATGAAAAACTTGATAAAAACCCTCGTTCAAAAGGTGAGAATAAGAGATCTCGATCCAAATGAGGCAGGAGAATATTCTTCCGGTCATCTGCCTCAGCTTGTCAGGCATGCTGCCCTTGCACATATGCCGCGTAGCAAAGGACGCGTCCTTGATCTCGGTTGCGGAGAAGGCCTTTTACTGAAAGGATTGATCTCCTCGCACCCCACTGCTGAGGTTTACGGATTGGATCCCTGGGGAGAGATACTTTTGCGGGCAAAAAGGCGTATGGGACGTAAGGTAATGCTCCTTAAGGGCGATTCATTTCACCTCCCCTTTAAAGACAGGACTTTAAACATGGTATTTTGCCTCAATTTGTTCAATAATCTTGCTGAAAAAGAGGAGGTAATAAGGACGATGAGGGAGGTCTACAGGGTGTTGGCTCCGGAGGGTTATTTGATTTTTGATTTTCGTAATACCTTAAACCCCTTTATATACTTTGGATACAAACTCGCCTTTATCCATGACCCGGAGATAAAGGTACCTTTGAAGACCCATACCCTCTCATGGGTAAAGAGATCTCTTGTGGCAACAGGGTTTAAAAAAGATGCCATGATTGTTCCTCTGGCATTTAGGCTGAAGTTATTCGCTCCTGCCCTCTTGATAGCTGCCGAAAAAAGATGAGAAAGATCCCATCTTCTGGAACTCCCATCTTCTTTTCTGAGATAATAAAACCTCTTTTCATGGGGGGCGAAGGGGATTTTGCGAAAGCCCTCAAAAGATATTTTCGCATTGCCGATGTCTTTGTAACCGGAAGCGGGACCTGCGCCTTGTACCTCATCCTTAAGGCCCTCACGCGCTTATATCCCGATAAAAAGACCGTTATCCTCCCGGCCTATACCGCACCTGTCTTGAAACTTCCCTGTGACAAGGCCGGATTAACCATAGCCCTCTGCGATATTACCCTCGAGGATTATGGCTATGATTTTAAGAACCTCAGCGACATTATTGACAATGATGTACTGTGCATCGTTTCCGTGGAATTATTCGGCATTCCTCCTGACGTTGCAGGGCTTAAAAAGTTTAAGGTACCGGTAATCGATGACGCTGCTCAAGCCATGGGGAGTATTTGTAAGGGTAAAATGGCCGGAACCATGGGAGCAGCTGGGATTGTAAGCTTTCACCGAGGGAAAAATCTCTCTACCTATTCAGGCGGAGGGCTTTTTTCTTGTTCCGCCGAGCTA
>Ga0214474_1000539_pt1 | contig 18584 bp, 14 predicted proteins | sample RVTome_2_FD_187335 | JGI IMG/M metagenome (GOLD analysis project Ga0214474, IMG submission 187335) | Soil microbial communities from uranium-contaminated site in the Upper Colorado River Basin, Wyoming, United States - RVT95D214 HiSeq ...
GTCAGGATGACTACATCGATCTCCTCTGGAGAAATCCCGTCTTCATCCATTTGATGAAAAAGATTGGGAACATAACGGGAATGACCTGGATCGATGAGAACAGTTATCTCTCCATGGATCAGATAAGTGTTGCAATTATTCTCATACGGATTGTTCCAAAGGTAAGCATAAAGGTCCTTTTCCAGTTTCATATTTCTCACACCTTCTGAGGCATTAAGGATTATACCTTATAGGAGTCATCAGTAGCCTGTAATTTAGATGAAATACAGGATGGATAGTCAGGTAAGGAACCATAGATCGTTTCTTCTTCCCATCCTGGAATCCCTGCTGCTTTTTTGGCGGCAGCTTTATATTTTCCCCAATTGGCACCCATATAGAGAAACATTCTTTGGGCTGATAAGGATCCCTCCCCATGAATACTGCCAACTTGAAAATGCGAATGGGTGAGATCTTTTAATAGTCTTGCTACACGAAGTCTATATTCCGTTGGGATACTGGCCTTACCTCCGAGATATTTTTCCAATAAAGGATGGGTTTCTGGGTTCATCCAGTCTCGATAGGTGGGTATCGTGGCTGCAATACCTCCACAGATATCCTGCACAATCTTTGTCGCCTGATGATAATTATCAGCAAACATATACTTTGCCGTATTGATGTAGACAATATTAGGGTAAACCAGATTCGAATCAGGCTCTTTTTCACAAAAAAGGCAGGAGGCCTTGCCGATGATATCCACGGCTTCCGTATACATAACAAGCCAGGCCAATTTATCTCTTATATGAGAATAGTTTTCTAAGCCATTATATTCAGCCATTAGAGCCCCGATCCCAGTGAGCATTTCAAGTTCTGTAGTCATGCGGGAAGAACCGAAGAGGCGATGGAAAGTGGCAAAGAGATAAGTGATATCTCTGGAAAATTGCCATTCCCCGCACATAAATACCCTTTCCCAAGGGACGAAAACGTCATCAAAGACGATCATGCATTCAGAGGCTAAGTGTCCGGTTACAGCACTCACAGGGTAATCCCAGGCAGCCTCCTCATCCCTTTCCCTCATCGTAGGTTCCATGGTGATGAGGGTGATGCCTTTGGCATTTAAAGGGACGGCAAAAATCACAGCATAGTCCTGATCTTCCTCCCCATGAGCTCGGCACGGCATGACAATGGCTTCGTTAGCACCAGGGGTAGAGCTTATATGCATCTTAGCTCCTCTCACAACGATTCCATCTTTTTGTCTATCCACCACCCTGACATAGTAATCTTGATGTTTTAGCTGTTTGGAAGGGCGAAGGCTCCGATCCCCTTTGACATCTGTCATAGCCCCGGTAATCCCAAGGTCTGACTTCTGGAGATGTTTGCGATAAGCCTCAACCCGCTCGACATAATGTGTGCCTAATTTCTTATCCATCCTCCCCGCCACAACCCTTGATGCGTCCAATGCATCGACACCCATGCAGTGCAGATTCGTACCACCACCTGTTCTCCAAGAAGTTAAGAAAATCTCCCTCCGTCTTAATAGATTATCAGGATTTTTAGGTGACAAAAAGAGGCAATGAACATCTTCTCCATCCTCGTTCTTTGCCACAAATAGGTCACGATACTTTGGATCATTGGGAAAAAAATAATCCATCGCAGAACTCTGGATCACGGTCTTCAGAATAGGGTGGGTAGTTACATCCTTAACTCTCTCTCCTAAGCAATAAATCACCCTTTCGTCCCTTAGGCTCTCCAAATATTGTTCCACCGATCTGATCATAATAATTCTCCTAATTAACCAAATTAAATATTGTTTTTATTTGAGTTCGCCCTTGACAACTTTGCCTGCAGGATTTCGCGGTAGAGCGTCCCTAAATTCAACGAACTTCGGAACTTTGAACTTAGCCAAATAGCGGCTACAGAACTCCTGAATCTCTTCGGGCGCTGCTTTCTCCCCTGGTTTAAGTGCAATAACTGCCTTGACCTCTTCCCCAAAAATGGCATCGGGTACCCCAACCACTACAGCCTCCAAGACTTTAGGGTTCCGATACAGCACATTTTCAACTTCGAGACTCCAGATTTTCTCACCACCTCGATTGATCATATCCTTGATTCGATCTAAAATATAAAAGTAGCCTTCTTCGTCCACTTTGGCAACATCTCCAGTGTGTACCCAACCGTCAATAATAGTTTTTTGGGTTGCCTCTGGATGATTCCAATATTCTTTCAAGGTCTGGCAACCTCTAATTAAAAGTTCTCCTGCCTCACCAGGAAGTAATTCCCTTTCGGAACTGTCAACGACTTTAGCCTCTATGAGTGGGATGGCACGACCAACAGAGCCCTTATGACTCAATGCTTCGTCGAGACTGATGGTTGTCATAGTCATGCCGCAGGCTTCAGTGAGCCCATAGCCTGGGCAAAGCTCGAATCCTGGCAATTTCTCTGTACAGGCTTTCAACAACTCCTCAGGTGCTGCTGAGCCACCTGATGCAAAGCAACGAAGAGAATTTAACCTGGCATGATCAAATTCAGGCGCATTGAGCATAAGCCACATGATTGTGGGAACACCTATCATGGTCGTAATTTTTTCTTCTTCAATGATTTTGAGAGCGTCTACCGCATTAAATTTCTTCATAAACACGATGGGAATCCCTGCGCATACAGAACCACAAGAATTCATGGCGAGCCCAGTGACATGAAATAAAGGCACTGGACACAAATTCTTATCTCTCCCTGGACGCCAGTCCAACAACTCTGCAACACACATCGCCTCAACAATTAAACCTTTATGAGATAGCACAGCTCCTTTAGGCCTACCCGTCGTTCCTGAGGTATACATGATGACTGCACTATCCATCTCGTCCACCTGAGTATGAACTGCGGTGTAATCTTTCTCTTTGAGTAAGTCTATAAACTCTTCTGTTTCGGTCATACAGATGTTTCTTACCTTGCTAATTTCTGGCCTAATTTCAGTGACGACGTCACGAAATGCTAAGTCCATAATGAGCATCATCGAACCTGAATCATTGATTTGGAAGGCGGCCTCTTCTCCTTTATAGGCAGTGTTCAAGGGCACGGCGATGGCTCCTAATTTGGCCAAAGCAAAAAAGCTTACGGAGAACTCCCACCCGTTCCTCAACATTAAAGCAACCCGATCTCCTTTTCTGATTCCATATTGATGGTAAAAGCCCGATGAGACATGTTCTATTAGAGAAGCAAACTGTTTATAAGTCAACCTATAATCAGCACAGATGATTCCTTCTAAGTCACCGTATTTGGCTGTCGTATTAGCCAACAACTCGGAAAGGTTCTTGGCTCTATCTATGTATACCCTTTCGTTATTGCCCCACGGTGTTGTCACCTCTACCAGTTTATATTGTGTAGGAAATTTTTGCATATGACCTCCCATCAGGTATTTTTATTCCAGCGCAGCCCGACTTTCAGCCTTCCAATAAGACCTATTATTTCATTGTTCTGGGTAGGAAGAGGCTAATTTCAGGAAAAGCAACTATGAATCCAATGGCTATTAAATATACAATGACAAAAGGGAGTACCCCCCGGAAAATTTCCTCCATCGGGACTTTGGTCACTCCTTGAACGACGTAAACATTAATCGCCACAGGCGGAGTGACCATCCCTAACTCCGCCATCATACAAATCAAAACACCAAACCATACAGGGTCAAAGCCTAATTGAACAATAACAGGGAAAAAGATGGGTACAGTAAGCAAAATCATGCCAAGTGTGTCAAGAAACATACCGAAAGGAATATATAAAAGAAGCATTGCTATTACAATTCCAATAGGTGAAACCGGAAGGCTTATTATCCAATTGCTAAGAGCAGCAGGAACACCAGCTATACCGAGGAATATATTAAATATGCTCGCCCCAATGAGGATGAATAAGATGTAACAAGTAATTTGGGCGGAGTCTCTCAACGTCGCAAGAAAAGCAGACAGTGATATACGTTTAATCAGAGCAAGAATAAAAGCTCCGGAAGCACCAATACACCCTGCCTCGCATGGGGAAAAAACTCCTATGTACAAGCCACCTATTACCACTACAAAAAGCACTACCATCCCCCAAACACCTGCTAAGGAGCGAAACTTCTCTTTCCATGAGAAGGCCTCGCCACGAGGACCTAACGCAGGATTCCTTTTGCACATACCAAATATTAACAGTATAAACAGCCCCGACAGCAATAAGCCAGGCAAAATCCCGGCTATTAATAAGGCTCCTATATTTGTCTCAGTAATAAGTCCCAGGATTACAAAGATGGTGCTTGGCGGTATGAGAATGCCGAGAGTTCCCCCTGCGGCAATAGTGGCTGTTGCCAATCGAGGGCTGTAATTGTATCTTTTCATTTCAGGGAAAGCAATCGATCCCATCGTAGCTGCCGAGGCTACACTGGAACCGGTGCAAGCAGCAAAAGCAGTGCAGGCTGCCATTGTTGCAACGGCCAGCCCACCAGGAAGTCTTGACATTACCTTATAGGCAGCAGAAAAAAGGTCTCGGCTGATTCCGGAGTAGAAGGCAAATTGACCCATGAGAATAAATAAAGGAACCGCACAAAGAATGAAAGAGGCGACCTGTGAATAAGGATTCCCACCGAGAAGATTTAACGCTGGCATCAAACCTTTTAAAGAAACCATCCCTACGAAACCCACCAGGGCAAAGGAAAAACCGAGAGGCAAGCCCAAAAACGATAGGAAAAGGAAAGCGCCTACCGCGATGAAGCCAATCAGTAATGGGGGCATCCTAACTCCTTTCCCTGAGCTGAATGATATATTGAACCATCTGAACGATCAGCACAAGGCTCAAGACTAAAGCTCCAAGAGGCACCAAGAGTTGAGGAAGAAACATAGGTACCTCAATAGTCGGAATCATTCTACCCATACGCCAATATGTGGTAGTTAACAACCATCCCCGCCACAAAATCAGGACTGAAATAAAAAGTGCACATCCATTGCTAACAAAATTTAAGACAGTCTGCTTTCGGGAAGACAAGCGAGAGACCAAAAGTTCCACCCTGACATGTGCGTTGTTTCCCTGGGTATAACCTAACCCGAGAAGAACTATCGCTGGGAGGAGAATCTCGAAAATCTCCAATGTTCCAAGTATGGGTTTATTGAATAGATATCTGCCCATAACGTCACATGTACCTAACGCCATCATAAAAAACAATAAACTCATGCAAACATATCTCAGTGCGCTATTTATAAGATGAATGCCCTTATCTAATGTCTTTGTGATCTCAACCATGGAAATTCCTTTCCTTCTTCCCTTGACCAGACCGGGCTCTGCAAGCCCATTCGACATACTCAGGGCTGTCAGCTCTGCTGAATGGCCCCGCCTTGCCTGCCTGCAGTAGGCAGGTAGGCAGGACCGGGGAGCTTCACTATCGCGGTAATACGAATGGCTCTTTAACTCCCAGTTTCTCCAAGATTTGGTAAAACTCAGAAATCCCCTTCTTCCCAGGAAGGCCTTTCGCTTCTATCTTATCGACCCATGTGCTAAGTACGGGAGTAATCATCTTGTCCATCTTCTTCAATTCAGCCTCACTCCATGCAACTGTTTCCACTTTATGTTGGCTTGCGTATGCAAAGCCCTTTTCGTTATATTCGTCGAAGGTGCGGGCTCCAAAAAGAGAAAGTTTCTCCCAGTTGTCTTCTATATATTTCTTTCCTGTTTCAGGTAATGCGTTAAAGGGGGTGTTGTTCATTGCCCATGTTTGGGTAGTCGTACCAATGTTTGTCATAATGACATACTTTGCTATCTCCCCAATTTTGAAAGCCACTGCCATATCTGCGCAGGCCCAGGTACCATCTATGATCCCCTTCTGCATAGAGGTATATATTTCACCTGCCGGCATACTTACGGGTACCCCGCCAAGAGCTTTGGTTATTTCTACATAGGTTGGGGCTGGACATCTTAACTTTTTCCCTGCCAGACCCTCTACGCTGGTGATCTTAGCGTTGCTCCAAAGCTGATACGGACCAATGCCGTAGTAAAAGAGAAACTTTACGTCGCCATAATCCTTGTTACAATAGCCCTTCTTATATATCTCAATCATAGCCTTTGTCAGTATTTCGGCTGAGGGACAGTGAAGGGGTAGCTCAAACATCTCCGAGAAAGGAAAGACACCCGGTGTGTATCCAATATTAAACTGGCCCCAATCAATAACACGTGTAAATAACCGGGTATAAAGCTCTGGTACTGGGCCAAGTGGTGATGCGGTATGCCAATTCGTTTTCACCATACCGCCAGTCGCCTGCTCCAAACCCTTAATAAATTCCGGACCTATTATTCTCGCCGGAGGGGTCATCGTGGGGGTCCATGTCTCGCCCGTAAGTGTAACTGCCTCTGCCGCCCATGCTGGAGTCTTTATGATGCACCACGGCATAATCCCTATAAATAATGCCAAAACGACCACAACCATTGTTACCACCATTTTTTCCCGGAATGATTTCTTACTCATTTTTTATTCTCCTCCTTTCTTTTGGTTAAGAATGATATTAAAACTTAACTTGACATTTAAACGTTATGAATGTCACTTCCTTTAAGAAACCTTTTTAAGATTTTTGCAAAATATACCAATAACTCCAAAAAAGTCAATACTTTTATACTTTTACAAAAATGTTATTCTATCCAATATTCTCTTCAACCCGTTTTGATGTATCGATCTTTTTTCTTAGACACTCTCCCCAATCTTATTAACCGTTCTAAGTGTTTCTTCATCAGTGCCCTTTCACCGAATTCGAAAAAGGCTTTCGGCTCACGGGGACGGCCATAGATGATCCACGTCTCCACGATCTCGTCCAAGGTCCTGGGCTTGGTCAACAACTCAAGCAATTTTTGCTCTCGGGTTTGGATGATGTTTAAATAATCATCCCAGAGTTTACCGGGCTCCTTAGTGAATATTCCATTCTCATGACTTGCAATAAGAACCTCTGCTGGAATCTTCCTCAAGTGCGTTACGGATTCAATAGTCTCTTCGATGCTCGAGTAGACATCCCCGTACCACGGACCGAAACGTGTGAGGTCGTAGTCCCCTATAAAAAGCACCCCAGATTCTTGAAAGAGGAAACCAAGATGTCCTGGGGTATGCCCAGGTGTTGAAATGGCCTTCACCGTTTGCACGCCTAAATCAATGATCTGTCCCCCATGGAGAAATCTTTCAGGTCTTCTGGCTTTGAAGTGGAACTGCTCTTTCAGGACGTGTCTCCAATACTCACGATATTCCTCATTATCCATCCCGTACCAATCAAGAAAAACCTCAACATCCGAGAGTGGAAGGGCGTCCCCATCTGAAACCCAAAATGGGAGGTCATCGAATAGGTCAAGGTGCATCAAGTGATCTTCATGCCAATGGCTAAGCCAGATCATCTTAACACCACGGCTCTCACGGAGTTGAATCAGCAAATCCCTGTTCGAGGCCGGATCAATAAGCACCCCGGGGCCATCGATGTAAACAGAATGGCAATGAGGATACTTGCCCCGATTCTCACCTGGAATAAACCAGACCGGACCGAAGTGCTGCTCTTCCATCATCAAACTTTCATCAGTTCTTATCTTCATGAACTAAAGTCCAAGCTCGATGGATATACAATCTTTGAGAATACAGCAATCGTCAACCAATATAATTAAATGGGACTCCCACTCACTCTTTCTTTGATGGAATGATTGGCAAAAGCAGATATGAGGGATGTTCTGCGTCATGATAAATCTTGTGACTTACCGTTCTCCCTACCGGCAAATGGTTACCACCGAAGCTAAATGGACACCGTCTCGCATTTTCACATAAACGTCTTTCTCAGCTTTAACAGCGTGCTGTGGTTGTGAAATAACCTCGCGTCGGTCATCCGTCACTTTTTTCATTTTTCACTCCGCTTTTTCCTTTTTTACCAACATCTTTATACCAGGCGTATATCCGCCCTCGGTAAGATCTAAGATAGGATGTGGAGCTGGCGGTGAATCTTTCTTAATAGCACCCCCCATATAAATACCCCTAACATTAAAACTATAAAAAGATAATCAGGCTAAAATTAATTTCAATTTCTATATAGCCCTCATAAATAAAGCGTATTCCTGTCATCTATATGTTATCAAGGGAACACCGGTGGGACATAGGCCGACCAGTCACCCAAGTTGTCGGGGTCTAATGCTTCCTTGATCTTTGCGAGCCACACGTGGTAATTGTCATACACAGGACCCCAGTTTTGAACGACATGGCTGACAGGCTCAATCTGGAGTCCTCCACCAAGTAAGGGGACTCCGAACTTCGCAAATTTCCCGTGAGGGTCAAGTGTCTCGCCTATCCATTCATTTACGCCCTGGAGCGAGTTATCATTGTAAGGATCCCATAAGAAGACAGTCTCTATGTGTGAACCAACAGAATAATTCTCGTAGGGGAGATGGTATGCAGCTGGCCCGGGCTGCATAATTGCTCCCTTCTGTACGTACGGCATCAATCCTTTCACCGCTGCCGTGTTCTGGTTCTTAATCATATCCTCGGTACCATCGGTGCAAGGTGATACGAAGAAATCAGTACAGGGCCGGAAAACCTCCCTGATAGTGCCGAGGCTCCAGGGCATCAGAGAAAACATGTGAGCGAGATACTTAGGATCATTCAACGGGGGCAATAATTGACCGTGCCATTTATCAACTATCTTGCGAAAACACCTCTCTCGGTATTCCATTTCTCTGGTGGTGTTTGCACCGAGCACCACTAACAGAGAGCGAGCAGCAAGCTGAGCTTCCTCCGGGTTTATCTTCTGAATCACCTCCCACAGCTCATCATTACCCTCACCCATCTCAAGCAATCCTATCGTCGCCATGACAGAAAATCCTATCTCCGCCTGCCCAACTTCACGCAACGCATCCCACGCATCATCCCTTGTAGCGAAAGTGGGAACAAATGCTTTGAACCCGTCAAGCACTTTTTCAAGTCGTTTTACTGCTGGTGGCGTTCCTACAAGCTGCCACTCAGGAGGGCCATACCAGGGATAGAGCTTGGCACTGCATTTTGTGATGACACCATGCCCGCCGTTCGCGCCTGCATGACCTCTCAGTACCCCTCTCAGACTAAAGCCCGGTCCGTCAGCAGAATACCATCCATTTCCCGCTTCTGCTGAACCCATTCTTAGTATCTCCCCTGTAGGCAACACCCATTCGCAACCCAGAACATTGCGGCCCAGACCACCGGCGAAGACCTGCGTGTTACCCGATCCGAAGTGGCAGCAGTGGCTCGCGATGACACCAGCCTCCGGTCCAGCCGAGACCGCGCCTATGAAGAGGCCATGCTTTGCAAGTTCCAACTGAAGCCTATAGATCGACACATAGGGCTCCACCACCGCGTGCATGTTCTTCACATCTATTTCAAGGATTTTGTTCATCCTTCTCAAATCCAGGATGATCGCATTCTCACTTGCCAGTGCTGTAGACATAATTTCAAATCCTGAGGAGAAGGGCTTAAATGATATTTTGTATCTATTACACACCCTCACGATAGCTTGCACTTCTTCTGTACTTCCTGGCAAAAGCACTGCGGCCGGCCGTGTTGACCATTTTTCCCCGAAGACAAGCTTGTTTCCCCACACCTGATTGTATGTCTCCTGGATTGCCGGGTCCTGCGATATATACTCCGGACCTACCACATCCTCTAACGCCTCGTATGACTCTTTCTTTAATGCCATGTTTAAACCTCCTGCTTATTTTTTAGTGACTCTCCTATATCGCTTTTTGCACAAGTTCGATGATGTCATAGACTTCAATCTTCTCTGCAGTTTCTTTCACAGTATCCATAAAATTCCTCGTGCACCAGGGACAGGTGCTCACGATGGCCTTCGCCCCAACAGCCTTCGCTTCTTTCAGCCTCTCTGCACCGGTCCAGATGGCAAAGTCCGGATAGGCATCTTTTACCCCACCACCCGCACCACAGCACCAGGCAGATTCTCTGATCCGGTACATCTCCACCAGCTTCAGACCAGGGATACTCCTTAAGATGTCCCTTGGAATATCATAGACCCCGTTGGCACCACGTCTGTATTTCTTCGGAGGATCGTGTACAATCATTTGACCAAGGACCTTCACCTCTTTTCCCTTCCAATGTATCCAGGGCTCTGCTAATCTCCCCAGATGACAGGGGTCGTGATAGGTCACTGTCAATGGAACCTTCTTCGTTAACTTGATCTTTCCCTCTTTTATCAGCCGGTGGATGTACTCTGTGATATGCAGTACCTCAATATCGAGTTTCTGGCCTATCTTATCGTAGAGTACCTTGAAGGTCTGATACCCGTCGGAGCAGGGGGTGACAAGTGTCTCTACTCCTGCAGTCTTGAAGGTCTCTTTGTTATGCTCGGCATATTTTATGAGCTCACCCAGATATCCCATCTCGTATGCCCGTCCGCCACAACATGCCTCGTCACGTCCCATAATGCCCACATCGATACCTGCTTTCATAAGGAGGGTAAGGCCTCCTCTGACCGTCGGCCATAACTCTTCATCGAAGGCATACTTGCAGCCGGCATGATACACAACCTTTGCTTTCTCCTTGGTAAGGTCCTTTACAGGAAGTCCTTCGGCCCACTTGCCTCTATCGGCCTTTAGGCGCTGCATCATGTTGTCTTCTTTCTTAAGACCCTCTACCGTGAGCATGTGGGCGGGATTTCCCTGACCATCTTGAACACATTTGATTCTCAGTTCCTGCATGGACTGCAAAGGTTCTATATCTTGAACAGATTTACATGAGACATCACAACTCCCATCCATCTGACATCTGTAGACCGCATCCAGGAAGGCATCTGTATAGTCTATCCTCCCCTTCATAAGTGACAACGCCATATTGAACTTTCCACCTGCTGCATAAGCATGCCAGTCATATCTTCCTACCGATGGACAACCTTGCATAAAATCGGGGTGTCGCATACTTTCCCAGGGTATCCATTTGCAGTATGAGCACCTTGTACACCGTAACGAATCATGTTCATAGTCTTCTAACGCCATTTTTTTACCTCCTAAGTTTTTTTATCCCTAATATCCCTAAAAGCATAATTTCCCCGGGTTGAGGATGTTGTTAGGATCAAATATCCTCTTCATCTTCCTCTGCACGATGGTGGTCTCCGTAGCACGGCTATAGGCGATCTTTGCCCACTGCCCATAAGGCCTGGAGAAGAAGCCACCCATTTTTGCCAACTCCTCGCCCCCTTCGGTAACGAGCCGCCTGGTTCTGTCTCCCTCGGTGGGATTTGCTGGGTCATAATACACGTCAAATTCGCAGTGACAGCTCGTCCCCTGCACCACCGGTTGTATGTACACACCAATATCCTCGGAAGGATACTTACAGGACCGTGATAAAGTGGACATTACCTCTATGAACCCCGGGGTCTTGTCAAGAGTGGTGAGAAAGAAAGTGTCATGGCACCCACCCTTATATCTCAGTTTCCAGTACGGTTCATCTGATGGCCGGGACAGCAATACGGACACATCTTCCGCAGTAACACCTGAAACCATATCCATTGGTTTTAACTGACCTGTGCGGACAATCATATCCCTGAAATCAGCTTCCTGGTACAGTACTTTTTCTTCAGGCAATTCCCCATACCCTTCGAAGCTGACAACGAGAATCCATCGGGGCAAAGCATCTCTTAACGTTTTGATCTCCTCAGGATTCTGGGCAAACAGAGATGCAAGATTCAGATCATTCACTATGAAGCAGTAATCACCTAACCTGATTCTTATAAGCTGATAGCTCAAATCAATTAACGGCTCAATGGTTTCTGATGGAATGAAAAAAGTCCGGTTTAGCTTGGATGAGGAGCGACATTTCAGGGTTGCCCATGTAATGATTCCTATCGTTCCTTGAGCTCCTGATACCAGTCTGCTCTCATCAAACTGCCCGAGACCGAAAGGGGTCATCTGGGCTTTACCTATCTTCCACTGCTCCTCTATCGTGTCTGGACCGGCAGCCTCACCGCTTCGCAATTTGTCTCCAGTTCCAAAGATGATCTCCCCACAGAGCAACGGATCTATACAATCCCAGTGATGGCTTGGCATAGTAATGGGATCCCTTTCAAGCATGCTGCCTATCACCGATTTGGAACTTCGGGGACACAAAGGCATATAGGCAGATAAGCCTGCCTTTTCTAATTCTGGCTGAAGCTCGGCAAAGGTTACCCCTGGCTCCACCATCGCCACCCTGTTCTTGGGATCAATCCTTATAATTTTCTTCATTCTACTGAGGTCAACGATCACAGTCCCACCCATGCCTGGAATGGTATCTCCCCGGAAGTGAGGAGGGCCTGAGCTCACCGGTACAAGGGAAGTAAGGGTTCTATTTGCCCACTTTACTATCTCTTGTACTTCCCCCGCATTCCCAGGTTTTACCACACACCTGGGCCTTACCCGGGGGACAAAGCTTAAATCCCTGGAATACTCTTCGAGGATGTCCGGACTATCCAGGACACTATTCTTCCCAACTATCTTTACCAATTCATCTTGTCCTGCCATTTTCCACCTCCTTCAAAATTAGAGCAGATACATGCTTAGTTCATCACATTGAAGCAAGCGCAACCATATACTATCGCCTCTCTCATTAGTAACCCCCTTCTGGTGTTTGACAAATCCCTCGCAAATTTAATACCATTCTTTAAGTATCTTCCTTTGTCTTCTCTACGGTTTCACGATTCAAGTTCCTTTCTTGTTTTTTTCCACTGCTCCCATATCAATTTGAATCATGGAAAAACCGGTGGGACATAACATCCCCAATCCGCAACATTATTGGGGTCTAATGCAGCTTTTATCTTTCTTTGCCAAGCGTCATAATTGTCATATATAGGTCCCCAGATTTCATGGATGTGGTTGACCGGTTCGAATTGAAGACCTCCCCCAAGGCAGGGGACTCCAAGTCTCCTAAATTTACCGTTAGGATCTACCGTCTTGCCTATCAATTCCTTGGTTCCTTCAAGGGAATCAGGATCGTAAGGGTCGTACATGTACATATCTTCATGATGGGAGCCAACAGTATAGTTCTCATAAACTGGATGGAATATTGCCGAGCCAACTTGCAAGATTGTCCCATTGCTCCAATAAGGCCCCATCACTTCTTTAGCAGCCTTATGTAGATTTTTACATAAGCCTTCAGATCCATCGACGCAAGGATTTATGAAGAAATCGGAAGTAAGGCGGAAAACGTGTCTAACGGAGCCGAAACTAAACATGGATGCGTCAAACATCCCTGCTTGTACCATAGGATCGTTCAGAGGAGGCAGCAGTATCCCCCCATATTTTTCGATAATCTTTAAGAGATATTTCTCTCGGTATTCCATTTCTCTGCTGGAGTTTGCTCCTAAGATTACGACCACCATGGTTGCAAACATCTTAGCCACTTCTGCATCGAGATTTTTCATATTTTCCCACATCTCATCATTTCCTTCGCATAAATTGCCACCCGGCGGCAAGGGGATCTGGTAGTTAGAATGTGCTATCTCAGCTTTACCTACTTCAGCTAAGGCATCAAAGCCATTATCCTGGGAAGGAAAGGAGATCACAAATACTCTATATTCATCCGGTACTTTCTTTACCGTTCTCTGTGCTGGTATTTCCCCTGAGCGTTCCAACTCTGGAGGTCCATACCAAGGGTAAAGTTTTACGCTCGCTTTGGTGATAACTCCATGGCCTCCATTTGCGCCACAATGACCTCTGAGTACTCCCCTCAAGCTTAACCCCGGTCCATCTGCAGAAAACCACCCCTCTCCGCTCGCAGCCGTACCTAATTTTAATATCTCTCCTGTAGGCAATACCCATTCAGCACCCAAAACGTTGCGCTCGATAGCTCCGGCGAAGACATTAGTCTGTCCAGAGCCAGCATGGCAGCATGCAGAAGCTATTACTCCTGCACTAGGTCCGGCTGCTACCGCACCATAATAAAGACCATACTTCGCAACTTCCACTTGAAGTCTGTGTACTGAAACATAAGGCTCTACTACAGCGTGCATATTTTTAATATCTATTTCCAAGATCCGGTCCATTCTTTTAAGGTCCAGCATAACAGCCTTCTCACCTGCCAGCCCAATTGCGGTAATCTCAAATCCAGAGGAGAAAGGTTTAAATTGCATACCATATCTATTACAAACCTTCACGATAGCCTGAATTTCCTCCGTGCTTCCTGGTAGAAGTACCGCGGCTGGTCTCGGTGACCATTTCTCTCCGAAAACAAGTTTATTACCCCATACTTGGTTATAGGTATCCCGTATGGCTAATTCTCGCGATATATATTCACTTCCAACAACATCCTCTAAAGCTCTATATTCCAGATCAGTTAGCTCCATGTTAAAACCTCCTCATTATCTTTTTCATACAATTTATTTATTGATCAAGTTAAATTGATTCTTGAACAAGTTCCATGACATCAAAGACCTTGAGCTTTTCCCCGGTTTCTTTGATAGTGTCTCTGAAATTTTGTGTACACCAAGGGCAAGCACTAACTATGGCCTCAGCGCCTACTGCTTTTGCTTCTCTTATCCTTTCTGCAGCAGTCCAAATAGCGAAGTCAGGGTACGCCTCCTTTACTCCACCACCAGAGCCACAGCACCACGCAGAAGCTCTAATTCGATACATCTCCATAAACTTTAAGCCAGGTATGCTTTTGAGTATATCTCTTGGAATGTCATAGACTCCATTGGCACCACGTCTAAATTTCTTTGGTGGATCGTGTACAATCATTTGACCTAACACTTTTGTTTCCTTACCGTTCCAATGTATCCAGGACTCAGCCAACCTTCCCAGATGGCAGGGATCGTGATAAGTTACTTTTAGAGGAATCGCTTTACTAAGCTTTATCTTTTTTTCTTTAATTAGCCGGTAAAGATATTCTGTAATGTGTAATACTTCCATTTCTAACTTTTGACCGACTTTATCATAGAGGACTTTCATCGTTTGATAGCAATGAGCGCAGGGAGTGACTATCGTTTTAATCCCCGCTTTCTTCAATACCTTTACGTAACGTGAGGCGCATTTAATAAGCTCACCCTCATATCCTAACTCGTAGGCACGTCCACCACAGCACATCTCTGCACGTCCCATAATGCCAATGTCGATACCTGCATCTCTAAGCAGGGTTAGTCCGCCTCTGACCACGTGCCACAATCCTTCATCAAAAGAATACCTACAGCCGGCATGAAAATAGACTTCTGCTTTCTCCTTGGTGAGGTCTTTTACATCAAGGCCTTTAGCCCAATTGCCTCTATCAGCCTTCGACCTCTGCATCATATTATCCTCTTTCCGAAGACTGTCTATAACGGTGGTATGCGCAGGAATCACCCGACCATCCTCAACACATCTAATCCTGAGTTCTTGCATTAACTGTAAAGGTTCTATATCCTGAACGGATTTACAGGAGACATCGCAACTACCATCCATCTGACACTTATAAACAGCATCCAAAAAAGTATCCGAATACGGTATCCTTCCCTCTAAAAATGATAAAGCGATATTGAATTTGCCACCCACTGAATAGGCATGCCAGTTATATCTGGCCACGGATGGGCAGCCTTTTATGAAATCAGATCTACGAAAATTTTCGAAAGGTATCCATTTACAGTAGGAACATCTCGTGCACCTTAACATATCATGTTTATATGTATCTAATGACATTTCTTAACCTCCGCATTTTTGATACTTCGACGGCGCCAAACTCCGACCTTTAGGACGGAGAGGAAAGCGCCGCTCAGTATCAACCCTGAGCAGACCCCAGGCTTTAGTCTGGGGAAAGTCGAGGGGTTAATTTTTGAGTGTGTTCTCAAAGGCATAGTTTGCCTGGATTTAGGATTCCTTTTGGATCGAATATCTTCTTAATCTTTCTTTGCACAGTGACCGTTTCCGCAGCACCGGAATAGGCAAAATCTGCCCAAGCTCCGTAAGGTCTTGAAAAGAATCCACCCTTTTTGGCTAACCCACGACTCCCTTCATTGACAAGCCACTTGGTTCTGTCCAATTCATATTGTCTTGCTGGGTCAGTGTACAAATTAAATTCACAGTGGCAGCTCGTACCCTGTACCACCGGCTGTATGTAAACACCCATATTTTCTACAGGGTATCTGTGGGAACACATTAGGGCAAATATTTCTGATATGAACCCGGGGGTTTTATCAAGAGTGGTCAGGAAGAAGATATCATTACATCCACCTTTAAATCTCAACTTCCAGTACGGCTCGGTTGATGGTCTGGATAAGACCATGGCGATATCGTCAGCACGTACTCCTGCAATTATAGTCTTGGGCTCTAATTGGCATGACTGAGCTATATCCATAAAATCAGCTTCTTGGTAACGCACCTTATCTTCAGGCAATTCCCCGTAACCTTCGAAGCTGATGATAAGAACCCATGGTGGTAGAATCGCTCTTAACTCTTCAGTTTTACCTGGAGTCTCAGCAAGCAGACATGCCAAATTGAGGCCGTTCAATATAAAGCAGTGATCACCTAACCTGACTCTCATAAGCCTATAGCTTAAGTCAATTAATGGTTCAATATTCTCAGATGGAATCAAGAAAGTGCGATTCAGCTTGGAAAGGTAGCGACATTTTAACGTGGACCATGTAACGATTCCTATTGTTCCTTGAGCTCCCGATATCAATCTATGTTCATTAAATTGACCGAGACCCATAGGGGTCATTTGAGCTTTACCCATTGCCCACTGCTCTTCTATCGTATCTGGCCCAGCAGCCTCACCACCCCGCAATTTATCCCCGGTTCCAAAGACAATTTCCGCACAAAGCATTGGATCCGTACAGTCCCAATGATGGGCCGGCATGGTGATAGGCTCCCTTTCGAGCATACTGCCGATTACCGATTTTGAACTACGGGGGCATAAAGGCGGATAGGCACATAAATCTGCCTTTGCTAATTCTGGCTGAAGCTCAGCAAAAGTAACCCCGGGCTCAACCATAGCTAACCTGTTTATAGGGTCGACCCTGAGTATTTTCTTCATTCTACTGAGATCGACTATAACAGCACCACCCACACTGGGGATAGTATCCCCCCGAAAGTGAGGGGGGCCTGAGCTTACCGGTACGAGCGGAGTAAGAGTTTCATTCGCCCACTCCACAATTTCTTGCACTTGCTTAGCATTTCCCGGCTTTACCACATATCTGGGCCTTACGGTTGGCACAAAGCTTAAGTCTCGAGAGTATTCACCCAATATTGCTTGTTCATGGCTTACATGGTTAGCACCAACTATTTCTACAAGCTTTTTTTCTTCAATCATTTTTCCCCCTTTCACTTAAACCAAACCGAACTATTTTAAGTATGACGCTGACTATCTTGTTTCATCACGATGTCCCTGCAGCTCTTGCCTGTTAAAAGTTTCCAGCCCCAATGACCATGGACATCTCTTTCACCTTCAACGCCAGTTCGTATCATGCCCATCACTCCGAATGCTTCTTCGGATCAGACTCTTTCAACGATCATAGAGAAACCCAACCCCCCTCCGACGCAAAGGGTCGCAAGCCCCAAGGTAAGGTCCCTCTTGGCCATCTCGTGAATGAGCGTTACTACCAGGCGGCATCCTGTCGCCCCCACGGGATGGCCCAAAGCAATACCACTGCCATTGACATTGACGATTTCCCGATTTAATCCTAATTCTTTCTCGCAAGCCAAATACTGGGCAGCAAAAGCTTCATTGATTTCGATAAGCTGGATATCCTTGAGGGAAAGACCTACTTTTGTCAATACTTTTTTGGTTGCAGAAACAGGTCCGATCCCCATATAGGATGGATCCACCCCAACGATCGCGTAACCCAATATCTTGGCTAATGGCTTTAATCCCATTTCTCTTGCCTTCTCTTTCGACATTAAAATAGCCACTGCCGCCGCGTCGTTGATCCCTGATGAATTTCCTGCTGTCACCGTTCCATCCTTTTTGAAAGCCGGTGGTAGTTTAGCCAATTTCTCAAAGGTTGCATCTGGTCTTGGATGTTCATCGGTATCCACAACCTTGGCTTCTCCTTTTTTCTGAGGAATGAAGACAGGAGTAATCTCGTCCTTGAATCTTCCTTCCCTGATGGCTTTACAGGCACGCTGTTGGCTCAGCAACGAAAACTTATCCTGTTCTTCTCTTGAAATGGCATACCTTTCTGCCAGATTCTCCGCTGTCAATCCCATCCCTGCCCCAATAGGGTACTCCTGCATGGCCCTCCATAGCATGTCAATCATTTGCCCATGCTGAAGACGCTGGCCCCAACGGGTTGTCGTTAATATATATGGAGCATTGCTCATGCTCTCAACCCCTCCAGCGATGACCACATCCACATCACCATCCCGAATGGCCTGCGTACCACAGATGATCGCCTGCATACCGGATGCGCAGTTGACAACAATGGTGAAACCAGGCGTTTCAAGGGGAAGACCACATTTGACTGCAGCGATTCGAGCTACATTTTGATCCAATGGTTCAAAACAATTTCCCATAATCACTTGATCCACGATCTTCTTCTCGATACCTGCTTTTTGGAGAGAGGAGTCGATCACCGCCATTGCCAAAGAAGTTGCAGAGACATCCTTTAACGACCCGCCAAAATCTCCAATAGGTGTTCTCGTAGCACTTGCAATCACAACAT
>Ga0214474_1000540_pt1 | contig 18579 bp, 17 predicted proteins | sample RVTome_2_FD_187335 | JGI IMG/M metagenome (GOLD analysis project Ga0214474, IMG submission 187335) | Soil microbial communities from uranium-contaminated site in the Upper Colorado River Basin, Wyoming, United States - RVT95D214 HiSeq ...
GTTAGTATCCTTTATGATGGTCCTGTTCAGCGACCAGATATTTCTGATGGCTTCTATCGTTCCAATCCCACCAGCGGCTGGATGCCCGCATGGACCGAAGAAGTGCCACTGAGGCGCTCCCGTGGTTCGCGCTCTGATACCAGCATACGTCGTGCCGTTCACCGTCTGTCCTAGTACAGTGTTCAGGAAGTCCGGATCGTTATCGACGACTCCGGCCGTAAGATGATGCTTCATGGAATTGCATATGTTCAGCAGCAACTTGAGGTCATCCTTGGATTCCCATGTCGTTATGACCTGAAAAGGCCCAAAAACCTCGGTTGTAACCAAATCAACATGTGATGCAATACTCTTTAGTGGTATGAAAACGGCAGTGGGTTCAAAGCTGCCGTAGCACGAGGGTATCGAATGCCTCTTTAGGCGTTTGCCGCCAAACTGTATCTTGGCGCCCTTGATGCGCAAAAGCTCATTAATGTGCTCCTCAATCATCTCATTGGTCCAGGTCAGCACCGGACCGATAGTAAGGTCTTTCAGGCTACGTCTGGCGGCAAGCTCTCCCATCCTCGCTAGGAGTCCAAGCTTCATCCAATTCTCGTGGACAGCCAGTAGGCTCTGGGCGGAACACTTCTGACCACTGGCCGCGTAGGCATCGATATCACACTGGGCTGCTACAAAGTCGATCATAGACGGCATTGGATTCGGCCCGACTATCTTCCAATCGAAGCCGGCATCCTCAATCCGGCACTTTCCTTTGGTCAGCTTCAACAGCCGCTCCGCAACGGAAGTACCGCCAGTGAACTGGGTGAACTGAATGACGGGGTTGGTGACTAGTTTCTCCATGACCTGACCGCCGCAGTGAATCAGAATCAGGTCCTGCGCAGGCATTCCACAATGCAGAAGCAGCCTCACAAAAGCTTCGGCAACGATGGAAGTAGTTGTCGCTTGCTTGAGAACTGGTTTGTTTCCCATGTACAAGGCACCCATCGTCTGCAGGGTCATTATCTCTAGGGGGAAATTGAAAGGTGTGATCACGGCGACTGGACCGTGGGGCCAGCGATAGTCGATGGCCTCGTGCCCCAGGTGATCGCCCGGGGTAGTCTGTCCCTTGGCAAGGAACCTGACTTGGTCGCCCGAGAAGTTCTCCAGGAATGTGGCAGCTACAGTGACTTCGCCGCGGCATTGTTGAGTGTCCTTGGGCATAACTCTCTGAATCAGCCTCGTAAAGTAGCTCTCCCCTTCGCTACTTCTGAGGAAATCGGCGAGCCTTTCGCTAATCTCTCCATACATGAAGTATCTTTCGACATTCATGATGGGGTTGTGCAAACCGTATTTGGGGCACTTTGCTAGCGATTGAATGAAAGGTGTCAATTCCTTTTCATCGGTGTCCGGTGTCTGGATGAACGGTTCACCTGACATCGGGTCTACAACCTCTCTGTATTTCTTAGGTTTTACCCATTTCCCATCGATTAAATTCATCAGATGAGCTGGCCTGTCACACGAGATTTCATCAGGTTGCCACGGGAAGATGTCATCTAACGCCGCTGCTGCAACTCTGTTCATTTGTTACCACACCTCATTTCTGTTTTGATTCTTGTTTCCACGACGGGTTTGTCTGTCGCCAGTCCTCGGCGTACTGCAACAGGGATTTGTTTAGCTAAGACAATATGGAAGTCTTGGGGCATAAGAGAGTTGGGCAGGCGACTCATCAATTGCCCTCTCACCTGTCCTCCTAACGGCCGCTTCCACGCGTCAGTTGATTGGGCTGGGTACCCACGTCACCAGAATGCTATCTGTTTCTCCAGTCTTTGTCAAACTCTTGGCTCCGCTACATCGTTGGGCGCCTTGGTCCTCAGCACTGATCAATGAATATGGAATTCGCCCCGGCAGCTCTCGCTGTAGTCCGTCGGAAGACATTTCACTAGTTCGAACTACTAGGTGCCTGCTTGCCGGCACTGGTCATGAGGGCAATAATCAATCGGTGTCGGAGAGTGGTCATCTCTAGGGACACACGGCATCAACAATTGCATAGTTGGACAATTCCGGGAGGATGTGCTACGTTTTCGTTTGCACAATAATGCCAGAATTGGTATCGCATTAGGCTCCTGTCAAGAACATGACAAGAATTTCTCGGTGCATCGATGGAAGAAATACTGCCAGGTCTCTATAGAACCCAGGTTCCTCTGCCGGGAAGTCCTCTGAAAGCCACCAACTCTTACGTTGTAAAGGGGACACAGAGGTCTTTGGTTATTGATACTGGATGGAATCGAGAGGACTGCATGGTGGCACTAGTCTCCGGCTTAAACGAATGTGGCGTGGACCTAAAGCAGGCTGATTTCTTCATCACGCATATGCATGCAGACCACTCGGGTTTAGTGTCAACTCTCGCTCGAGAAGGAGCGAGAATCTACATTGGCCAGCTAGATGCAGAGATTATTAGGTCTAGTACGCCTGAGCATTGGGAGAAGATGATTGATTCTGCTCGTAAGTGCGGCTTTCCTGGAGAGGAGCTGGAGAAGGCTGTTGGAAGCCACCCTGGTCGTAGATATAGCCCAAATACCTCCTTGAATTTTCGCGTCTTGAAAGACGGCGATACGATAAGCATCGGGGATTACTCATTTAGATGTATTGAAACCCCGGGGCACACTCCAGGTCATATTTGTCTTTACGAACCCGGCAAAAAGATATTCATATGTGGCGATCATATCCTTTTCGATATAACCCCGAATATCACCCTCTCCGTTGAAGAACGAAATCCGCTGAAAGAATACATGACCAGCCTGGACAAGGTTTATGATTTGGACGTTGAACTCGTCCTGCCCGGTCACAGAAGTATCTTCAGGAATCAAAAAGAGAGAATTCGAGAGCTGAAGCAGCACCATCAAGCAAGACTCGCAGAGGTCATCTCTATTCTGGAAAGGGGTAAGCAAAACGCCTTCCAGGTGGCGTCGCAAATGACCTGGGATATAGGTCATAAATCTTGGGATTTGTTTCCTCCGGCACAGAAGTTGTTCGCTTTTGGAGAGGCCATGGCTCACCTGAAATATCTCGAGGAAGAAGGGCAAGTGGCATGGGGGATGGAAGAGCAGGGAATCATGTTTTTCATTACGGAAGATAGAAAGGAGACACACAAATGGCAGATGCTTACGTAGTCTTAGCTGGGAAGCTGGGTTATGCTGAGTCGGAGAGGCTTAAGAAGTTGCTCAAGAGGCTCATGGATAAGGAAGAAGCGGAACTTGTAGCTTCTCTTCCCTGTTCCGTGGCTGAGCTCGGCCAGAAACTGGGCAAGAAGGAAGAAAGGGTGAACGAAATGCTCAAAGGGCTTTTTGAGAAAGGGGTCATCTTCATGACCTCCAAGGGCTATCAATCTGCTAGAGACATATTTCAGCTTCATGATGCCACGGCCTGTGATGTGAGGTCGGACAAGGTGTGGGGGCGCGAACTCCTCGATCTCTGGGAAGATTTCTGCCAGGCGGAATGGTACGCTGACTGGGCGAAGATGGTTGAGACCTGGAAGATGCCTCTGTGGAGGGTGATTCCGGCCAGAAAAGCTATCTCAAAAGGAACGGCACTCCTTCCATCTGAGGATGTGGAGACTATCCTTGATAAGGCTACCAGGTTTGCTCTAGCTAACTGTTCTTGTCGGAGAATAGCCGCAAGGTGTGATTTGCCGGTTGAGGTCTGTCTTCAAGTCAACCGAGGAGCGGAGTATGCCATAACCAGAGGGACCGGTAAGGAACTGACCAGGGAGGAGGCGATGAAGATTATGGATGTCGCAGAGGAGGCCGGTCTTATCCATAGTGTGTTTAACGTTGCTGGAGTTGGCAATGTGATCTGCAATTGCTGCGGCGACTGCTGTGTCTTCTATTATCCTCTTGCCAAGTATGGTGTCCTCGAGAAAGGGGCCGCTAAGAGCAGGTTCTAGGCGGAGGTGGACAAGGCAACCTGCAAGGGGTGTCAGACCTGTGTGGAGAGGTGTCCCTTTGAGGCGATAGAAATGGTTAAAATCTCAGGGGAGAAGAAACTCAAGGCACAGATAAGTTCGGAAAAGTGTTTTGGTTGCGGGGTTTGTGTCGTGGGATGCGATTCGGAAGCTATCAAGCTCGTTGAAGTCAGGCCTCCTGAGTACATCCCAGCTTAAGGTGAAAATCCTCAGAATCTGTTTCTGGAAAGAGTGGCGGCGGAGTGTTGTGCAGCGCCGAAATGGTTGATGTGTGGCAAGTGTCTGAAGCAGTAGTCGTTGTCCTTGCCTGGACTTCTCCGTCCCATCTGTCCACTCAAGGCGTTGCAGAGCGCAGTGAGCCGACCCAATGGCTCTTGTGAGGAATGGTTTGAAGCAACACTCAACAGCGTGTGATCCTGGAAATGTCCCCTGCGTCATAGCCGGAGGTCAGCCTTGTGACAGGTCTCGAGGAAAGCCACGAGAAGGTTGATCGCAGCCTTGATGTCTTCTTTGTGGGCGGTCTCTACCACGGTGTGAACGTAACGGGTAGGAATGGAAATGGTGACGACTGCTACACCCTCCCGGGCTGGCTGGATTGCTCCGGCGTCGGTGCCACCCCGCGGCAGTATCTCAAGCTGATATGGAATCCTTCGCTCATCCGCTACGTTGACTAGGAATTGCACAAGCCCAGGATGAGAGAGGGATGCCGAATCCTTTACCTTGATGGCTACACCCTTGCCGAGGCGTGTTACCTGTTCGTGAGCAGGCACGCTGGGTATATCACAAGCGATGGTCACATCCAGTGCTACTCCAATGTCTGGGGCAATCGCGAACGCAGACGTTCGCGCTCCCCGAAGCCCTACTTCCTCTTGGACTGTCGCCACGAAATAGATGTCAGCTTTGTGCTTTTTCAGTCTGCTCATAGCCTCAATCCCTATATACACGCCCAATCGGTCATCAAGTGCCTTGCCTGTCACGAGGTTTCCTACGTCAATGAACGTCTGTGCAAGAGTCACGGGGTCGCCGACGCGCACCTGTTCTTTGGCTTCCTTACCGGAGAGGCCAACATCAACGAACAGGTCCTTCATTTCAGTTGTCTTCTTCCGCTCCTCTTCCGTGAGAATGTGAACGGGTTTGGTGCCGATAAGTCCGTAGGTAGCACCACCTCTGGCGTGGACAGTCACTCGCTGAGCGACCAGAGTGCGGGGGTCAAACCCACCCACCGGCTCGATGTGCAGGAACCCCGTTTCTTCATCCACATGAGATACGAGAAATCCAATCTCATCCATGTGTGCTGCTACCACCACCTTTGGACTGGTACCCTTTTTGTGGGCTATGACGTTCCCCAACCGGTCCACGGTAATCTCGTCTACGTGGCCAGTCAATGCCTCTCGGACGATGACACGCATCGCCTCCTCTCTACCAGCGATTCCAGGGGTCTCAGAGAGTCTTTTGAGCAATTCCATGTTGTTGTCCTCCTTTCTTCTATGGCCGGCTGTGTGGAGCTGTGATACTTGGGACCCCTGCCAGAAAACTCAAGATCAACCAAAGCGTCGCACCATACCATTAACTGGCTACGATCTGGGCCTCAAATACCACAGATGCTGCTTATGCTTGCTTTTGTCGAAGATTATATCAAGGTTGGAGTAATTGCTCTACTCATAGTGCTTTTTGTGCCGGTGGCTCGAGAAAGTCGAAGGGAGCCTGCTTCACACAACTCAGATTCAGGTCGAGATAATACAATGGGGGTAGTTCATGAATGTCTCCTTCTTCGAATCTCGACGAAGACACAGGACACTTCTTCGTTCGGACCGTAACAGGTCGTCTAAGCTAAGGCGAAGCGCCCTATTGTGTTATAATCGCTGGGGAGAAATCCAGAGCGGGAGGAATCAGATGTCTGAGGCAAAAATTGGCGTCATTGGTGGGAGCGGGCTTTATAAGATAGAGGGGATGACAGGGGTGAGGAAAGTGAAGGTCAGCACGCCCTTCGGCGAGCCCAGCGACGCTATCATCCTGGGCAGCTTGAAAGGAGTAAGGGTTGCCTTCCTTCCCAGACATGGTGAGGGACATCGAATAAGTCCCAGTGGACTACCAGCCAAGGCTAATATCTATGCCTTGAAATCTCTGGGTGTAGAGAGGATTATCTCTGTAAGCGCTGTGGGCAGTCTCAGGGAAGAGATAGAGCCTCTGGACATAGTCGTTCCGGACCAGTTGATTGATGCCACCAAGGGAAGAGCCAGCACTTTTTTCACCGATGGGATAGTCGGGCATGTCTCTCTCGCGGAACCTTTCTGTCCTGTTTTGACTCGACTCTCGTTTGAGGCTAGCGCTAAGGTTGGCGCTAGAGCGCACAAAGGTGGTACTTATCTGGTCGTGGAAGGTCCACAGTTCTCCACCAGGGCTGAGGCACAACTCTATCGCTCCTGGGGTGCTGATGTTATTGGGATGACGGCGTCGCCTGAAGCTAAGTTGGCCAGAGAGGCTGAAATATGCTATGCCACACTGGCTATTGTCACAGATTATGATTGCTGGCATCCGGGCCACGAATCGGTGACTACGGACATGATTTTGACCAACCTGAGGAAGGGCATTGGTACTGTGAAGAGAATCTTGAAGTCACTACTGCCTTCTATACCGCAAAAACGAGACTGTGCCTGTGCCAGCGCCCTTGAATATGCTATAGCCACTGATATGAAATACATACCGAAAGAGAAAAAGAGAGAATTAGCGCTACTAATTAACAAGTACCTAGGTGAGGAAAAGGATGTCAGCCAGGATTGAGTTTGGGTGTTTACCTACTGCTATCGGCAGTATGCCTCACACAAATCCCGATGAGGCTTGTTCCATCATTATGAAGTATCTTCCTGACATCCCAATCTGGCCACAATTGCCGAAGCGCTCACCCAAGGAAAACATGATTGTCCAGTTCAGCGAGGGCTTTCCGGGGGTAGTCATACTGGGCGACAGAATCCATATCGAACCATCTGCTGACTTCGAGAGCGAGATAGAGCAACTCTATATTGATTGTGAACAGGGTAATGCCAGCAAATATGGCATTTCGAAGGAATACGCTGCCGGGCTCTATGCGTTCCTCTCTAAAGCAGCAGGCAGTCAGATAGTCAAAGGGCAAGTAACAGGTCCCGTCACCTGGGGTCTGGCGGTCACCCGTCAGGACGGTCTGGGCATCCTCTATGACGATACTTGGGCCGAAGCGGCGGCTAAGTTTCTGCGTCTCAAAGCTTCCTGGCAGGAAAATATCTTGAGGGAAATATCGCCTAATCCTATTATCTTTGTTGACGAGCCCTATTTAGTCTCCTTGGGCTCGGTGTTTACTCCTATTCCTGAGGAGAAAGTGCCTGTTCTGCTAGAGGAGGTTTTCAGGGGAATTAAAGGGATAAAAGGATTACATTGTTGCGGGAACACTGACTGGTCGGTCATGCTGGACACCACAACCGATATTCTCAGCTTCGATGCCTATAACTATGCCTCTTCTCTAAGCACTCACTCGGGTAAGGTGAAATCCTTTCTTGAGCGTGGTGGCAACATTGCCTGGGGGATAGTCCCAAACGAAGAAGAGGCTTTAGCCAAAGAATCTTTGCCCAGTCTTCGTGACCGCCTGGAAGAAGCTATGGCCCCATTCAGCAAAGATGGTGTCAAGTTCAAGCAGATCATAGCTCAAGGGCTGATAACTCCTTCTTGCACCTTGGCAAGCCTGTCACTGGAAGCGGCAAATCAAGCTCTGGAATTAACGGCCAAGTTGTCCTCTGACCTAAGAAGTCGCTATGCGGTGTGACCTGGCGAAATAACTGCCCCTCGGGTTGTATCTCCTAGGAGCCAGAGCTGTTATTCTTAGGAGTCTCCTTCCAAAGCTCTTATCTTATTCACCCTTTGTACGTGTCTGCCGCCTTCAAAATCCGTGGTTAAGAAAGTCTTGACGATTTCCAAAGCTGACTTGGTATCTATGTCCTCTCCACCGAGGCACAAGATGTTGGCATCGTTATGCTGGCGAGCTCGTTGTGCTGCAAATGTGTTGTGGCATAAGGCTGCCCGTATACCCTTTATTTTGTTAGCGGCTATACACATGCCTATGCCTGTACTGCATATTAGAATGCCCCGGTCGAAATTGCCCGATGCTACTGCCTCCCCAACTTTCTGGGCGATGTCAGGATAGTCCACAGGATCGGTGTTGTAGCAACCAAAATCGTGATAGCTATGGCCCGCCTTTTGCAGGAACGGTATAATTATCTGCTTTAAAGCAAGTCCACGGTGGTCACAGCCTATAGCAATGCGACTCACTTCGCCTCCAAGTATTCCTCATAAGCTTTGTCAATCTCATGCGAAGGTATGATGCCCTGACGCAAAATTGTCGGCGGTTCGTGGGTAACATCCACTATTGTTGATTCCCTGCCGCCGGGACATTTGCCTCCATCGACAATAAGGTCGATTCTTCCTGCCAATTGTTGTTTGACTTCCTCGGCAGTCAAGGCAGCCGGCTGGCCGCTAACATTGGCGCTGGTTCCGGTAATGGGTTTTCCCAAGCCTTTTGTGAGAGCCAGACAGACAGGGTGGTTGGGAACGCGTACTGCTATGGTGGGTCCTGAAGCAAGATGGGCAGGCAACGAATCCTTTCTTGATAGAACCAGCGTTAACCCCCCGGGCCAAAACCGCCTTACCAAAAACCAGGCAAATTCCGGTATCGGTTCCGCCAGAGTAGCCAATTGCTCGACATCAGCGACAAGCAAGGGGAATTGCTGATGCCCGGGTCTGTTTTTGATCTCATACACCCTTTCCACGGCTCTGGTATTGAAGGCGTCAGCCCCCAGGCCATAGACCGTATCAGTAGGGAAGGCAATTACCCCGCCCTTTTGGAGGATTTTGACTCCTTTCTCAATTTCTCGTTGTGAAACACCCATGTTCCTTAAGCGTTAGTATAACACGGCGCTTGCGTGAGGCAGAAGTCCCTTTTCGCTGCATTGAAAAGGCTCACAAGGTTTTGGTCACAAATGATAAGCCTTTGGCAGACGAGAAGAGACTTAGCCCATTTCTGTTGATAATAGTTCAAAATAGTGATAAGCTAATTCCATCCTCCGCCGTAAATCTGCCATGAAGAAGAAGATAGAAAGCCACAGAATTGCTGCCAGCGATGATATTGAAGTCTCTACTTATCTGGGGCTGGCTAAAGAGTTGCGCGGTGAGCAGCCTGTAGTTGAGCCCAAGCTACCTCCAAGCGATCGTGAGACTATAGTAGTGCTTGACTTTGGGTCTCAATATAGCATGCTGATTGCCCGGCGCGTCCGGGAGTGCCATGTCTACTGTGAGCTTGTGGCTTACGATACACCTTGGGAAAGAATAGCTTCTCTCAACCCGCGTGGATTTATCCTCTCAGGAGGTCCGGCCAGCGTTTATGACTCGGGGGCCCCTTTGCCCTTACCATATATTTATGAGAGCCGTCTGCCTGTGATGGGCATTTGCTATGGGATGTTTGCCATCGCTTCTCACTTAGGTGGTCAGGTGACTCGGGGAACAAAGCGCGAATACGGACACACAATCCTGCATGTAAGTGCTGAAGGCTCTCCTCTTTTTGCCGGTCTTCCATCGTCTTTCCCCGTTTGGATGAGCCATGGCGACCAGGTAATAGAATTGCCTCCTGGCTTCAAAACCCTGGCCTATACTGAAAACTCGCCGTTCGCTGTTATAGGCAAAGACGATAGTATCTATGGACTCCAGTTTCACCCCGAAGTGGTGCACACGACCCACGGGAAGACCATATTCCAGAATTTTGTGCTTCAAATATGCGGCTGCCAGGGCAACTGGACACCAGCCAATTTCATAGCTGAAAGCGTAGATAAGATCAAAGAGCAAGTGGGCGGTGGAAGAGTGGTTTGCGCTCTTTCTGGAGGCGTTGATTCGGCGGTGACTGCCACCCTTATCGACCGCGCTATTGGCAATAAGTTGACTTGCATCTTTATCAACAATGGCCTACTGCGTCGTGAGGAACCTGAGAGGGTGCTTAATACCTTCAAGCGTAACCTGAAGATGGATGTAGTTTACGTAGATGCTACCGACAGATTTCTGGAACAACTCAAAGAAGTCAGTGATCCAGAAAAGAAGCGACACTTGGTGGGAAATGAGTTTATCCAGATCTTTGAAGAAGAAGCGGCTAAATTAGGTAAGATTGATTTTCTGGCGCAGGGCACTCTTTACCCTGATGTCATCGAAAGTACGACCACAGACACTAAAGCTGCTGCCAAGATAAAGAGCCATCATAATGTCGGCGGGTTACCGGCCAAAATGAATTTCACTCTTATCGAGCCACTAAGGTATTTGTTTAAGGATGAAGTTCGACAGGTAGGGTTGACTCTGGGCCTGCCCGAGGACATGGTCTGGCGGCAGCCTTTCCCCGGACCGGGCTTAGGCATTCGTATAATCGGCGAAGTGACCAGAGAGAAGTTGGAGATACTCCGTGCTGCTGATTGGATTCTAATGAATGAAATCAAAAAAGCCAAGCTTTATCGCCAACTTTGGCAAAGCTTTGCTGTACTCACTGATGTCAAGAGCGTCGGCGTCATGGGCGACTATAGAACTTATGGTTACCTGGTAGCTGTTAGAGCAGTAACCAGTGAAGATGCTATGACTGCGGATTGGGCTCGTCTGCCCCACGACCTTCTCGCTGCAATATCTGACCGTATGGTTAATGAAATTCCCAGCGTAAACAGAATAGTCTACGATATCACCAGCAAGCCGCCGGCGACTATAGAATGGGAATGAGCGCCAAAGGAGGGGAAGAAAAATGAGTTGTTCTCCCGAGGAAAGGAACGATGCACAGCTAGCCGTCATAGACGATCTGGAGATGCTCCGCGAGGACTTGATAGTTGAATTGCAGGCCATTAACCAGTATCATGGGCACGTATTGATCCTGGAGAATGAAGAGGCCGTCACTACACTGGGATATATTATCGAAGAGAAGAAGAAGCATGTCGCAGAGTTGTTGAGACTGATTCAAAATCTCGACCCCATTCAGGCCGAGAAATTCAAGGAGACTTTATAACGCCATGTCACACAGAGTAAAACTAAAGGGTGTAAGGAAGAATAGAAAGAAGCACGCAAAGAAGCGATAGACGTTGTTCGACGTCACAACTGGGTGGTGCCGGTCGTAACCTTGACTGTTATTGCCTGTGCGGTCCGTCGAATAACTGGTGTGAAAGGCCCGAGAAAAGCAGATGATTCAGCGCAGTCATACGCTGAAAATTGATACAGGAGGGTGAACTGTGAAAGTATTAGTCGTTGGCGGTGGTGGCAGAGAGCATGCGTTGGCCTGGAAGATTGCCCAGAGCCCCAAGGTGGACAAGGTTTTTGCTGCGCCGGGAAATGCTGGTACGGCCGCCATCGCGGAAAATTTGGACTTGTGGCCCACCGATGTAGAAGGGTTGGGCAAAGCAGCTAAGGAAAAGGGCATTGACCTCGTGATGGTTGGGCCTGAGGTTCCTTTAGCTTCAGGCATAGTGGACTACTTCAATTACTTAGGCATTCCTATCTTCGGTCCGACCAGGGCAGCTACACAGATAGAAGCGAGCAAGGTTTTTGCCCGACAACTAATGGAGGAACATGGCATCCCTTGTCCCAAAGGCGCTATCTTCTCTTCTCATTCTGAAGCCAGTGAATACCTTCAGAAACAACATCCACCCATCGTTATCAAGGCCGATGGACTGGCAGCCGGCAAAGGTGTGATCATTGCTGATTCTCTCCCGGAAGCTCAAAAGGCATTGGACGACATCATGGTTGCTAAGATCCTCGGCTCGGCAGGGCATAGGGTAATAATTGATGAGTATCTTAGCGGTCCAGAGGTCAGCCTCATAGCTTTTACGGATGGCAAAACGATCTCGCCCATGGTGCCGGCCTGCGACTATAAGAAGGTTGGCGATAATGACCAGGGACCAAATACCGGGGGCATGGGAAGTTATAGCCCTCCGGGCCTACTCTCCAGGCAAATGGTAAAAAAAGAGGTGGCCAGGGGCATTTTGTTGCCAACTGTGAAGGCTCTGGCCAAGGAAGGCATGCCCTACAAGGGCGTGCTCTATGCCGGGTTAATGATTGTTAGGGGATTGCCGGTGGTGCTGGAGTTTAACGCTCGCTTTGGTGACCCCGAGACCCAGGTTATTTTGCCCCTTCTCAAGACCGACCTGGTAGATATACTCCTAGCGGTAATTCACGGCAAGCTTAACGAGATAAAAATAGAATGGAGGGCCCAGGCTTGCGTGGGAGTGGTTATGTCTTCAGGTGGCTACCCTGGAAACCACAAAATCGGCTTTCCCATAAGAGGCATGGATAATATCGACAAGGATGTGTTCATTTTTCATGCTGGGACTAAGTTGGGAGGCGATGGTATAGTCCGTACGGACGGCGGGCGAGTGCTCACCGTAGTAGGTGTGGGCAAGAACATGGCTGAAGCTCGGGATAAGGTTTACCGCAGTATTGGTAATATTCATTTTGAAGGCTGCTACTATCGCAAGGATATTGCTTTGAGGGAGACAGTCTAAATGACGCTAGTGGGCGTGGTCATAGGCAGCAAGACGGATAGCGACCTGATGCAGCCGGCGCTGGATATGCTAAAGCAACTAGGCATTGATCATGAGCTTGCTATTATCTCAGCCCATAGAAAACCCGAAAAAGCAAGAGAGTACGGATTGGAGGCGGAGAAGAGGGGACTCAAAGTTATCATCGCTGCCGCTGGTTATGCGGCTCATCTTCCTGGTGTGTTAGCTAGCTGGACAACCTTGCCTGTAATTGGTGTGGCGTTGCCTACTAGTGAGCTTAAGGGCGTGGATGCTTTACTTTCTATAAGCCAGATGCCTGGAGGAGTGCCGGTAGCCTGTGTGGGTATCGGCGCAAGTGGGGCAAGGAATGCTGCTTTGCTCGCCGCTCAGATTTTAGCCATTGGAAACAAAGAGATACGGGCAGCTTATCGCAAATACAAACAGGAATTAGCAAGGGGATAATATGATTGAGCGCTACTCCAGACTTCAGATGAAGAAAGTCTGGTCTGAGGAGAATAAGTTTGATCATTGGCTCAGGGTGGAGATAGCTGTTTGTGAGGCCTGGGTGGAGCTGGGCGAAATCCCTCGAAAAGAAATAGTCAGAATAAGGAAAGCCAGCTACAACTTGAATCGTATCGCCGATTTTCTGAAGGTGACCCATCATGATATGACGGCCTTTCTTAACTCGGTGGCTGAAAGCCTAGGTAAGGAGTCGCGCTTCATACACCTCGGTCTCACCTCTTCGGATGTTATGGATACCGCCTTGGGCCTGCAATTGACCCAGGCGGCAGACATCATGGCCAAAGATATAGCCGAGCTTATAGCCGTGCTGGAGAGCAAAGCTGTAGAGCACAAATATACCATTATGATGGGGCGGACTCATGGGGTTCATGCTGAGCCGACTACCTTCGGTTTGAAAATGGCTGTGTGGGCTGAAGAAATGAAGCGTAATGCTCAAAGGCTGGCTGAAGCTAAGAAGGCTGTCTCGGTAGGCAAAATATCAGGAGCGGTAGGCACTTATGCCACTGTGCCTCCTCAAGTTGAAAAAATGGCCTGTGCCAGGCTTGGGCTTGCTCCAGACCCAATCTCAAGCCAGATAATCCAGCGTGACCGCCATGCTCAATTTCTGACCACCCTAGCTATTATCGCCGGCTCACTGGAGAAATTCGCCACCGAGATTAGAGGTCTCCAGCGAACAGAGGTCCGGGAAGTGGAAGAGTCTTTTGAAGCAGGGCAAACGGGTTCCTCGGCGATGCCCCATAAGAGAAATCCGGAGCTTTGTGAGCGCATCTGCGGACTAGCTAGATTAATAAGAGGCTACGCTCTAACTTCTCTGGAGAACATCGCCCTGTGGCACGAACGTGACATCAGTCACTCCTCCGCAGAGCGAATTATCCTGCCTGACTCTTGTCTGGCGCTGGATTACATGCTATCTACATTTACCTCCATAATGAAAGGACTCAAGGTCTATCCGGAAAGCATGCGTCGTAACGTCGAGCTCACCCAGGGGGTTATCTTTTCTCAAAGGGTGCTCCTGGCCTTAATAGGTAAGGGCCTACAGCGTGGAGAAGCGTACAAAATAGTGCAAGACAGTGCCATGAAAGCCTGGGAGAAAAAGAGAAGCTTCCTGAATCTACTCGAAGCAGATAGACGAATAACCGCTCGTCTGGACAGAAAGGAACTGAACTCTCTCTTTGATTACGATTACTATCTGAGACATGTGGATGATGTCTTTCGACGATTGGGGCTAGCCAAAGCCAAGCAGGGAAGAAAAGGTGGCAAGGCTGGGTCAGCTAAACTGGCTTCCAGGACAGTGTAGGGAAGGGGCATTGGCTTCGAGTCTTCTGTCCTAGTGTATAATCGGAGAGAAACAAGAGAATGAAGACCGCAAAAGAATACCTTGATAGCATGAAGAAAATGCGTTTTGAGCTCTACATATTTGGAGAGCGAGTTACCGATCACTCGGACCATCCTATTATCAAACCGACACGGAATTGTGTTGCTGCTACTTATGAACTTGCCGAAGAGCCCAAATTTCCGCAATACCACAACGTTATGACAGCCACCTCTCATTTAACAGGAAAGAAGATAAATCGCTTCTGTCACATTCACCAGAGTACCGAAGACCTGGTCAACAAATCAAAAATGGGTAGAGGATTGGGTGCTTATACTGGTTCTTGCTTTCAGCGTTGCGTTGGAATGGATGCCGTGAATGCTCTATCGATGGTGACTTATGACATTGACCAGAAATATGGGACCGAATACAACAAGCGTTTCTTGAAATACTTGAGATACGTACAGGACGAAGACCTGGTCTGCGATGGAGCTATGACGGATGCCAAGGGCGATAGAAGTCGCCATCCCGCCGAGCAAGCCGACCCCGACCAATACCTTCACGTAGTGCAAGAGAAGTCGGATGGCATTGTAGTTCGTGGCAATAAAATGCACCAGACAGGGGCTGTAAATTCGCATGAAATCATCTGTATGCCGACCAGAGCCATGCGCGAAGAAGATAAGGACTATGCTATTTCTTTTGCCTTGCCCAGCGACACCGAAGGGATTATATACATCTACGGCAGACAGCCGTGCGACACAAGAAAAATAGACAGCCCGACTATGGATGTCGGCAACATTCTTTACGGGGGACAGGAGTGCATGGTTGTTTTTGACGACGTGTTTGTTCCCTGGGACCGAGTCTTTATGTACAAGGAATATGACTTTGCCGGCGACCTGGTGGAGAAGTTCTCCGCCTATCACCGCCAGAGTTATGCTTGCAAGTCAGGTATGGGCGATGTGCTGATTGGCGCCAGTCAATTAATTGCTGAATATCAAGGCACTGCCAAAGCTTCCCATATTAGAGACAAAATCATTGACATGATTCAGCTCAATGAAACCTTGATGTCTTGCAGTCTTGCCTGTGCTTATGAAGGTCACAGAGAGGCTTCGGGGACTTACCTTGTAGACACTCTGAGAGCCAACGTATCTAAACTAAACGTGACGAAATTCCCTTATGACATAGCCAGACTGGCCCAGGACATCGCCGGTGGCTTAATAGTAACCATGCCTTCTGAAAAAGACCTTAAGCATCCCAAGATAGGCAAGTACGTCGCTAAGTATCTGAAGGGTGTTGATGGCGTTCCGGTAGAGAATCGCATTCGTATATTACGACTGATCGAGAATCTCACGGCAGGTCTGGGAGCTGCCTGTTATTTGGCGGAATCAATGCATGGTGCCGGGTCACCTATGGCTCAAAGGATTATGATTGGCAGACAGTCCAATATAGAGAGAATGAAGAGCAGTGCCAAGAGGTTGTGTGGCATTGAATCCTAGCTACTGAAAACATCATAGCCTAGGCAAGGAAACTATGAGTAGCAGCCCTACAGTCTTAATAAATACAAACTTGTCTTTCCCCTTATTTCGACGCGGGAAGGTAAGGGACGTATATGACGTAGGCGATAAACTGCTCATCGTGTCCACGGACCGTATCTCGGCCTTCGATGTGGTCTTGCCCTGCGGCATCCCTGACAAAGGAAAGGTTCTCAACCAGCTTTCCACCTTCTGGTTCACGAAAACAGCCCATATCCTCCCTAATCATCTTATCAAGGTAATCGATAGCCAGGATGCACTTCGTGATGTCCTTTCTCACCTGACGGCTAACAGCTATCAACTGAAACCTCTCAATTATCTTATTGGTCGCTCTATGCTTGTGGCCAGGGCTGAGCGCATACCCGTAGAATGCGTTGTTCGGGGCTATCTCTCTGGCTCAGCATGGGCGGAGTATGAGGAGACTGGAAAAGTGGGCGATATCCGTCTGCCCCCGGGAATGAAGGAGAGCCAGGAACTGTCCCGGCCTGTTTTTACCCCCACTACTAAGAGTGAAACAGAGCATGACCGCCCTTTGACCGACAAAGACATAGGAGAGCTGGGCATTGACAGAATTTTTGGGGAACTGAAGCAAAAAAGCTTGCTCGTCTACTCCTATGCTCGGGATTACGCCAAACGCCGCGGCATAATAATTGCCGATACCAAGTTCGAGTTTGGTTTCGTCAATGGTCAATTGGCCCTTATTGACGAGCTTCTGACGCCAGACTCAAGTCGCTTCTGGGATGCCGGTCAATATGAGGTTGGCCATTCGCAACCTAGTTTCGATAAGCAGCCAGTTCGGGACTGGCTGGCAGAATCAGGATGGGATAAGGAACCGCCAGCACCTATGTTGCCACCGGAAGTAATCGAGAGAACATCGAAAAGATATCGTGAGGTGTACAGAAAGCTAACTGGCGGCGTTCTCAAAGGAAAATAAGGGGGAAATTCTCAAGAAAAGCAGGGCCGAGCCCGATAGAGTGGTTTGTCACGTTTCCTATCCGGCCAATACCTTGACCAACCGTAACAAGTTGCTATCCAATTCCTTGCTTTTCTCCCAGGTTTCCCTGAGAGGAGTGAAGTTTATCTCTCCCTTCAACTCCCCCACCATGTAACCTGACATGCCCTTAGCCAGAGCATCCACAGCCGCTGCTCCTAGCTTGCTGGCCAGAACCCTATCCCTGGCTGTAGGTGAGCCACCTCTCTGGACATGTCCCAGCACACAAATTCGGTACTCCAGCCTTAATCTCTCCCATACTTGTTGAGCAATTGAAAATGCACCGCCTGCCTCGTCTCCTTCAGCAACTATCACGATGGAGGATTTTTTACCTCTCTTAAAGCTACTCTTTATATCAAGGCAAAGCTGCTCTATTTTTGTCTCTAGTTCGGGAATCAAGATATCTTCGGCTCCGCCAGCAATTCCTACTTCCAGTGCAATAAATCCCCTGCTCCTTCCCATGACCTCGATGAAAAAGAGGCGTTGCAGCGACCCCGCCGTATCTCTAATCTTATCTATGGCATCCAAAGCTGTATTTATGGCAGTATCGAAGCCAATAGTATAGTCGGTGCCATAGACATCGTTATCTATGGTGCTGGGAATACTAATCACCTTTACATTTCCAGCTTCAGCCAGGGCTGTGGCACCGCGCAATGTGCCATCTCCGCCTATAGTTATCAATCCCTCGATGCCTTCCCGTTGGAGATTTTCATTCGCCTTCCTTATACCTTCCTTGGTCTTCATTTCCTCACAGCGAGCTGTTTCTAAGAAAGTGCCCCCACGGTAGATAATGTTGGCTACCGACCTACTGCCTAACTTCACGAAGTCCTCCTCCAATATACCGCAGTATCCTCGGCGAATTCCCACGACCTCTAGCTTATGGCTAACCCCACAACGGACGACAGCCCTGATGCAGGCGTTCATTCCCGGAGCATCACCACCGCTGGTTAACACGCCAATCTTTTTCATAATGCTCTCCTACCTCCCATTCTAACATGGAAGTCTTGGCTTTGTGGCTCTCTTAGACCTTATAGCTATCACGATAATACACCAGCAAGTAGAGCTCTCTAAGCAGGTCAGACTCGTTGTGCCTGATGATTTGCTGCAAATAGTTATCATCTCTTGTGTGAAGGAATCTTTGCCATAGCAACGGGACATCTCTGCCGCTTATCACTGGCTCATTAAAATAGTGCTCCGCATGAGAAAACAGCTCGTCCAGCTTGGGCCACTTCAGGTAAAGTGCCTCGGCTTTTTCCTTCCAGGGCTGGAATAAGTCTATCCCTTCTATATCAATCCCTTTGCTCCGAAGGAATCCCTTTTCGAAGGAGAGGTTGTAGGCGTAGAATGGCCTGGGGAGCGTTGGAACGATTTCACCAAGTTGTGCGACAAATGGTGCTTCCTCTTCCGAATTCCGGCAAATTATCTCGAGCCGACTCCCTTGAATATAGCCGAAGAGCACTATTTCATCGCGGTCTACGTGAAGACCCGTGGTCTCCAGGTCAATCAAGGTCCCTTGTGGGATACCTAACATTAGCTCTCGGCTGTATGAGGTAATCATGGCCGCATCTTGTTGTGTTTTTGCTATTACTATTATACAAACCGAACTATGGCAAAGATAGCATGACTCGAAACCTAGTCTTCCGTCTACTCAGATGAATGCCAAACAGTATGACAGGTAATAAGAAGGGCGAGCTCCAAACTTTGGAGCTCGCTCCCGAATATCGCTATTCAGTTTTAGATCACCCCTACTC
>Ga0214474_1000542_pt1 | contig 18556 bp, 21 predicted proteins | sample RVTome_2_FD_187335 | JGI IMG/M metagenome (GOLD analysis project Ga0214474, IMG submission 187335) | Soil microbial communities from uranium-contaminated site in the Upper Colorado River Basin, Wyoming, United States - RVT95D214 HiSeq ...
CCATCTCCAATAGCTACATTTCTATTCCCGGTAGTATTTGAATAAAGAGATTCATTCCCAATAGCCGTATTCTGATACCCCACTGTATTTAAATAAAGAGCAGCGTACCCTATGGCCGTATTATATACTCCGGTAGTATTTGAATAAAGAGATCCACTTCCTATAGCAGTATTATTTATTCCCGTAGTATTTGAATAAAGAGCAGCATGCCCAACAACAGTATTATTTATTCCTGTAGTATTTGAATAAAGAGCAGCATGCCCAACAACAGTATTATTTATTCCTGTAGTATTTGAATAAAAAGTTTTATACCCAATAGCAACATTATATCTTCCCGTTGTATTTGAATAAAAAGATTTATGACCTATAAAAGTATTCGTAAAATCACTTTTTGCCGCAAAAACAGAATTACTTCTAATATCAATAATCTGACCTGTAGTTACAATAGAAATACTTGCCGGGCGTACTATCCACGCAATTGGGATACGCTTACATAAACTATTTGTATAATTAAAAGAATTTAAGTAATTAGCAGCATAAGGATAGCTCCCAAAACCCTCTAAAACCGTTACCCCCGAAATATACTGCATCCTTCGTGCAGTCTCAACCCCCAAATAAGGATCTTTTATATTAGTATCCAACGTAGCGGTTATCTCCCTTGGTATCAATGAAAGTACTACCAAATCATTTCTTCCCAATGTTCCCGGAGTTGTAAGAGCGGGAACGCTTCCAGCGTCATTCCACAATAATTGTGTTATGTATGCCTGCGAGGAAAGAGTAGCCGTTGATACCCATGCCTGGGAAGCATAATCCAAAGAAGCACCAAGATATGCTTTAACGCCATCTACATACGCTTCTCCTGAAGTTATAGAAAAATTATTCACAGAAGTTATAGTTGATTGGGCAACAAGATAGCCAGTATCAATAAAAATATTACCAAATCCTTTATCTATCCATTCACGATAAAATTCCCGTATATTATCTTGCATTTCATTTATTTCCGCATCTATTACAGGAACACCCTTCTGAATTTTAACTTGATAATAATTTTTAGATACATCATACGTATCTCGTGTAGTCGAAGCTGTGCTTGGTATTGCAACTATAGCCATTTTCTATCCCCTTATGGTGTATGTATATATGAAAATATAGCCGGTAAAGTCCATCTCTTTATTAAACTTTCTAAAACCACCCGCTTTAACTCAAAATCTGGATCATAAAAAACATCTATAAAAAGTTTTAGCGTGGCCCACCACGTAATTGCATCATTATAAATAACCCTCGGTGTTGGTCCCCCTGGATTATAAGTTAAATGTCCCGGTAAATTATAAAAAATAACATTTGTTAAATTAGAAATAATATCCGTTAATTGCCATCCAAACGCTTTCCATATAATCCAGTGAAGGAATCCTTTTGTCCCTTTATATGTCCATGAGGGAATTATTTCCGCTAAAACCTCCCGAATTAAGGCCCCATTGTTATTTAAATCAGACACAAACATTGCCCCAAAATGATCTTGAATATATTGCAGCATATTCGTTTCTGTTGCATGAGCATCTTGAACAAAAAATAAATTGTCTATAAAATTAAATAAATCCTCAATAAGATTTCCAGCAGTTATCATAAACCGCTGTGTTTGCCCCCTTTCCTCGCCATCATACAAAAGTTGCGCGGTGTTCCTATCCTTATTTTTAGTTGCGCTTGTCGCTAAATCCCATAAAGTATATTTGCTCATCTTCACAAACATACACCTATTGACAGCGGTAGGAACATCGAGCACTGTTCCCATTTCAACTATTGATGCTGGTACAATAGCCATTATTAAATCAATCCCCCAATAGCGTTTACTGTTACCGTCCCGTACATTGGTGTTTCATTAACCGCTAAAACCACGTCCCCCAAAGAAGGACTAAATCCTTGCCGATACAACTCAGTTATTGTAGCTTTAGGAACTCCTTTAACAGCATCTATAGCTGTGTATGAGTGCATTAAAGAAACTGTGTTATCCTCAATATTTGTTGAAGATAAATATATTTTCAATGCATCCTCAACCAAACTTTTTACGATACTTTGTCTATAATCATCTTCAACTGTTATTCCTACAGTTACATTAATTAAAACTTGACTTAATGCAAGAACACTTAAAAGTTTATCTTCAAACATTCTCGGAAGAATATATTCCTGAACGGCACTTAATAAAGCTACTGTCGCAACTCCACCTCCTATTGGAGATACGTACAAAGAAACCGCTACACCTACTTGACTCGCAGAAGAACTCTGTACACCAGCAACTCTTTTAGCCAAATACTCGTAATCCTTGGGGGCCACACAACGATTAGCCGTAGAAAGCCACTGTGGAAGCGACCTTCCTATATCCGCAACAGATTCAGCAGCAGCACCGCCAACAGCCGCGCATCCTTGAGCAACAGTAGCTATCAAAGGATTTGTAGTTACAGTAATATTACCCGCCGGAAGATTACCGTAATTCATATCAACATAATCATTTATTATCTTTATTATCTCAACCTCTAAAACAGCCCCGTTCGCCGGAATTTTTCCGCTCTCATTATCACCAAAATAAACTTCATATTTTTCATTTTCATTTAAAACAAGTCGATAATGAATATCCGTTTCATAACTCATAACAAGAGTTTCAACAGCAGCCCATTCTACAAAACCATCTTCATCAGTTTCCCAATCACCACCAGATTCATTAATTAAAATCCTAACCTTTTTATCCTCAACATCGTCCCTATCAATTAAAAAATGCTGGTATTCAGTTCCATCAGATATACCTAATTGATACCGTTCAAAAGATCCAAAATAAGCTCTCCCCAACTGTACTGTAGAAGCTATCGGAAAAACAAGATCATCCCATAAAACATATTTATATGAAGTATAAGAAAATTCTTCCCCGCGAGAAATAATAGTTGTTGTCACCGGGGCAGTAACCAAGGTAACATTCAAATCAACTAAAGCACCGGATATTTTTTTAACCGGCATACCATATCTTCGTGCAAGCCGAAGAGCATTTTTTCTTATTTGTACCTCATACGGGTCCTGTTCATTTACTCCCAAATCTATATACAGCATCCCAATTGAAATCAAATAAGCAACTGTTTTAATGGTTGCCCAGTTTATATCATTATCATCTCTACTTGTCCACTCAGGCAAAATACTTGCTATAAAAGCATCCGCTTTTTCAACTAAAGAAAAATAATCCCGACCTGTATAATCTATAAAAAAATCACTCATTGTAATTCACCTATTTTATTATATAACAACCTGCACACTATCTTCAAATCCTTCCGCAAGCTCATAATTTAATGTAAAAGCTAAAATCCCCTGCGTTGTTATCCCCCTATCTACAACTACCGATTTAATAATAACATAGGGCATCTCTAACGCTACTTCTATACGAATTGTATTCTCAAGACCAACTAAAAGTGAATCATCCATAGGCAAATGAATAAAATGCTGGAGGTCAGCCCCATATCCGGGATTATTAGGTATTTCTCCTTTATTTGTAGTTAATAAAAAACGTAACTTTTCCTTAACAATATCTTCGGAAGTCTTTTGAACAACCCCCTCACCAGCTATGTTAAAAGATATTATTGAACTTGCGCCTATCATTTATTTTCCCATTGAAGGATATTTTTTATGAACTCTCTTTCTTACCTGAGCTTTTTCAGCAGGAGTTCCAAATTGGGAAACTCTCGCTAAAGCATTTTGTGCATGTACTCGATCTTGGATCGGATATTTTTTCTTCTCAGGTAATGCAAAATTTTTTTTCTTAATTTTCTTTCTTCCCGCCGCTGTTAATTTAGCCATAATTTTCCTCCTTATGAAGCTGTTACCTTTATCTGACCAGCGTCAGAAATTTTTACTATACAAGCACATGATACAGGTGTATTGGGATAGGCTTTTAAAGTCCACCCCCCGGAACAATTTCCTTGATCGTCTTTAGCATCAGGAGTGTTTGAACTCGCCTTTACTTTAGTCAACTTTGACATTGATATAGATCCACCACCACTAACAAAATTATATAATGCTGAAGTAAAAGGACATGCTCCACTAAAAGTCATTATAATATTAATATAACATAATTTTTTACTGTTTAAAGTAACTGAACTAGATTTCTGGGCAACAATCTTAACCGCATCAAGAGATTGATCCCCAGAATAAACTAAATCCGGTGGCCCCCCTGTATTAGTAAAAGACACTTTTAAATCTTCGTTTCCAACATTATAAGACATTACTGCGTAACCTTTAAATTATCTCCATTTATCTTAACATTTGTTGAAGCCATTTCTATTGTATTATTGTTCTTATCCGTTATCTTTATCCCACTAGATGTCATTTCTATTTTGTTGTTATTTTTGTCAGTTATTTTTATTCCAGAGGAAGTCATCTCCTGCTTATTAGAATTTTTATCCTCTAAAACCATCCCACTTGAATCCGTGGTTACCTTGTTTCCATTATTATCCTCAACTTTAAAAGAATCCTTTACTATCGTAACAGTTGTTTTAGTAGAACCATCTGAATCCTGGGCTAAAAATTTAATCTGACTTGCCGAAGGATCAATTTCTACCTGACATCCTTTCCGCGAAGTATTGTCTTTATTTTTCCCCTGAACTTCTACAATAAATTTTCCATTGTCCTTGTCCTCAATTTTTATATAGGTTCCATTTCTTGATCCAAAAATTCTGTCGGTTTTTTCTGCAACATTCGGATTTATTCCATCCTTTTGAGCATTATCATATAAATTTTGAAAATCCTCCCCCGGATATATTCCAGTCCAAATTAAATTATTAGCCCTTCCCCGCAACGCTTCAATATATACTCCCTCTCCTTTTTCCGGGGTATAAAAATCAGACGGATGCATATAATGGGGGCGAACCCAATCACTTTCTTTCATCTTACCCTTCAATTTTTCAAAGGGAAGGTCCTCTGTAGCATCCGCTTCAAACCCTAAAATATCCGGGCATAATACTTTTATGCACCCCTTATATGGGCAACCTTCTTTTGTGTCATCATTCTCAGACACCAAAGAAGGATATTTACCAATTAATTCAAACATTTATGTACCCATCTTTTTAAGTTCTTTTAATATATCCCCTCTATGGTCTACCCTTATCTGTATTTTTTGAGGATTGTTTTTCAAAGCATACGCATCGGCATCCGCCTTTGCTTTATTATCCGTTAAAGTAGGCCCCATATAAGAACCTCCACTGCCGTCATCTTTTTTCCCAATTATATCCATTTTATATGTCCCTTTTGCACTCCATTTATGAATTACCTCAGACGCAGTATATGCCCCCGTATGAATAGTCCTTATACCATGAAATGTAAATGGCATCCCCGCACTAAAATCAGGATCACCTAACGCTCCCCGTATTGCTATCGTAAGCATTGATCCACTTGCTTTTGAAGCCTGCCCGGCTAACATTGCCTTTTGCTCATCTTTAGAATTAGCGGGTAAATTAAAAGGTAGGGGGCTATCTTTTGCCTTTGTAGTATCTATTTTTTTAGTTTCATTATCTTGGGTCAAGTATCCTCTATTTTTATAAAAATCAGCAATATTTTGTGAAGCTATTGCAACAGCATTACTAGTAAGTGGCCCCCGATATACTTCCCGTATCTTATGCGCTTTAACAATATTAGTTTTAGATTCCGCTTTTGTATTGGCTATTTTTTTAGAATCCATATCAATATTTACTGCACCAGCAACAGAAGAAGACTGCGTTGCATTATCTATTATTTCTACACTTTCAAAAGGCTCCGTTCCCAAATGATTGAATTGATTTATAAAAGAACGATGCTCTGAACGATAATCAAAAAGTTTATTTATTTTTTTATCAAACGGATCGTATGTTCCAAAATATAAATAACCCATCCTAATGGTAACTGCTTGTCCTAAAATATCCCCCAAATAAATCAAAACGTCTTTTGGCGTTATTGGATCTCTTTTACCCGTATATATATTTACGTATGTTTGTGTACACCCCAGCCAAGGCTTATCTTTTCCGCATTGATCGCTTTTTGCGTATTTTTTTACCGTATCATCTGTTATGTTATATGCCAATTTCAACTTACAGGCATCCGCTATCTTTGTTAAAGCATCTCTAAGATTTTTTTCCTTTCCATCAAAAAGAGGTTTTGGAATTTGCTGGTACAAAGCAATATTCTGCATTTCAAGTAAATTCATCGTACACGTTATTCCAACAGATTCATACGTCCATGCCAAACTCTTAACAATTCCCGTAAAAACTGTATCCTGGCTTTTCTTAAAACTCCACCAATCATACCAACCCAAATGAAGATTCAATCCAACCATAGGCTGAAATAACTGTGATTCAGCTTCTTCAAGACTTAATGCTTTAAAAATTATCTGACAATTATTAACTAAAACATTCCCCGAATTTTTCAAATACACTCCCGGCATACCTCTACGAGCCTGTATTCCATGTAAATCGTGAAATTCAATTGAATCAACTTTCCGCAATATATTAGCAGCAATACCCCCCTTTGTTGGTAGTACCGCCCCACCAGTCATCCCCTCGTCAATACTCTTACTTGGATCATATATTGTAAGATCCCAATAAGGACTGGCATTTCTTGTGCAATTTACCTCCCCAGCCATTTATACCAACTCCGGAAAAACATATCTAATCTCATCAGTAACATTCTTTGAAAATAAATCTGTATCATTAGCATCTATTATAGGACCTATCTTATAAAGATCCCTGTAGAGTCTATTTGCTAAAATATCTACCCTAAAATATTCATCCTCCCGCAAACGAGTAACTAATAATACTCCTAGATCATAATTAATTCTTTTTCTGAAATCAATTACTTTCCTAACCTCCCCAATGGAATTATGAATTACTGTTGGGAGCATCCCCATATATTGTATCATATTACATAGCCCACCCTAAAAGTGCTTGACCTTCCCGTAACGCATCCTCAACGGTAGTCGCTATTAAATCCGGTGAAACAACAAACTCACAATCAACTTCAATCCGAGTACAAATCATATACTTATTAAACCTAGTTTCTCTAATGGGAGCGTTCATAAGATACCCTACAAAATATTTGTAGGGATTCAATGCCAGCAATACAAGGGGAGGCGCAGGATCAGTTTCCCCCGGCCTCGTTTTCGTAAATCCTCCTAAAACTCCCTGCGCCACTTGAGCTATCCCTTGCTTCGGAAGCTTAAATTTTTCAAGAATAGCCATAGCTACCGTAATATGTTGCGCGTACCTCGTTGCGGTAGCCAGACCTCCAGGCCTTCTTGGAAGTTGACTAAACAATCCTTTTGTATGGCCTCCCCTTAACGTAACAGAATTAGCGGCATCAAACTTTAATTGAAAACGTATAATCCTAGCCTTACCATTTTTAAATATAGGATATAAATAACGGCTCCCTGGATTACCAACCATATCAAAATCAGAACCAAAATCATCCGTTATAATATCCGGTGCAAATGAAAATCCCAAAAAATGAGGGGGAATATTATCAATGGACATCATTGCCCCACTAAAACCGCTTTGACTCCATTGTGAAATCATTGATGCAAAACTCATAATACTCCTATTGAACTACTTGAGCATTAGACTCAGTAAGATCAAAGTATCTTCTCAAAAAATCATTCAACATAACTTCCCATTCAGCCCTTTGCATAGCTGAACCAGCAGCGTTTATATTAAAAATTACTGTCTTTCCTTCTTTTCCGCCAAAAATCGGAATTGATTTGGAAAGTATTTCTGCTGCTCTTCTATCACGTTCAGTAGCATATTCTTTAGTAGGTAATAAATTCTTCCAAGCCGTAACATAATCAATCATAGCACTTTTATATTTTAAAGCGTATGAAGGATCAAAAGGATTAAGCACAGCCATAAATTTATATATTAAAGTCCTTAAATAATCCATCTTCGCCGCTAAAGAAGAAAATAAAGTTCCCCACCCCTTTACTATATCCTTAAACATTTTCCCTAAACTTACATCTAATTTATCCAATAATTTATTTAATTCTCCTACCCACCCATCTTCAGGAAGTTTCTTACCAAGCCCACCCCGAATTTTTGAAATATTATCTTCCACTCCAAAAAATCCCTTTAATAATCCATTAAATACATCTGCAAGAGCAAGCACAACAGCCTTAATGGTTAAAACAATAAACTCCATTATTGTTCCCATTAACTTCCACCCGGATATAAATAACTTAAAAAATCCGCCAAGAAAAAAAACAAGTCCTTTAACAGCGCCTACTAACCAAGGGGGAAAAATACCGGAAAAAGATTTCTTAATTTTTTCCACTTTCTCAAGCCATAACTCTGAAATTTCATCCCAATTATCATATAAATTTTTAATAATAGCAATTATTCCCCCAATAGCCGCCCCAATTAAACTTCCTACAACAAAACCCGCCGGACCAAAAAGAAGGAATCCAATAAGTCCCCCAGCACCACCACCAATTCCCGCCATTGCAATAAATCCAGTAGAAAATACTTTAAACTTTTTTTCGATTTCTTCTAAAAAATCCATTACATGCCCAATTCCCATCGCTATCTTATCTATTGTTTGCCCTATTTTATTATCTCTAAAAAATGAAAGTATGCTTAAAGCTGTTTCATCTCCTACTCCAGCCCAAATATCATGCTCCATCCACATGCTTCCGCCCAAAATAACCCCAATAAATCTTAATACATTATATAACCACTTAAACTTATCCAGCAACCATTGAATAGGTCCCATAACTTTAGTTCTTAACCCCAAACCAACTCCATTAACTGCTTCGGCAATTCCCCATGTATTTTCTTTCCAAAGTTTTGTAACCCCCCAAATAACTGCGGTAATGGAGCCAACTACACCAAGAATACGTGCGATACCGCCAAACCTTGCCACCAGTGCACCTATTCTTGAAAATATTGTTGGCCCTGCTATTGCTTGAGTAGCTCCCTCACCTACCGCAGCAGCCCCCCTCCATCCCGGCGCTCTCGGAATACCAAATGCTGCCCCCTTAGATGCAACATTATATGCTGTCTGTGCCGCTGTTGCCGCAGCAGTAGCTTTTGTAAGACCAAGCATTGAAGCAATCGCAATCCTTATGCCATTTACCATGTGCCCTAAATTAACTTTCATAAATCCCCATGCAACCACCGCAACAGAAATAGCAGCAGTCAAAGCAAGAATCCCCGTAAGCAATAATGCAATAACTACTATAACTTTAGTTATCATAGGATGCGCTCTTGCAAAATCACTCATTGATTGAAAAGATTTTTTCACGTATAAATAAAATTTATTTAAAATTGGAAGAACGTGCTCTCCAATAAGTATCATAAAAGTTTCCTTTGCACTATCGCGCATCTTTTTAAGACCCCAAGAAGTTTCCTCCATCATAGTCTTATATTTTTGTGCCGCACCTTCGGATTGTTTTATGGAAGCTCTCAAAGCAGCGAGAGCTTGAAAACCAGTATATTCTATGTCTTTATTAAACAGTAAGGTTTTTTTACCATTTTTCTCAACCGCTTTTCCCCACTCATCAACGGCATACACATCCTGTTCCAAAGTTAATCTATACTTTTCTATTGCTTGAAAAGATTGCCGGGCAACTTGCTCACCAAAAAATTTCTGAAGCAAACCCATTTTTGCGGCCCCCCCAACCGCTCCTTTTCCATATTTTGCTTCCAAACCACTTTCAATTTTTGCCATGAAATTAATAAAATCGCCTACGTTTCCTTTTGCATCTGTAAGTGCTTGCCTAAAACCTTCCTTAGACCCAAAAATATTTTCTATCCAATACCACATTCTTGATTGGCGCAATAATTCTCTTGTTCCACCAACAGGCCCGCCCATTCCTTTTTTACTTCGTTTTGCGGGCATTTGGGCATAAATTTTTGAATAAAATTCATCCATTAAAAATCTACTAGAAAAATCACCAAGCTTTCTTGTCATCGCATTAAACGCTTGGCCTGCTTCCTTTGCCGTCATTCCGCTCGTTTTTAATACCCCTGTTATTGCTAATGCCGTTTCAAGATCAACATTAGCGCCCTGCATAGCTGTTCTCATTGAATTAAGAGCATCTGGAAACTCTTTCATGTGATAGCCGGTAAGCACGGCAGTTTTAGCAAGTTTATCCATAGCCCTATCAAGAAGAGTTACCCTTCTTCCTTGCTCGTCCCAATTCACTTTTGATAAATCTATCCCAGTTTTTGCAATAAGCGCCCCGGCAAATCGAGCGGATTCAGCTAAATCAACCTGTCCTTGCGACATTGTGGAAAAATTAAGCGTAGATTCAAGAGCCATTTCAGCAATTCCCGCTTGCATTTCCTGGGTTCCTTTTTTAAACCTAACCGTTCCAGAAAGCCCATAAGAAACAAGTTCATACCATGCTTTTGTAGCTTCAGTAGCAGTATATAAAGTAGTTGAGCCAACTCTAAAAACCTCGTCCCTCAACCCCTTCATTTCCTCTTTTGTTTTTCCTAAATTATATCGAAGTTCTTCCTGGGCTAATTCAAACTCTTGCGTGGCTTTTATAGAATTTTCCCAGTAACCAACAATCCTTTTAGCAAAACTCACTAATCCAATAGCTCCTAACGCTTCTCCAAAAGAACTTATAACCCCTTGGGAATGAGAAACCATCTGTGCGGCACGTTGGGCGGAATGCCGAAGTTTTCCATAACTATTAGAAATTCTACCCAGAGAATCAGTAGCTCTATCCTGAACCTCAGCCGCAAACCCCAATACTTGCGATCTTACAGCCATCTACTTACTTTCCTTTTGCCGCTTCAATTTCATCGTTATTCTTTTCAACTTGGTATAAAAGAACGGTAATCATTTTCTTTCTTCGTCTAACAGGCATTTGCAAAACTTGATTATCAGTCCATCTCCACCATCTTGCAAACAACCCCATTAAATCATATAATGTTCCTGCCTCAGAACCCGGCTTCATTCCAGAGTCCCCGAACTCTGGATCAGGCTCGGTGTATAAATCGGGGTCTACGCTAAAAAATCAAGGATATTTATTGGTGTTTCCCAAACCTCCCCACAAGTTTCACAAATACATTCATGCACCGTTCTTGGACCAGGGGCATTTTTTAATGCTTCTGTAATTTTCCGCCTATCTTTTGAAGACATTGAACGAACCATATCTTCCGTTGGAATAACACCATCAATATCAATAACACACTTAAAAATAAATTCTGTGCTCAATTCACCAAATTTTGTAAAATCAGTGGTTTTTAAAAATGTTTCCTGAACATTTCCATCAACTAATCTAAGAGTAGCTTTTTTAAGAACTTTTCCTTCATAAACAATTCCTCTACTTAATATAACTTCTATAGGAACATAAGCTCCTTTTTTTATCTCAATATCATTAATTGAAATAAGGGCTTCATAAGGTTTTTTGCAGGGCTTTCTATTTCCTTGTGCATCTTCTAAAAACCCAGGACAAAAAGCTTTTATCTCAATATCATCACCAACGGTAACTTTCCGTATAGCCAAAGTTAAGGTATCCAATATCCCTATTGGAAGATCCTTTAGTTCTTGTTGCGAGGGAAATCTTTCCGCCCCTGGAATTTCAGCAATACATCTTGAAATCAATTCAATAATCAAACCACTGGCATTTTTTTTAAATTTTGGTTGAGAAATAGCTTCTTCATCATAACCAACTACTTCACGAACTATAATATTTTTAAACTCTTTCCCATTTATTTTTAGGCCACATTCTAACTTTACTTCTGATTCTAAACAATTTTCTATTTTCATCTTCTACTCCTATTTATCTTCTTCTTATTCCTACGCAATTGCCCTGAGTGAATCAGGGCAAAAGCATAAGTTTATTTTATATTCTTACAAAATCTCCTACATCATTTAGTTATTACAACTAAAAAGATTCATTTACTACAGATCCACCGGGAGCCTTACTCTTTACCCCACTCTTAATATTAAAACCTTCCTCAGATTTACTTTCAACAGATTTCCGAATAGCCTCCGCACCCCCCGTAACTGTTTCAATAACAGCAGGAATATCCACCGGGGATTCCAATGGCATCTGCCATATTCCCACACCATTCTTTCTTAAAGCCATTTTTTCCTCCTAAAATTTACTAAAAAATTAAATATCATAATCCCATCCACTATGCTGAAGCTCAAGACCTTCAACCCACGGATCTGAACTCATCCCATCAAGATCATCCGCGTCATATTTTGAAGGCCATGCGTCCCTAGCTCTAATTTGTTTGAACAACGTAACGCCATCCCTATCAAAAATTTTTAAAATTAAATCTCTTCGATATTCAATAGCGCCGCCACCGTTTGAAAGACTCCAAACTTTATTATACCAATCTTTCAATTTAGTGTCTTGGTCAAACCCACGCTTACACACAATGGCAGGATATTTCGTAAAACCAGGCAGCTTTATAACTGCGTTCATATCGCCCGTTTTCCATTCAATAGCGTCTGTTTCAAGCGAAAGACCGGCTACAGTTTTAAAGGAACCAAGTTCAACAAGCCCATCAGACCCCCCTTGCGGGGTATCATCTGAATAAACCCTAAAACGATGCTTTGCTCTTATTTGACTTGCCATATTTTACCTCCTCATTCCGATATAGTCGCTAGACCAGAAGCTAACTGAGCAACATTAAACCAGATAAATTCTGCGGTCATCTTATTCTTTATACCAATTCTACAAGTAACCAAACCTGCTAGCTTCGTTGCCGTTGTATTAACAGTTTTGTCACAAATAACTTGGTACGCTTCATCAACAGTCGCTCCATCCAAACCTCCCGCCATATACCTAATATTTAAAATAGACTTAACAGTTGCCGTAATATCGTTCCATAAAGACTGATCGTTAGGACGATGTACTGCCCACAAAGTCTTTTTTAATATACGCGCTTCAAGGTCGCTGGTATTCAATCGAGCGCCGATATATCTAAAATCAAGCTGGTTGGCGATAGACATTGTCCTTGAACCCCAAATACAGATTCCTGTTCCTGGGATTGATTTAAGACAATTAACGCGAGACTCATTCAACTTTCCTGCCATTACCGCCCCTGGATTAAATTCCATTCCGGTAACGCCAACTAAGGAAGCGTCCGTACCCGCAGGACTCCACCAGACACCCTTAGTAACCGCGTTAGCAAACCATGAATACACCCCCATTATTGCACCCGTAGGAGAAATAAGAGTTCCATCTTCATCATAAACCCAAGGATAGTATATTGCACTCCTATCAGAATCCGTAGCCATAGTGGTTGTCTGATAAGATAAAGCTGCCACAGCAACTTTATTTTGCGGAATACACAAAATTCCAAAGTTTAATTTAAGATGGTCATAATCACAATATCTGGATATTTCTTTACGAACAGTAGCATCCACAGTCATGTCAGCATCAGGACAAGCAATCAATAGCGGTATATCAATACCATTAAACGATTTAATTCCATTATTCGCCGTATTGTCACCAATATAATCTATCGTACCTAACGTAGCCAAACCATCATTACCGCCATAAAAAGACACTAACGTATTAATCGCTAACGAAATTGCCGCAGTAGTTGTCGGCGCATTAGCCACAATCAACCCTGATCGAGCATTAATAACATTAACAAAATAATTAGGATCGGTACTATTCTTTGATAAATTATCATATACCGGTTCCGCTAAAACCGACGCTTCCTGCACTTGAATCTGAAACTCATTTGCCACACCATTTGTACCTGCTGCCGTCACCATAGAAAAAGTATTCCCCCGCGTTCCATCATACTTGGCAGAAATCATAGCAAACGCTATCGTAGATGTAACCATAAGTGTCGCCCACGCTGAAATAGATGCTTTAGAAGTAGAATCAGAAATAGTTGAATAATGCACAATCCTCGTAAACCACAAAGCATTTCCACCATTCTGGAAAAATTTTTTTACCTGGGAATGTGACGGATAAGTTGTACTAAGATACCCACCAAAAATAGTTTCCCACATGGCAAAAGAAGTGCAATATATTGCTAAACCTACCGGACCCCATTGAGCTACCCCAAACATGGCCCCTACTCCTACAGGAATGTCGGCTCCACCAGGGGGAGGCGGCGCTGGTGATTCAGTCAGATATAAATTAGGCTCTTTTTGATAAACATTCAGTTGAGTCATTTATATTTTTCCTCCTTTATTTTCAATCTAATAAATTGTACTCGTACTTACTTCAACGGTTACTGAAGTATAGGGCCTATAATCTGTTTCTACCGTAACATCCTCCATCTGAATCTGCGCCGTCAATAAAGCATCCCTTCTGTAAAATCTACGATCTTCATCAAAACCGTCCATATTAACAATTCCCTTTCTTTCAAAGGGAACAGAATAAACTGCCGTTCCCACCGTTACAAAAACAACGAAATTCACTGGGAACAACTTTAAAAATTCCCTCTCAAGATATACGCAATGAGACTTATAACCAACATAAAAAGCAACTTTATAATCATAAAAAAGATCGCTTACAGTATCAATAATTGCATCCGCTTTTTGATAATCAGTACCATTTATCGTATATTCTACACTCTCCGCTTGCCATTCTAATGGCGTATCTATTATAAATCCTGACTCTATTCCTATTATCGGATATAATTTCTTCGCTAAAACCTCATCCGGAGTACTAAAAATAGTCCTCAACCGAATTTCCATATTCTCTTGATGAACAGTAAAATTTTTACTATCCACTATATTTTTAAGGGCTGCGTCAACATCCCTTATTTCCAGAGCCATTTTATACTCACTTTATAAACATAGCCGGAGAATCCCAAATAATTTTTATCTCCGCCCCTACTTTTTTAAGAACATCCAGTTTTTCAATCTCCATTAACGTCATAGTAAACAACGGCCTACCAACTATATTCTTCGTTCCATATTCAAGCCACGATGCAAGTCTATACATTGTTATTCCTTTTTCATATACATTAACACCCAACGCCCCAGCTATAACTGAAGCCGTTTTAATTCCTTGGTAATATTTACGTACAGTAAGTTTATCTTTAAATTTTCCTGTCTCAAACCACCAACCAGACTTATGGTCCTTCTTCTTCAATATTGTTGCGAGAGCTAATGGAAATAAACCCAAATCCTGTTTATCAATATGTCCCCGAACTCTTTTTATATATTCTTCCCCCAAAGCTTCAACAACTTTAACAAGCCTTTTATTCATAGTCGCCGCTGTTATTTTAATTTTTGGTTGTATTGACTCCCAATCTCCGTATAGTCTAGCACTCATATACCGGATCTCCGTCTGAATAAGCAGGATCATCCAAATAAGTTCTGACACTTCCCAACGAAGTCTTTACCGACCAACCTAAAACATTATACACATTCCCCGAAATTGAACCAATCTCTAAAGTTGCCAAAGCGCCTATAAGCGCAGTCTTAACTCCAACAAAAGTATTGTTGGCATACATAACAAATACTCCTGAAACAGAAGCATCAACAGCAGCCTGTAAAACAGGAACCAGTGTAACCGTAGAATAAACTCCTTCAGGAATTGCCACATTAATTGTAACCAATGCCCCGCAAGCTATCGTATTTGCAGCAATTAAAATAACGTTGTTCACCGAAGTTATAGTAAAAGCCCCCGAAACATTCCCCATATAATAAGCAGGATTCCCATAATATAGAGCTGCGTTTACTCCAGTTTCATTAACTGAAACAATTCCCAAGGATGCATTAATTTGAAATAAAGGCTCCCTGGTTTCCCTGAATATCTCATCCTGTGCCGAAAAGGTTGCCTGTTTAAGATATACTATCCATAAAAAACTTCTCCCCCCTAGATGAATTGATCTTAATTTTGCAACTTCAAAAACAACGCCGTTATATTTAACCCGATCCTCTTCCTTTGGAATTATTGTTTCTTCTTCCGTTCCTCCGACTTTTATCACATCTGAAAAAGATTTATTAACTACATATAATTTTGTTTCAATACTATCATCCAATCCCAAAGCCGTTTTTTCATCCTTCGGAATAAAAGTAGTAACTAAAACATTTATTTCATACAAATCAAAATATTTGTTTATTTCCTGAAGATATAATTTATCATGCAGAGCATATTTTTGTTTCATCCACGTAAGATTAGGAACAGAATCAGTAGTCCCAACATCTACAAAGGCATCTAAAATATCCTCTTCAAACTCTAATACTTCGGAAGCAAGCATTTCATTTTTCCGTTTTTATCCCTTACGATATTCATCAACAACTGGTAATCTTCCGCCTATAAAATAAGTTGATCTGCTCATAGAAACTTGCTCAAATTGAGGAGTTCCGGTTAAAAAATTATCATCGGTACTGCCCCCCCAATCCTCAAGCAAACTTCTATATTGTGCTTCAAGAGCTTTAGCTAACTCTAAATAATGAGTCACCCTCTGCCCTTTATTTAATTTTATGTTATCCGGCAATGATAACGCCGTATATCTCGCATTATCATAAGCTAAATCATAGCAACAATTTATCCGTATTAAAAGTATTATCGGTTCAATCTCTGATTCTTTAAGAATATATATTCCTTCCGAACCCTTAAATCTCCGCACCGCATTTTTTAATTTTAAAATAAGCTCGTCATCTTCAAAAGCAGGCGCATCCAAATCAATGTCACCTAATGCCGTTCTAACTTGCGCTATAATCAACGCTATGTATTCCCCAAGAGTAGCATCAGATAAATCAGATTCAACAGATTCCTGGGTTAAATAAAAATAATCGGCGGTTACTACTCCGGCAGGAACTTGTGCTAAAATAAATTGTACGCTACCGGAATAGTAATCAATAGTCCCAAAACTTGTCACCGCGGAACCAGATATTGTTCCATTCCTATTATCTTGCAAAGATAACGTAACTCCCGCATCTTTAGAAACTAAGGGGCCCGGCAATATCGGAACACTGACAAGCGTTGTTGATACAATAGTTGTCCCTGAACAAAGAGTTGCATCAATAACAGTAGCTATAGAATTATACGCCGTTGTATAAGATAACTTAAACCAATCAGTATAATCAGCGTATCCTTTTACCCCTGGGATTAACGCCGTCGGCGCTACCAAAGCCGGAACTTCTATATAATTTTTATGCGGGTCATAATCAACAGTACATATAGATACAAAAGCACCCCCCTTGCTAGCGCTTTCATACACAGTAAAATATAGTATGTCTAAAACAGTAGACATTTCCACAGTTGCAATGGACGCTTCTGCGTTTAATGCATCCTGCAGTACTTCTGTATCAACATAAATACGTACTGTCATACTCCACCTTTAGGGAAGAACGTCTATAGCGTCTCTTCCCAATAAAATAGAAACCATACCTTTTGGGACTGCCTTAGTTTCCCCACTTTTAAACCTAAAAAAATCCTCTCCGTAAAAAAAGGGGCCTATTGACTTTTTAAACTTCACCCGAACTGTTTCTGGTCCTTTCGCTACCTTAATTTTAGGCTCAATCTTTAATTCCGGCATAGAAACCGGTTTTTCAATAGGCTCCACTATTTCACTTGGAGTAATCTCATCAACTTCAGCCTGAATATTTTCTTCCACATCTATCTGTGTTTCTTCTTCTTTTTTAATTTTAACCATCACCCATCTCCTAAATAATTACATTATTACCGTGGCAATAATTTTTGATCCAGCATTAAAATATGTAGTATAAGACGTAATTAAAATGCTTCCGGCAGTTCTTCCCGCAGTAACCGTATCCAATGTTTGTGCTGTTTCAACACAAGTAAACCCACCAAGAGTAGTTGGCCCATGATTAGCAGCAAAAACAGTCCCAGCAGAACTCTTTCCAATAACATTAACAAGACTATAGTTATCAGGAAGAGTACATAAACAAGTAGAACCAGAAGCAAGAGTACCTACCGCATACTCAAGAACTCCCAACCTCCCTACAAAAAACTTACCCGCACTTGCTAGGGTTATATTAACATCACCCATTATATTTTCCTCCTTTCATTAAAACTTACAACTAAAAACAACTTCTCTATTAAGAAGTAGCAAAACCATATTTCGTATAAACATCTATTGCATATTCATTCAAAACACCCGCTCCCGCAATAGTGTACCAAGCAATACTTTGCTTCCTTCCAAAATCTTCCGGTGGATCAGGAATAAGTTCCATGGGAACTGATTCACCATACCCTACCGCATCAGCACCAATAAATACTCCTCGATGCACAACAGCACTACCAGACCCAATAGCACCGGCAGATTGCATATGCGTTGAATCAAAAAATACAACGTCATTTAACCTACCTGCTTCACCATTCAACATGTCGGATGGATTTACGTATTGCCGTGCGGCTAACCAACCCATTGATGCGCGTATTTGCCGAATCTGGTGCGGAGTTCCTACAAACGCATAAAATGAATCGGCCCCTCGATTAAACTTAGGCATATTCAATTCTTTTGCCTTCTGCACCAAGGAAGCAAGGGCAATATCATTAAAATATGCGTCAACACTCGCTGTTGAAGTCCCTGCTGTGTACACATTCGTCATGTAAAACTTATTGGCGCATGTTTGAAACACATCCCGAAGATACTTA
>Ga0214474_1000543_pt1 | contig 18506 bp, 17 predicted proteins | sample RVTome_2_FD_187335 | JGI IMG/M metagenome (GOLD analysis project Ga0214474, IMG submission 187335) | Soil microbial communities from uranium-contaminated site in the Upper Colorado River Basin, Wyoming, United States - RVT95D214 HiSeq ...
GATGAGGGCTTGGACTGCATCTGGGGGACACCGATTGAATTTGGACATAATGGACATGCGGAATCACTTGTCCAGATTCATCCCACGGGTGAATCATGGGGCGCGGTGATGGAATATTCAAGCCGGTGTGAAGATATGGCGATAAAAGAAAAATTTCCGGCTCCTGTCACCGTTTGGGGGGATATGGCCCATGATAAATGGGGGCCGCATTTGTGCAATTATCATTTATGGCTTCGTAAAATTAAGAAGGCATTCGATCCTAAGGGCGTCTCAGAGCCGGCGATGTATATCTCTGCAAAGGATGTCCCCCTCACCCCGCCCTCTCCCCCCAGGGGAGAGGGGAAGGGTGAGGGGAAGGGTGAGGGGAAAAAAGAGGTGGAAAATGAATGGTAAAAGAGGTCTGGAAGAAATTGTCGGGAAGGAAAATGTCTTCGATTCGACAGAACACCTCGATGAATTTTCTAAAGATGAAAGCTTTGTTAATCCAATTAGGCCAAGATATATTGTTAAAACTAACAGTTCGAATGAAGTGCAAAAATTAGTGAAATGGGCCAACGAAACAGGTACTCCCCTGATACCTGTTAGCTCCGGGGCACCTCATTTCAGGGGCGATACAGTTCCCAGCATTGGTGGTGCAGTCGTTGTAGATCTGAGGGGAATGAAAAGGATTATAAGGATTGATTCCGAAAACAGAATAGCAATAGTTGAGCCCGGCGTCACTTTTAGCGAGCTAATACCAAGGTTAAAGAATAATAATCTAAGGCTTAATATGCCGCTCCTTCCACGCAGTTCTAAATCCGTAATAGGCAGCTTACTCGAAAGAGAGCCAGTCATTATGCCCAGATATCATTGGGACCTCACTGATCCGTTGGCTTGTACCGAGGTTATTTATGGCAGCGGCGACCTGTTTCGAACCGGCTCTGCAGCCGGTCCTGGGACCCTTGAAGAGCAGTGGGAAGTGGGTGCAGCTCAAAATGAAGCGTCCGGGCCGGTGCAGGCAGATTTTTCCAGACTCATTCAAGGTGCTCAAGGAACAATGGGTATTGTCACATGGGCATCCGTTAGATGCGAGCAATTGCCGGTTTTGGAAGAACCTTTCCTTGTCGGTTCCTCAAATCTCGACAATCTTCTGGATTTGATTCGTCTTCTGGTTAATGCCAGACTTGTTGATGATTGTCTGGTTTTGAATAATACAAATCTCGCTTATATCATCGGACAGAGGGGGTCTAAAGATTATGAAAGCATAAAGGCTTCTCTTCCCAAATGGATCTTATTCTATACCATATCTGGAGCAAAATATTTCCCGGAAGAGAAAGTAAAATATCAGATTCAAGACTCTTCAGACCATGCCAAGTCACTCAATCTCGAAACGGTAAGGCAGATTGGTGAAGCCACTGCTTTTGATATTATTAGAATATTACATAAGCCGCCGAATGGTTCTTATTGGAAACTTCAGCCTAAAGGGTCATGCTTTGATATATTCTTCCTTACAACCTGTGATAGGCTTTCCAATCTTAATGGCATTATGAGAAATCTCACAACGAAGAATGACTACCCTGTTTTGGATATGGGGATTTACATTCAGCCTTTGGTACAAGGCGTTTGTTATCACTGCGAGTATAATCTGTTTTTTAATTCGAATAATCCTATAGAATCAAATGCGGTTCGTGAGTTATCAACATCAGCTTTTGATCCTCTGGCAAACGGGGGAGGTTTTTTCTCTCGTCCATACGGTCCCTGGGCCAGCTTTGCTTATCGCAGAGATACCCAATCAACCATAGGCATTCGAAAGGTAAAAGGAATTTTTGACCCAAACAATATATTGAATCCCGGGAAACTATGCTTTTAAGAAATATATTGTTTGCTTAAACTCATTAAACCTAATCTTTATAACTCTATCTCCTTCAGATCACCTGATATTATTAATTCTGGCTCAGTGAGGGCTTGGACTTCTTTATCCGTCCAACCAGGACCAACTTCCTTAAGGACAAGACCTTCCCGCGTTACCTGTATAACAGCTATGTCAGTAACAATGAGGTCCACACATTGCGAAGCAGTAAGTGGATAGTTGCACTCCTTAAGAATCTTAAGTTGCCCCTTAGGTGTTGTATGTTCCATGGCCACGATGACCCTGTTGCAGCCAATTGCAAGATCCATAGCTCCCCCAATGTTACCTATTCCCCTTTCCGGGAATGTCCAGTTGGCCAGGTCTCCCTTCTCTGATACTTGCAGAGCTCCCAACACAGTGATATCGATGTGTCCTCCCCTGATCATCGCAAATGAATCAGCATGGTGGAATAAACACATGCCAGGCAAGGGGGTAAAAGGTACTCCATTAGCACCCATAAAATAAGGATTCTCGTCCTTTTCATTGCTAGGGACGCCACCAAACCCTAAAGCCCCATTCTCAGTATGGAAGATTACGGTTCTGCCTTCTGGCACAAAGTTCGCCGCCAGTGTAGGGATGCCTCCCCCCAAATTTACCACTGCCCCATCATAAAATTCTTTAGCTACCCTAAGGGCAATCGTTTGTCTGTCAAGACGCGGTTTCATTGATTCCTCTCCTTTGGTATTTCGATAATACGATTTAAGAATATCCCAGGGGTAACAATGACTTCAGGGTCAAGTTCCCCAGTTTTTACTATCTGTTCAACCTCTGCGATTGACACGTTTGCTGCTGTAGCCATAACCGCATTAAATGACCTCATGATTCCACAATAGGTAAGGTTTCCCATGGTGTCGGCACGGTAGGCCTTGATGAAAGAATAGTCGGCTCTCAGCGCAAACTCTAACAGCATCTCCTTGCCATCTATGATCCTCTTTTCCTTGCCTTTTTCAATAAGTGTTCCGACACCAGTTGGTGTAAAGAATCCACCCAAGCCAGCTCCTCCTGCCCTTATTCTCTCTGCTAATGTTCCTTGAGGAACATATTCCAACTCTACCTCCCCCGCTAAATATTGCCTCTCAAAGGTACTTGGTTTGGACATAACCAAAGAAGCCGGAACACTGCAAATCGCTTTCTTTATCTGTCTATTCTCTAATAAAATCTCTTCATCAATAAATGGTTTTCCGCCGAGAGAACCAATTCCGAGTTTTCCAGTTACACCTGCACCATTTACAATGATCGTAAGGTTCTTTGCTCCATGCTCCTTCAAAGCCCTAATGAGATTCTGTGGTTTGTCAATGGCGTGACCGAAACCACCAATCATAATAGTGGCCCCATCCGGAATATCAGCCACTGCCTCTAAAAAGGTATTGAAAACCTTACTTCTCATCTATATTGCCTCCTAAGAAAATAATATTTAACCCAGAAATTACTATAGGAATTAACCTTTATCCTTAAATTTTTGGATTGACAAATTGAGGATCAATAAGTCTATCCTGCACTTAATCTATTTCATCACTTATTTCAACCCATACTGTTCTCATTCCCTTGGCCTGATTGTTGTCAATTTTTCAGCGATATTGTTCCAGCATCTACCACAGCGCTTCCGCCATCTAGGACAAGGACTGCACCTGTCATGTAGGATGACTCATCACTTGCCAGAAAAGCGCACAAGGGTGCGATCTCCTCTGGTTTGGCTACTTTTCCAAGGGGAATATCCCTTGCTACCCTTGCATAGGCACCATCCCGGTTTGTATTGAGCAACAACGCCAATCGGTCTAATCCTTCATCGCTCATGGGTGTGCGCACCCAGCCAGGACATATGACGTTACAGCGTATTCCCTTGGGCCCGTAATCCACCGCCGCCGCCTGAGTGAGCATGATGAGTCCTGCTTTGGAGGTACAATAAGCCACACTTGTAGGAGGGCATCTAAGTCCTCCCAGTGAGGCAATGTTGATAATGGAACCTCCGCCAGATTTAATAAGATGCGGAATAGCTTCCCGCATCATTAGAAATGGACCGGTGAGGTTTACCCCAAGAACTTCCCCCCAATGAGCCGGACTGATATCTGTAATAGCACCTGAAGAATTAATGGCTGCATCATTCACAAGTATGTGAAGTTTTCCTTCTACGGTGAGGGCCGTACGGATCATACGTTCCACATCATTCGCATTACTTACATTACCTACGCAGGTCGTTACTGACCCCTTAGGGAGACTATCCGCAACTGCTTCGAGAGAACTCTTTTGACGATCGACTATGCAAACATGAGCACCCTCTTCAACAAATCTCCTGACAATGGCAGCACCGATTCCACTTCCTCCACCGGTAATAAGGGCTATTTTATTTTCTAATCTTCTAATGTTCATTGTTTACACCTCCATGAGATCTCAATTTAAAACATGTTGAATATACGAAAAAGGGAGAAGTATGTCAAAAAAAATTGGCAATAAAACATGACAGGGTTTCATAAGATTATTTCTGAATTAGTTTGCATTACACTTCACTTTGTTTGCACACATGAGTTCATAGTTTGATTATGTCAAACTTCTAAGCAATACTTTACGTGAATGATGAAAAGTGCTATAAAAGGGCACTATATAAATAAAGTTTTTTATACAAATACAAATAAAAATGGAGGTAGTACGAAAGGAGGAAAACGATGATTAACAAACAAATCTCTCAATTCCCTATCAACTATGTCAACCCATTCGTGATAGGAAAGATTGCTTTTGGTTGGGGAGCCCATGAGACAGTGGCAGATGGATGTAAAGCGGCAGGTATTAAGAAGGCTCTAATTGTTACTACAGGTCTCAAGGGAACCGGAATTGTGGAAGAAATCAAGGGAATTTTAAACTATAACGGAATTTCCACAGAAATCTATGACAAGGTGACATCTAATCCAAAAGATTACGAGGTCGCAGAAGCTTATAAGATTTTCATGGATACCCAGCGTGATGGAGTAGTCTCTATTGGTGGTGGCAGCTCACACGATTGCGCCAAGGGAGTACGGGCGATAGCCGCCAACAAGGGGATATATGTTTGTGACATGGCAGCCCTTATTGATCCACCCTGGATGCAAGAAATGCAAAAGTATAAACCAACTAATATACCACAAATCACTGTTAATACTACTGCAGGTACCGGAGGAGAAAGTACTGGTGGAGCCGCTGTCACCAATACTAAAATTAAAGCTAAGCAACTAATTATAATACCCGGTTTAGCTCCGGTCTTAGCTATTATTGACCCTTTGTTAGCCCGATTACAACCACAAAATATTGCTGCCCAAACAGCATTCGATGCCTTTGCCCATGCCTTTGAGGCGTATGTGGCCAGGGTTAAAACCCCACCCAGTGCATTTTTAGCCTTGGGAGCAATTAAGCTAATTGCAGAAAATCTGAGAGAATTCTCTTACAACCGGATGAACCAAAAGGCCTGTGAAAATATTTGCTGGGCTTCATCTTTGGCGGCTTTAGGATTGTGCATGGGTGGGGGAGTTGGCATCGTGCACGGATTAGGTCATGGGATTTCAGCCTTACGTGGTGTTCATCACGGTCTGGCTAATGCAGTTTTAGCCGTACCAATGGAAAGATACAATCAGGATGTATGCCCTGACAAATTTGCCGATATGGCCAGAGCTATGGGAGTAGATACCAGAGGTATGACTAAAATGCAGGCATCTGACAAATGGTTTGACGAAGTAGAAAGATTGCTCAAGGACTTGGATATCCAAACCGGAAATTTGAATAAACAATTCGGCTTGACGAAAGAGGATTGCGCCCATATCGTCAAATTCCAGTATTCCAATGACTTTGCTGCAGAAGGTAATCCAAGAGAATACAAATATGAGGAATGCCTCTCTTTATTTGAGAGTTTATTGTAGGGATCAGAAGATTAGGTCAAATTTACAGGCTTTTAAATAAATCCAGCACCTTTCTGCTGGGTATTGAACCCTGTAGGAAGATTATTCTATGCCATCCACCCCCGCACTATTTTATAGTGCGAGGGTTCACCCAGCACTTTTCTAAAAGTGCTGGGTTCATCCCCGCAGTCCCGCCGTTAGCGGGACGGGGTTTTCTGGAAAGTGATGGATAAACCTCAATGTTGCATTGAGAAGGTGGTTGGGTATACTTCCAAACCTTTACCAAGCGGGTTTTTGACCTATTTTATGGGTAACATCTGATATCACCTAAGGTGATCTTTGTAATAGGCTTGGAAACTGGGCAGAAAAACCCTTAAAGGTGCCGCTATAAAGGTTTTCCAGCACACCCAACCACCTTATGGGAATGTTTTTATCAACTGCAAGGTAAACTCTCTAAATGAGGAGGGAAAATGGTTGCGAGATCTCAAGATAAAGTATTTCTTGTAACCGGTGGGGCTTCAGGAATAGGCAAGGCCACTGCCGTATTGTTTGCCCGGGAGGGAGCCAAAGTAGTAATTGCAGACGTTTCTCAGGAAGGTGGACAGCAAACTGTCCAGGAGATTATACAGATGGGCGGTAAGGCTACTTTCGTTCCCACAGATGTCTCCAAAGCTCATGAAGTTGAGGTTATGATTAACCGAGCAATAGAAGTTTATGGAAGATTGGACTTTGCCTTAAATAATGCTGGCATTGGCCATAAAACCTCCTTAACTCATGAAATACCAGAAGAAATGTGGGAACAAGTAATTTCCGTCAATCTTAAAGGTATTTGGCTTTGCATGAAGTACGAGCTCCCGCAAATGATGAAACAGGGTTCTGGTGTAATTGTGAACATGTCGTCAATTGGGGGACTAATAGGTGGTCCAGGCTTGGCTGCATATGGGGCTTCTAAAGGTGGGATTAACCAATTAACCAAAGTCACTGCCTTAGAATATGCCAAATTCGGTATTCGTGTAAATGCGGTTTGTCCTTCGGTAACAATGACTCCACTAACCGAAGGATCAGTAAGGGATTCCCCGGAAACATTCAAGGATATGATTGATAACCAGCCTTTGGGGCGTTTGGCTAAACCGGAGGAAATAGCGAGTGTAGTGTTCTGGCTATGCTCCGATAAATCGTCCTATGTAAACGGTGTTTGCCTACCTGTAGATGGTGGGTTTACGATAGCCTAAACTTGGGGCTTCATTTTTTAAAATTCAGTTCTCCAATTAACGGGTGTGTGTTCCATAGCCGAAGCTGGCCTTACGAAATTCTTTAGGGTACTCAAACTTCTTTGCGACTATCTGGACCATCTGCCGTCCCAGTTCTCCAGTCACCTTCATGCACTGCTCCAACTTTCTGACATCACCTTTGGGACCACCATAAGCTGCTACAAAGTTGGCTGGAAGCATCTGGCGCGTTACTATATAGAAATATAAATCTTTAACTGCATCGATAAGTCCCAGACTGCCCCCTACGACAACTATGCCGCCAACTTTGTTAGCTAAGCTTCTCTCAGGACGGTTCAAAGCAATTGTTCGGTCAATGACCGTTTTGGCCTGAGCTGTCATGGCGTAGAAGTAAATCGGAGTACCAAAGATGATGCCATCTGTTTCTAATAGCTTATGATAGAGGGTCTGCATATCGTCCTTGATGTGACATTCTCCTGTCTCCATACAAGTTCCACAGCCATCACAGGGTTTAATATCTTTGTCTGATACGCTATAAAGTTCAACTTCAGCCCCTTCCTGTTTTGCTCCCTTAAGTGCCTCACTTATTAAAATCTCAGTGTTTCCTTCACGTCTCGGACTGCAAGAAAGACCCAATATCTTCATTGTTTTCCTCCTATTTAAATTTGATATATAACAAAATTATCCGTAGAGATTTACAAAATTAATGCAATTGATCTGGCTTTGTCAATATTAGTGATAATTGACATGAAATGACCAGGCGAATCAAGTTGCTCAATCTCTGACAAAATATTAAAATTATTTTTGATCTTAATGATGACGGAAGGAATGGACTTTGAAATATCGGAAATTTGGGAAGCTGGATTTTGACGTTTCGATCTTGGGCTTCGGTGCCATGAGGCTGCCGTTTACCGATAATAACCCGGCCAATGTTATAGAGCCGGAATCAATCAAGATGATTCGCTATGCCATTGATAATGGCATAAACTACTTGGACTCGGCATATTTTTACCACGATGGGAGAAGTGAGGTGATCGTCGGACGAGCATTACAAGATGGCTATCGGGAAAAAGTGAAGATTGCCACCAAATTGCCCTGTAATTTTATTCAAAAGGCTGAAGACTTCGACCGCATTTTCAATGAACAACTTATACGACTTCAAACTGACATAATTGATTTCTATCTGCTTCACGGATTGAATAATATTTCATGGAATAGGATGCAAGAGCTGAAGGTTTTGCGTTGGGCTGAGGAAAAGGTGGCTGCCGGATATATTGGGAATCTGGGTTTTTCTTTTCATGACAAGTTTGAGGTCTTTAAAGAAATAGTAGATGCTTATACTGGTTGGACTTTTTGCCAGATTCAGTATAACTATATGGATGAAAGTTACCAGGCTGGTTCCCAGGGGTTAAAATATGCCGTTGACAGAGGACTGGGAGTTGTTGTTATGGAGCCTTTGCGGGGTGGACGTCTGAGTAAAGAGCCTCCTCCAGAGGTGGCAAAACTGTGGGCCAGCGTTGCGACACATCGTAGTCCGACAGAGTGGGCCTTGCTCTGGGTATGGGAGCATCCCGAAGTCTCAGTAGTCCTCAGCGGAATGTCTTCAATGCAACAAATAGCCGAAAACCTTGCTGTGGCTGACCGCTGTGGCCCTGGAGTATTGACCTCTGACGAATTAGCGGTGGTGGATAAAGTAAGCCAAGCCTATCGTCAATTGAGCCCCGTACCTTGCACCGGTTGCGGATATTGCTTGCCTTGTCCTAATAGTGTGGAAATACCACGTATCTTTGAATTATATAATGATGCGATAATGTATGATGACCCAATAATCGCCAGGATGTTTTATGCTGGGCGGTTCGGTCTAAAACCGGAACAGCGTGCCGATAAATGCATTGCATGTGAAAAATGCATCGAAAAATGTCCCCAGAAGACCTCTATCCCAGAATGGCTAAAAAAGGTTCATGAGTTTCTGAGTCCTAAGATATAATCCATTAAAAAAATAGATAAAGACCTCGATTATAACTATTTGAGTTGGAGAGGGGTGATGCCAGCCTGGCCTGTGCCTTCTTAATGCCCGCTTTAGAGGACCTCTTTACTTTTTCACACTGAACTTATGAAATTATAGTACTATGTTTTTATGTAACGCTGAATATGCAATGGCAGCAATTTACCAGCCGCCGTCACCACCGGTTCTTGGCGCATGATCCGAAGCGTATGCGCCTGCTGCCACACCGTGCGCGCCGCATCCGCCATCGGCGATGATCCTCGCAGCCCCTTCAGCACTGCCTCGATTACCGCCTGCTCGTCGACGATCTCGATGCGTGGATGGATGAGCAGATAAAGACGCGTAAACCCCTGTTTATCTTCTTGCTCCACCAATTGATAGTCGAGTGAGCTTCCGCCAAAACGCGCTGGCAAAATTTCTTCGAGGATTCGCAGCATTTCATTCTCGATTAGGGTTACACCCTCGCCGACCAATTTGCTGTAGCTGTGGATTTCGCGTAAATGGGTTGTATATCCGTACGTCTCTAATTCGCAGCCACAAGTACGTTCTTCGACAATACCATAATCGTCTATCTGAACATTGAGCATGAGCTTGGACGTGCTATCAAGCAGTGTGCTCAGGTTGAATGCAGGAACAGTAATGCCAGATCCTTCAACCGGGTAGGGATATGTGATCAGTGCGAAAGCATCTTTAAATAGATGCATATCGTCCGCCGCAGTAGGATTTACGCAACCGAGCGCGATGTTGCACGTCTCCGTCATGGCATAAATGGGCACCACGCGAAGCCCCACGCGCCGCATCTCCGCCACCTTGGCAGGTGTCACTGGCTCTCCAGCGATTCGGACCGTCGCACCCGTCAAGTCGAACCCTGATTCCTGTGCAGCGACAGCAACCCGTAGAGCGTGGCTTGGGAGTGTGTTAAGCACACAGCGTGAATGCGTTTTGAGGGTATCGTGGATCCAACGCGCGATCACCAACGGTTGATTGAGATTGACAATCTTGGGGAAGGGTACACATGCACCCAATGTGTGTAGCCAAAAAAACATGTAAAGCGTGGCTACGTCATACTTGAGCCAGCATTTCGATTCGCGCCAACCGAGGTAGGAGAACCAGTGATGCAATGGCTCTCGCAAGTCTGTCCGTTGAAGAATAGCCTGAAGTCCGTTGCCGGGCAAAATAGACAGCCAGTATGCTGTGGGTACGCCCATTATGCCGTAGGCACTGAGAATGAACATTTGATGGGGCAACTTATCGACAAAATAGTCTAGGTTGAGCGCGACGTAGGTCGCCAAGCCGGTGGAGCCACTGGTTTGTGAGGTATAATCGCGCTGTGCAAAGGGATTATCAAAATCGCGTGCCTCGACAGGAATCGTTTTGCCAAATCGAATGATAGGTTTGCGCCCCTTGAATTCCTCAAACGTCACATAAAAGCCTTCTTCGCGTAACTTACACAGCGCGCCCTCTAATCCACGTTGTTTGACCAATGCACTCAAGTCCTCAAACTCACACCCCACCATTTTGAGTAAGGCAAGGTAGGGACTGCATGGATAGCCGTAGACGCTTCTTTTTACAATTCGTAAGAAATTTTCTTCACGATGTTCCATCCGTTCGCGCACGATACGGCACGCGTTATCCAGTGTCATCGTGTGCTTCAAGAGACGTCGCAACGCGATCGGAAACTGCAAAAACATTCTAATATAGTCAAGTGTATTGTTCATGATTTAATAAGAACATGCTGAAGAAATGATAAGATTTTGCTTTAATGAAGGGGAGCCTATACAGGCTCCCCTTAAAAAAAAACTGGAGTAGTAAAAATTTTGTGGAACAATTCACTATCGCACATGTCACAGGACTAAAACATAGTATTTGTGTTCATTGCCTTCTCTGGAATGGGTTGTACTGCGTCCCAATGTTCAACAATCTTGCCATTCTCAAGTCTAAAGATATCCATGGCGGCCATCCCTCGATCCCCGGGTTTTGACACCGTGTGTCCGTGGGTTATTACATAGTCGCCATCGGCGAACACTCGTTTTAGTTCCCATTGTGCATCAGGCAATTTTTCGCGCAGGAACTGGATAAAGTTCTTTATCCCTTCCAGATTATCAGCCCCCATTGGGTTATGCTGGATATAGCGCGAACCAACATATTTTGATGCAGCCTCAAAATCCTTTTGGTTAATCATTGCCTTATAAAACTCCACCACATTTTTTTTATTGATTTCCTCTTGTGCTGTGTTTCCACTATAAACCGGATACGCCACCATGAATGCAAGGAAAATGAGAATAAAGATCAAAGATACTTTTTTCATACTGGCCTCCTTTCATATGAAATATAATGAAAATTGATGGTTTTATTAATTATCAAACTGCGATAAATCTGTCAATAAATATCTTCTCCCCTGGCCTTCCAATAATTCTAAATTTGGTGTATATTACAGGCCATAATTGTTGTTTAAAAGTCTGCCCATGATGGTTAACATGGAAAGCCAAAATTTATCAATCAGAATGAAACCTCTCACTGTTGTTATCACTCACAGTCCAGAACCTCTTTTTGAGGAAACCCTCTCTTCTCTGACAAAGTCAGGTTTGGTTGAAGATGTTGTTATCGTCAGTCAAGAGTCGGTCCATCTGAAAATCCCTAAGTGCCATGTTCTGACTGCTGGACCCCTTACATCATCTGAAACACTCAACCTGATTCTGGCCGGGGTCCGAACGAAATTTATTATTTTCTTACCGGGGGCTAAACAAATTATGATTGAGCCTGAAACTCTGGAGAAATTCCTGAGTAAGGCTGAGTCTATAGAAGCAGGCCTGGTCTATTCGGATTTCTATGATGGAAAAGAATTCGGGAAAACCCTTCATCCACTAAATGATTACCAATTAGGGAGTGTCCGAGATGATTTCAACTTCGGGGCTATGATCCTCTTTTCAATACATGCAATACAAAACACTCTAAAAAAAAATGCCTTGATACCCGCGGTTAAATATGCCGGCCTTTACGATCTTCGCCTAAAGGTCTCAATCAACCACTCTGTGTATCATTTAAAGGAACCACTCTATACCGTGATTGAGACAAAGGAACCTCCAAATAATGAAAATATATTTATTTATGTTGATCCCCGTAATGAAGTCATCCAGAAAGAAATGGAGATGGTCTTCACGGATTACTTGAATAAGATTGGAGCATATTTGCCAAGTTCTCACCTCAGGGAGGCCGAGCAAACATCTGAATCTTTTCCGGTGGAGGCATCTGTTGTCATTCCTGTGCGGAACCGGAAAGAAACGATTGTCGAAGCTGTGAAAAGCGCACTATCGCAGGAAACAGACTTTCTATTCAACGTCATCGTCGTAGACAATCACTCGACAGATGGAACACCGGTCGTCCTCGCTGACCTCGCCAAACAATATTCTTCTTTAAGACATATCATTCCAAGGAGGACCGATCTTGGTATTGGTGGCTGTTGGAATGAAGCCCTTTCTCACAAAGCTTGTGGGCGCTATGCTGTTCAACTGGATTCGGATGATCTTTACAACAACAAACACACTCTACAGACAATGATCAATATGCTTCGTCAGGGTAACTATGCCATGGTGATTGGTTCTTATACCCTCGTCGATTTTAATTTACAAGAGATTCCACCGGGCCTTATCGACCACCGCGAATGGACTAATGAGAACGGTTACAACAATGCGTTGCGCATCAATGGTCTGGGTGCACCACGGGTTTTCAACACAGCCTTGATGCGCAAAATCGGATTTCTCAATGTGAGTTATGGTGAGGATTACGCGGCAGCCCTCAGAATCTGTCGGGAATACCGGATCGGGAGGATCTATGAAAGCTTGTACCTGTGCAGACGCTGGTCAGGCAACACGGATGCAGCTCTCAGTATCGAAAAGGCTAATCAAAACAACGCTTTCAAAGACAAAATTCGTACCGATGAAATTCTCGCCCGACAGAAGATGAATCAAAGCACTCCTAGTATAATGAGTTAGGAATTCGTTTACTAAAAATGTCATTCCTCCGGAAGCAGGAATCCAGTTTTTCCTTTCTGGATTCCCACTTTCGTGGGAATGATACCCATAATAACTTATCAATCAATTATTGCCTCAGGACACTAAATAATTGAAATATTAATTCTTTTGAAGAGGATGACTGAAAACTATGGGAATCGTTATTCGACCCTGGCAGGAAAGTGATATTGCTTCTATCCGCAGGATTACCTGGCAGTCCTGGATGTCTACATATTCGGTCTTCATTCCTGAAAGTGACCTCAAGTTCTATTTCGATATTCACTACACAGAAGCGGCTTTCCTCAATATGTTCAACAATTCATTTATTCACGGTTTTGTTGCTGAGGTGAATGAGGACATCACGGGTTATGCACGACTGTTCTTCAACAAGGATGAAAATCGTCTTTATGCCCCCTCACTATATGTTCTTCCAGGTTTTCAGGGGTGGGCTATCGGCAGGAGGCTTCTTGAGGCCGCAGAAAGATATGCCGAAGAAAAGCATCTCCATGAACTCTGGATTGGCGTGATGGTGAAAAACAAGCGGGCCCTCAGTTTCTACAGGAAGGTGGGCTTTCTATTTGTCCAAGAAGAACCTTTCACAATGGGAAATACTACGTTAAGCCATCTCATTGGTTACAAGAAATTAGGAAGTAACAGGTTGCTTACTCAGAAGACTTATGCAACCTTTGATAGGGGGGAAAAACTCCCCGAACTTTGTCTTAATCTCTTAGCAGAGCAGAAAAATGCGTGGCCGGATCTCCAAGAGGGCTATGAATTGCTTAAGAACGTCAAAGAACGGGATTTACCCTGTAAGGGATTTTCTGTCCTCCTCCAGTACAATCCCAGAAGAATAAAAAGCAGTCTGGCAGATGTGGACAAAAAAAATTCAAATGAGCGACGATGTTTCCTCTGTCTGGATCATCTGCCTGAGGGCCAGAAAGGGATCCTCAACCGAGGTGATTACCTGATCCTCTGCAATCCAATGCCTGTTTTCTCTTCTCACTTCATAATCTCCCATTTAGACCATCGGACTCAGGCTATTGAGGAACATTTTGACACCCTTCTCCAACTCATTACTGATTTTGGCTCCGGGTGGACAATCCTCTACAATGGACCAAAATGTGGCGCTTCTGCACCGGACCACTTCCATTTTCATGTAGTCCCATCAGGGCAAATGCCAATCGATAATGAAATCCGGGAGAAACAAAGACTCTCTTCGATTATAAAGGTTAATGGTGTTCTTATTTATCGTGTAAGAGGTCTGGGACGGGAAGTCATCATTATAGAAGGAGACGATCCAATGGTCGTGGGGAGTACTTTTAAGGGTTTTATGAATGCCCTGAAAAAGGTTCTTTTAACAGAGGAGGAACCCATGATAAATATTGAAGGATTCCTCAATCAAAGGAAATGGCGTCTTATGATCTTTCCTCGCCGAAAACACCGTCCCTACGCTTTTTTCAGGGAAGGGGATGCCCGAGTTTTGGTAAGTCCAGGGGTGATCGATATGGGAGGTATTCTCATTACCCCTTTAGAAAAAGATTTCGAACGACTTGATGCAGCGATTGTGGAGGGTATTTACAAGGAAGTATCCTTAGATGGAGAAACTGTGGAAAGGGCAATCGATGCGATGGTATAGTCTCCCTATAAAGGTAGGGGAGGGCTTCAGACTTTTAGCTCGATTAGAAAGGATAGGTATTTAAACCTCCTTAAAAAGAATTTCTGAAATTTTATTAATCCTTTCCACGCCTTTAATCTCTTGGGGCATGAGAGGTAGCTCTATCAATCCAATCCTATGAGAATATTGATTCTTTAATATCTGAATGTAATTCTCCTGCATCTCCTTTCTGATTTTGTGAAAATTGCAGTCTGCTTCCCGGATAATATAATTGATAATCAAATGATTTACCTTAAGTTGATATTCATCAAAATCCTTAATAATCCTTTCCGTCTGTCTCACGCCAAGTGCCTCGGGAATAGTTACAATAATGAAGTCCGATTTTTGTGGATCCCGAATAAAATTGACCACCTTTTCTGCTAAATCCTCCCACCCACTAATAATCTCTAAAAGAGATCTTTTGCCCTTTTTTAACTTAACACTTTCCTTTAACTTTTCAAAATAACTATAAAGATTCATATAAAATTTTGTTGCTGCCTCAAGGTGTTTAAGAAATATTTGGGGCAAATGAAGAAGCCTCAGGGTATGACCGGCAGGGGCTGTATCCCAAACAACTAAATCATATTGCGCACCTTCAACTAACTCCAGAATATAATTGAGCATATATTCTTCTTCAATCCCTGGCGCTCCTCCAATATAGTCAACAAAATCATAATCAAGGGAAGTAAAAGATGATACCACTTCATAAATTTCTGGCCCGAATCGGTCCTTCCATTTTTTCAAGACCACATCAGAACTAATCTCAATTCCATATAAGTCTTTCGTATTTATAATAGGTCTCTCTTGATCACCAATCTCCATCTCAAAAATGTCTGAAAGGGAAGGGGTAGGGTCGCTTGAAATAATCAATGTCTTTTTGCCTTGAAGGGAGAAATGGAGGGCAATGGCAGAGGCACAGGTGGTCTTTCCCACACCTCCTTTTCCTCCAATCATGATTAGACGTTTTTGTTCTTTGTCCAGGCGTTTTAATGAAGGTTGTATCATAGTTTTTAAAAGTCCTTAAAAGCATTGATTTTGAAGATATTAAACTTTATAATATCTTGTTTGTTTGGTCAAGATATTATATTCTCTAACCCTTTTGGAGGGGAATTTTGGCAACAGGTATGATCGAAATCGATTTCGAATTATGTAAAGACTGTAAATTATGTATTTCAGTCTGCCCCCATCGATTGATCGAATCTTCTGATCGTATGAATCAAAAGGGATACTACCCTGCTTTTTTTACAGAAAAGCATTTGAAAAAAGAAGGCAGGATGTGCACGGGATGTGGCCTATGCGCCATCACATGTCCAGAAATTGCCATTGAGGTGTATCGTGCCTAAGGTTTTAATGCGCGGGAATCATGTCGTCGCAGAAGCAGCCGTCCGAGCAGGTTGCCGTTTCTATTTTGGATACCCTATCACCCCCCAGAATGAAGTCCCTGAATATATGTCTGAGAGGCTCTCCAAATTGGAGGGAGGGGTCTTTATTCAAGCGGAAAGTGAGATCGCCTCAATCCATATGGTCATTGGTGCCAGTATGGCTGGTGGGAGAGCGATGACTTCATCATCAAGTCCTGGAATTAGCCTCAAACAAGAAGGAATTTCTTTTCTTTCTGCTTTGGAGTTGCCAGCAGTCATTGTTAATATGAGCCGGGGAGGACCAGGTTTGGGTAATATCGCTCCCTCCCAATCCGATTATTTCCAGGCTACCAGAGGAGGGGGGCATGGGGATTACCGTAATATTGTCTTGGCCCCTAATTCCTGCCAAGAGCTTGCCGATCTAACCTATGAAGCATTCGATCTTGCCGATAAATATAGGACTCCTGTCATTATCCTTGGTGACGGGATGCTCGGACAGATGATGGAACCGGTTGAATTACCCCCTGAGGTTCAGATAAAGAAGTTACCCCATAAAGATTGGACCCTGACTGGTGCCAAAGGAAGGCCCAGCCGATTTATCCGATCACTCCTTTTGGACCCGATTGAAGAAGAAGAACATAACTGGAAGCTGATGAGAAAATATGAAAGGATTATCAAAGAAGAGGTAAGATGGGAAACATCCTTTGGCGATGATGCTAAATTGATGGTCGTTGCCTTTGGGATTGCAGCCAGAATTGCCAAGGGAGCGATCAAGAGGATGAGAGATGAAGGGCAGAAAGTTGGACTCCTCCGACCCATTTCCCTTTGGCCTTTTCCCTATAAAGTCATCAAGGAATTGACTAAGAAGGTAAGACACTTCTTTGTATTTGAAATGAATATGGGCCAAATGGTGGAGGATGTTAAATTGGCCCTCGAAGGAAACGGAGAAGTTCATTTTTATGGTAGACCTGGGGGAATTATTCTCACCCCATTAGAAATTTCGAGAGTCATCTCCAGTTACTATTATCAAAAGAGATTGGAATAAGATTGGTGAAAAAGGTATTTTCGAGACCCAAATCTCTCAAAAAGACTCCCTTCCATTATTGCCCAGGATGTGGGCATAGCCTCTTACATCGAATTATTGGGGAAGTCATTGATGAGATGGACCTTCAAGAAAGAATTATTGGTATCCCACCAGCAGGGTGTGCAGTATTAGCCTACAACTATTTTGACATCGACATGGGTGAGGCATCCCATGGAAGAGCTGCGGCATTGGCCACTGGGATGAAAAGGGCGATGCCTGATCGGGTCATTTTCACATATCAAGGGGATGGAGATATTGCCGCCATCGGGACAGCCGAGACCATCCATGCAGCGGCTCGAGGGGAAAATTTTACTACCATCTTTGTCAATAATGGGGTCTATGGAATGACTGGCGGGCAAATGGCTCCAACAACAATATTGGGCCAAAACACAACCACTTCACCAGGAGGGAGGAAAGAGAAAAGGGATGGGTTTCCAATCAATCTTAGTGAGATGCTCGCCTTGGCGAAGGGCAGTTCCTATATTGAAAGGACAGCCGTCAATAGCCCAGCTAATATTTTAAAGACGAAAAAGGCGATTGCCAAAGCCTTTCGTGTTCAAATGGAAGAATATGGGTTTTCACTCATTGAGGTATTATCTCCTTGTCCGACCAACTGGAAGATGGAGACTGTTGAAGCCTGTAAATGGATCGACGAGGTGATGACCACCCATTACCCTCTCGGAGTTTTAAAAGATATCACTGGAGACAAAAAGGATGCTCATTAAGACGATTTTTTCTGGGTTCGGTGGTCAGGGGGTAATCATGATGGGTTACCTTCTGGCGACCACTGGTATGTATGAGGAGAAACATGTCACCTGTTTGCCTTCTTACGGGGCGGAGGTGAGGGGAGGAACAGCGAACTGCACGGTGGTCATCTCTACAGAAGAGATCGCTTCCCCGGTGGCTTCAGAGCCTGAGTTTGCCGTTCTGATGAACAATCCCTCCTTATTCCGTTTTCAGAATCAGATTCAATCAGGAGGAACCATTTTTTTAAATTCAAGCATGATCGAATCAAAGCCCATTCGCGGGGATTTAGAAATTTTTGAAATTCCAGTGAATGATCTTGCCAAACAGCTTACTGGAAATAAAGTGTCTAATATCATTATGTTAGGAGCTTTTATCAAAAAGGCCGGATTAGTCTCTTTGGAAACCATGAATCGTGCTCTCAAAGACACTTTTGGGAGCAGAAATCCAAGCATTTTTAAATCAAATAAGGACGCTTTATTATTGGGCTATGATTATCTGGAATAAAGCAATCCAACAAATCTCCACAACTCCCCTTTGCTAAAGGGGGGGGTGGAGGGTGATTTTTCTAAGATGTTAGGAGGAAGGGAATGTCTGTCAAACAAATTTCCGTCAGTTTAGAGAATGTCCCAGGTAAACTCTCTGAAGTAAGTGAGTATTTAGGCGAAAAT
>Ga0214474_1000544_pt1 | contig 18502 bp, 21 predicted proteins | sample RVTome_2_FD_187335 | JGI IMG/M metagenome (GOLD analysis project Ga0214474, IMG submission 187335) | Soil microbial communities from uranium-contaminated site in the Upper Colorado River Basin, Wyoming, United States - RVT95D214 HiSeq ...
CCATCTCCTCTGTTCGTGGCAGGGCGTCGTATAGAAGCTGCCTTGGCAATCCTATTGGCAGGGGTTGCTGCAGCTGTCAGATCGGATCAAAGGCCTGTATCCGCTCCAAAAGCTCCAGCATCTTGAGATATTTTCTATCCCTCGCGGCGAGGATCTCTTCCTCGCTCCGGTCGCCGTAATCGTACATGCCTTTTGATGTCTTGGCGCCGAGGTGCCCCTGTTCGATCTTTTCCGCCACCACAGGGGAGACGGTTCCATAGACTCGCATGATATCGGCAGCCAGATCAAGGCCGGTGAAATCCAGGGATTGAACAACGCCGACGATGGGGAGTCGGATACCCAGGCTTGCCTTGACAGCCAGATCGATCTGCTCAGGGGTCGCCCATTCCTTTTCCAGCATCTCCCACACTGCCCGCGCAATAGCGTTTTGAATCCGATTGACGAGAAGGGAAGGCACGAACCGTTTCAGCACAAGGGGCCTTTTCCCGAGCCTTTGCATCAAGGCAGCGGTAAAGATGACTACCTCGGGTTTGGTGTTTGGTCCAGGCGCTACCTCGACCAAGGGGATGATATGCGGCGGCGCGAACCAATGCGCCACAATAAGGCGTTCGGGCCGTTTTATGCGCGCGATCTGGAAGATGTTCAGCGTTGAGGTGTTGCTCGCGAGGACCGTATTCGGCGGGCAAAACTCATCGAGTTGCGAGAATACCCGTTGCTTTACCTCCGGCACCTCGCTCGCCGCTTCCACGCAAAAGCCCGCATCCGTGGCCGCAGCTGCCAGATCCGTTGATGGGCGAATGCGGCCAAGGATCTCCGGTATCTCTTTGACCGGCACCCGTCCGTATTCGGCAAACTGGTCCAGGTTCGATTGGATAAGGGTCATGGCGTGCGTAAGCTTGCCCTCATCCAGGTCCACAAGATTCACGTAAATGCCGGCCTGGGCAAAGACCTGGGCAATGGAATGCCCCATAACGCCGGCCCCAACCACCAGGACAGTGCGAAGACGTCTCGGACTCATGGTTGTCACTCCTCCTTATTGTTCAACCCTGGCATAGGCGTGGTTGAGGACCACCCCGCGGTCGGTCAGGGACTGAATCAGGTAGCGCCCGGCCTTATCCCTCCATCCCTTTGTCCATAGGGTGTCGCCGGGATAGACCACCCCGGAAAAACGGGCCTTGAACTCCTTGAGGCGTTCCACCGCTCCGTCACAGGTCTGGTGTACAATGGCCCGCACGGTGTAGCCGTAGGTGCAAAGGCCGTGGAGTATAGGGCGGGAGAACCCCCCTCTCTTGGCAAACTCGGGGTCCAGGTGCAGGGGGTTGAGGTCGCCGTTGAGGCGGTAGAGGGCTGCCTGGTTTTCGGGGATAGACGAGGAGGAGGTGAAATCAGGCTCAACTCCCGGGGGAGGATCAAGCGGCTCGGCCTTGGGCCCGGAATCACCGCCGAAGCCCCCTTCACCGACGTAGAAGATGCTGTTCTCGATCTCAGCCAGAGGCTCTTCCTGCTCCGTCATAACCTTTGTCCACCGGACAATCAGCGCTCCTTTGCCCTTGTCGTAGATATTTTTTATCCCACCCTCGACAAGGGCCTTCCCCCCGGCTGGAATCGGGCGAAAGAGCTTTATGGCCTCTTCCCCGTGGATAAATCGGGAAAAGTCCACCGTTGTATCTTTAAAGAGCTTACCAAAGAGTTCGTTGCCCATCACCGTGCAAAAGCTTGGGAAGACCTTTAAACCGCCTGTGGCGTTCTCATAGATAAAAGGCAGCTCATCTGTCTGCGCACCGACACTGATAGCATAGCGGACCACATCCTTCCATGTGTACTCAAAGGGGATAGGCCCGACCTTCCTACCGATCAGGCTCATATCAATCATACCTGTCTCCTTGTTCTCGTCGACGCCTCCAGATCTCAGCCCTTTGGGCGGATGCTGGAGATGGGCACACGAGCGAGAGTTCTATTTGGCAACCACGGTAGCCGGCAGCTTATGGGTCAGGATCTCCACTGCCTCCTCCACCATCTCCTCAAGGACCTGACGGGCCGGTTTGATTTCATGGATAATGCCGGAGATCTGCCCGGCAAGCCCCCCCACGTAGTCGACCTTCTTGGCCTCGATAAAGCTCCAGAGGAGTGACGACGAGATCACAACCTGCGTGGGGAAGGGGAGCGGGCCGAGACCCGATTCATCCCAGAGCCCGTGAAACTTGTTGAGGCTGGCCCTGAGCGTCTTGCCCGTATAGGCGGTGCTGACCCGGGTGCCCTCGTCCACGGAGTCGAGGATACGCTGCTTATTGACATCCAGGGCCCCCCCCTCATTTGTGGCCAGGAAACGGGTGCCTACCCAGACGCCTATGCAGCCCATGGCCAGGGCCGCGGCCAGCCCTCGGCCGTCGCCGATGCCGCCGGCAGCCAAGACCGGCACGGGATAAGCGGCATCGATGGCCGCCGGCAGCAGGGCCATGGTCCCTATCCTGCCGGTGTGGCCGCCCCCTTCGTGGCCCTGGGCCACCAAGAGGTCGATGCCCGCTTCGGCCATCCGCTTGGCGTTTTTCGTATTGCCGGTGATGCCCAGAACCTTCATGCCGACGGCATGGGCATCCTTCACCATGAAGCCCGGGTTGCCCAGGCCTGCGCAAAAGAGCGGGACCCGTTCCTCGATACAGACCTGGATGGCCTCCTGAGGAAGCATGGTGGTTGTATTGAGCTTGACCATGACGTCCCTGTCCGGCAGATCCAGATCCTTCTTGATCTTGTTGAGCCAATCCTGGTGGGGCTGAGGCAGGCTTTTGAGGACCTGGCTGAGGGGGATCTCTTGCGGCCCTTCCGCTTTCAACGGACTCTTCCTGTCCACGCGGGGGGGCAAGAGGAGATCCACCCCGTAAGGCTTATCGGTCTGCGCCTTGATCTCCCTGATGGCATCGCGGAGTTCATCCACCGTAAAGCCGCTGCCGCCCAGTACGCCGAGGCCGCCGGCCTCAGACACGGCTACGACCAACTCGACCGGTGCACCGGTATTCTCTCCAATCAGGGTGGGTCCCATACCTGCGCTCAGGATGGGGTACTCGATTCCCAACATATCGCAGAGCGCTGTTCTTAATACTCGTTTACCCATAATGTGCTCCTCCTTTCACAATCTCATAGGTGTCTTTCGAAGACAGTATGACGGTAATGGATCGATGGACGGGTCCTGGCCTCATGGCGGCGTTGCGAGGTATCCTGAGTCGCCACGATTTGTGAGGCCTTTGATTATTATAAAGCGGATATTATATAGCGTTCAAAGGAGGTTGTAAAGGCGTTTGAATATTTCTTATATTTGTGAGGTAGTTGCGAATGATAAGTTCTTTGAAAAGCTGGAGTGCCATGGGCGCCTTACGCAGAGAGTTCAGAGACAGCGTTTTCTCCACCTGCTGAAGTGATTTGTTCGCTTTTTTTGTTTATGGTGTAATTCCAATAATAACCAATGGAACCGCTGGGACGCCCCGTCCCTGTCTCACGATATTATAGAGTTCGCCCTCGTAATAGGCGACCCCAGAACTCATTTGCGATTGGAGGGATTTCATAGGTAGAATCTCGATGCCGACGTCAATATGGTCGCCGACATAGAATGCAAGATGTTTCACGAAGAGGTCATATGCTACGAATGAATATTTACCAAATTGCACTTCGACGGCTACTCGGTCTTTGACAAAATCGGTCTGATTGTAACTAAAAATAGGCACCTCACCTGCTGCTTCAATTTCTTTCTTTTGGGCCTCCGGTGTCATAGTAAGTGTCTTTCGGATCAGTTTCTCACTCTTAGTTACCCAATAACTGACACGGCTTTCCTCCCAGCTCTTAGCACGTAGTAACCTTTTAAACTCAGCATTCATACCGACCGGACTATAAAGAATTTTGCCCTTCATCGTTTTCTCTTTGGAAACTTTGGTCTTAAACTTCTCCGCATCCACATTGTTAATGACAGACTGTATTTCTCGCCATAGATTACGCTTGTGAACAAGAAGATATTCGAGGCCGTTCAGATGGGAATGCATTTTCTAAAAATTTCAATTTCGTCATAATCAGGATTAAAGTCCTTCATTAAAACTTTCTTCCTGCTATCTGCTAAATGTCGAGTTAAAAAAAATTCAGGCTTCTGAATAAAACCTCTTTTGACTAAGGTTAAAATCCATATTATTTTCATTCTCACACCCCTTTCATTCTCTTAAACCAGCTATACACATCTCTATATTCCATAAAGTTACAAATATCGCCTAATCCACTCATCCTAAAAGTGGGGCGACCAATCTGCCTTAGGAATATAGACCGCCTTGTATCATTTGATACAATGCTGAATTTTAGTTTCAGATTAGGTTCAACCAAATACATATCATTAAATCTAAGCAGTCCAGAATATATCGGCGTTGAATGTTCAACTTCAAAAATGGCGGTTAACTCACTAGAACCTCTCTGAATCCATACCACATCAACTTCTCTGATAATATTGGCAACCTTCTCATATCGCACTGGCAAATCACTTCTGCAAACATATTTTTCTGCCAAACTCCAATCCAATTTATTTCTATCATGTAATGGTATCCAGATCTCATGCCCTTTTATTGTCCCTATTGACCCGATCAAAGTTTGAATTTGGGAATGACCGAGATCAGGCATAACCACAATCTTATTTTTATCAATCAGATTATCTAAAATATGCCATCCATAAAAACCCTCTATATTGAAGCGACCAGCATTAGCAATATAAAGCTCTGTCTCCTCGTCAGGATAAATCTGAACCTTGTATTGACCATCAGAAGCTGGAGTCAACGAATTAAATATTTCTTCAAAATCAATAAAGGGTACAAAGACAGGCTCTGTCTGAGTATCCCATAAAAAGCAAATAACAGAATTAACTCCTTCTAATTGTTTTATATCATCTCGTCTTAATCCAAAAAATGTTTTGTTTCTATCGTGAACTTTTGAATATCTTATATATATTCGTGCTAAGCCATCGCCTATCTCAAATAGAGAGAGACTGTTCGGTAACTGTTTTGGCTTACCATATTTACTTCTTAATTGTTCTAGAAAAGCTTTCTTAAATGAATTTGCCATAGGGTCCTTATAACTTCAGTTTATCATCGCACCTGCCCCACGGCGATTGTGACGAATAGCAGCGATGATTGCGGTACCGGTACCAAGGAACGGATCTAATATCCAGTCTTCTTCATTCGTCAGTGAGAGAACAAGACGCTCTATAAGTTCTACAGGGAATTGACAAGGATGCTCAGTCTTTTCCACATGGTTGCTTTTGACGTTGGGTATTACCCATAAATCTCCGGGATTTTTGCCGAGAGGATTACATGAATATTTACCGGCATTTGGTCCTTTAAAATGCTTTTTCCCGGGATACTTTTGTGGCACTCTCACAGGGTCCAAGTTGAATACGTACTCGCCTGATTTTGTGAACCATATTATCGTTTCGTATCGCCCTGAAAATCGATGGCTACAATGTAAACCATGTTCGAAGTGCCAAATAATTCGATTTCTCATCTTAAGGCCCAGACTTGTGAAGATAGGATATAGCACTGTGTCGAGGGGTATAATGCTACGCCCGTCTACATAATTCCCGACCTGCCAACAAATACTCCCATGTGGGGAAAGGCATCTTGCGCATTCTCGGATAACAGCCGCCTGTTGTTCAAGATAAGATCCCAACTTAAGGCGTCGCTCATACTCCTTACCAATATTGTAAGGTGGCGATGTGACAACTAGTTGTAGTGACTCATCCGGGATGGTCTTCAGTAATTCCAAGCAATCACCGGGAAAAATGACGATATGCTCCGATGGGAAAAATTTCTCAGCTATTTTCCGTTTATCAAACATGGTGCTATGATAACAAGATAGCGGTTTTGAGTCAACGGATTCATCCTTTTTATTCACTCAGCGACCTTAATTATTAAACAGATTCTTAAAAAAGACAAGGATTTCTTTACTGTTCAGAGGAAGGGTATGGGCTTGCCGGTGCAAAAGGCCAGGGCCTGGCAGAGAGCGATGATCTGCCCATCTTGATCCGTGACCTTGACGTCATAGGCAGCTGTCTTTTGGGTGCGGCTGACCTCCCGTGCCTCGGCACGCAGGCGCGCCCCTGCTTTCGGGCTCGTTACATACGTGACGTTCACGTTCAGGGCCACGGCAATGGTTCCGTGCGTTTGGCTGGCTGTCTCAAAGGCCTCGTCGATGAGGGCGAAGATGACGCCGCCGTGGGCGCGTCCGTAGATATTGTCCATCGCAGCAGGGTCATAGGCCATCTCCACGGCGGAATAGCCTTGATCCAGGGCGACCAGCTCCATCTTTAAGGCCTGGGCAAAGGGCTCCTTCCGCACTGCACGAAAGATCGCTTCTTTAACTGCTTGATCCATCGGTCATCCCGCCAGGCGCTGATAGACGCCTGTGGCAATGGCCCAACCCAAGACCACGACGGTCACGAGCATACAGAGGCCGGCAAGGAGTTTATGCCCGAGATTCTCTCTCCTCCTCTCCTGATATCCCAGCAGGAAGCCGAGGATCGCGCCCCCAAGCATCCCCCCTCCATGTCCCCAGTTGTTGATACCCGGCACCAGCAATCCGAAAAGGAAGATACCCAGTGCCCAGCCGCCGATCTGCCGGAATATAAACTGGCCGTAGGCTCCTCCCCGGCTTTTGCCGTAGTAAAGGACCGCTCCGATCAGGCTGCATATGGCAGCTGACGCACCGATGGTAAGGGGCACGCCGACGAGGTAAGAGACTAAGAAGCCGAAGATGCCGCCGATGGTGTAGAGGATGAACATTCGATAGGTTCCATATTCCTCTATAACAAGGTAACCCACCTGTCTCAAAGCGAACATATTGAACAGGATGTGGAGGATGCTGCCGTGGAGGTAGTTTGCGGAGACGAGTGTCCACCACCGGCCATACGTATTAATGGGTATGGTGCCTGTTGCCCCCAAGAGCAAGAGGCTTCTATTGTCAGGTGATAACAGGGTAAAGGGATTGAGGGAGAGGCTTGATCCCCGGATATTCAGGAGCATAGAGAGGATGTAGAGGCCGATGTTGGTGTAGATGATGGCCATGAGAAGTTGGTCGGTATCACGTAATCCTTGAGTCCATTTGTTATTCTTCCACCATGATCCGGGACGGGTTATCCCACAATGAGGGCAGCGAGATTCATCCTTGCTTATCAAGCTTTTACAGTTGGGGCAGAGTATTGCCCGCTTTTTTTGTTTCTCCATGGCTCAGTCCTTGCCGAGAACGGTTTTTATATAGGCCATGCTATCATTGCATGACACCTTTGTAAAGGAGTGCCCTCTCACCGTTGACACCACATGGAAATGACACCTTGGGGTTGAGCTTTTTGCGCTTTTGAACTATAACAACATCATGAAAGAAGGTCCTATCCGTGCAATTCTCTTTGACTTCGGCGGAGTGCTCGCGGAAGAGGGGTTTCGCGAGGGGCTCTCCGATCTCGCTTGCCAACAAGGGCTCGATTCGCAGGCCGTCCACGAGGCTGCCTATGATGCGATCTACAGTTCCGGCTATGTGCTGGGTTGGGGGACCGAGGATGAATTCTGGCGCATACTGCGCCAGAAGACCGGCCTCACCGGGGAGATTGAAACCATGCACCTGGCCATCGCGGCTCGATTCGCTTTGCGCCCCCGCATGTTTGCCATGGTCCGCGCCCTGCGCCACCAGGGATATATCACCGCCATCCTCAGCGACCAGACCGATTGGCTCGATCGACTGGATGCGGAACTGCATTTTTTCCAGGATTTTGATAAGGTTTACAACAGCTTTCACCTGGGCAAGGGAAAACGTGACGCCTCGGTATTTGATGATGTCGTAAAGGATCTGGGGCTTGCCCCTCAGCACGCAGTATTTGTGGATGACGATCCGGGCAATGTGGAGCGGGCGCGTTCACAAGGGCTCAAGGCGTTGCTGTTTCTCAATGAGGATCAGTGCCGGAACGATTTGGAGGCCCTGCTGGGGCATCCTATTGACCCCTACTGGGGGACTGAGAAGAAACAGAAGACCCTGTCGGCAGGGGTGATCGTGGTGCGGCGCGAGAAGGGTGATTGGCGCTATCTCTTGTTGCGCTCCTACAGCTACTGGGATTTTTCCAAGGGCATTGTGGAGGCTGGGGAGGAGCCCCGGGAGGCGGCTTGCCGCGAGGTTGCGGAGGAGACCGGCTTACAAGACCTGGCATTTTCGTGGGGACATGATTTTCAAGAGACCGTGCCGTATGGTCCTGGCAAGGTGGCCCGTTACTATGTGGCAAAGACTCGCCAGGCCACGGTCATCCTGCCGATCAGTAAGGAACTGGGCAGGCCGGAGCACCATGAATATCGGTGGGTGAATTATGAAGAGGCCCGTGCTCTTCTGGCACCGCGGGTGCAGCCTATCCTGGACTGGGCCCATGCCCTCATCAGCGGGAAAACACCTGAATAAATAAAAGGTATCTTTTATATATATGATGTCGTGTAGATTTCTACATCTGCTTGAAGAGATGGACATACTGCCTGCTGACCACGAGCGATTCAGGACGGCCTTTTAGCCTTACAACCCCCCTGCCGGTCACAGAACGGCTTACCTGAGCAATGCACTGTACGTTGACAATCGTCCCCCGGTGAATGCGCCAGAACCGCTGGGGGTCCAGTTCATCGGCCAGTTCTTTGATGGGCTTCCTGATGATTGATTCACCCTCCTTTGTTATGACCATGGTGTATTTATCGCCGGCCTTGAAGTAGTACACCTCCTCCACGGGGATGAGCCGGATACCATCCCCGTGCTGGACTCGCACAAACTGTAGATACTGCGGCGCCTGCCTCTGTGACAAGCTTGCCATTAATCTCTCTACAATTTCCGAGACCTCCAGCGGGGGCTTATGCGAGGGGGCTATTTGCTCCCTCAGTCGTTTGACCGTTCTTTCCAGGCGCTCCTGAGTTACCGGCTTCAAGAGGTAGTCAATGGCTTCATGCTCGAAGGCCTCCACCGCGTACTGGTCATAAGCGGTGACAAAGACTACCCAGCACGACCCGGCGATCTTTTTGGCGACCTCGATCCCGGAAAGGCCGGGCATCCGGATATCGAGGAAGGCGATCTCAGGCCGGCATTGCTCTATCAGTTCCAGGGTCTCCTGGCCGTTTCTGGCCTCGCCGCATATGGTGAGATCGGGCCAGACCTCAGCAAGCTGTGATCTCAGGTACTTCCGTAATTGTTCCTCGTCATCGGCGATGATTGCCCTAATCCGGGACATATGGCACCTCGATGATGGCCTTTAGCCCGGAAGGCCGATTCTCTTCAAGGATCAATCTCCCGCTGTCACCATAGAGGGATTTGAGCCGTTCCCTGACATTGGAGAGCCCAAAACCCGTAGTCCCATCCTCATGGAGTCCTGTACCGGTATCAGCAATCTCCACCCTGAGGACATCCCCATTTTTCCGAGCCCGTATGGTTACTGTTCCTCCCTCAACCTTCGGTTCGATCCCGTGTCTGATGGCATTTTCTACCAATGGTTGAATCAACATGGGAGAAAACGGGAGGTCCTTGATGCTCTGTGGCACTTCAATCCTGTAGTGCAGTCTATCCTCCATCCGGACCTTAAAGATGTTAAGATAGGCTTTGATCATCTCCAGTTCCTGACCGAGGGTGGTTGTGCCCCCCCGCGTCTTGGAGAGGGAGGTTCGCAAATAGCGGGTGAGATCCATCAGCATGGATTGCCCCTTTTCCAGGTTTGTGTCGAGCAGGCTGAGGATGTTGGACAGGGTGTTGAATAAGAAGTGGGGCTCGATCTGTGCTTGGAGAAGCCGCAGGTTGGCCTCTATGCCCCTTTTCTCACTGGTCAACCGCTTGATCTTTTCTTCTTGCATGAGGGCTTCTGTGGTGGCGATCCGCTCCCGAGAGATGAAGAAGTAACTGATGATCGAACCAAAGAGGATGCCAAGGAGTACCACCTGGATAAAAAACCCATATCTTTGAAGAAACAGGGAGAGATTTATCCCCGCAATGAACGAGCCTAATATAGTTCCGGCCAGTGACCCTACAACCATGGGAATCACGATGGCGGCCAACTGCATGAGCGGGGTGGTCGGTTTGAGGAGATGACGAACAGTGAAGACGCATAAAAAAGTTGAGATCCCAATACACTGGGAAAAGATTAAGTTGGTGAGGAAAGACTTGTCCCCGAATTTTACGCTTGTCAAAAATAGGGCAACTAAGGTGCAGAATACCACAGTAATGAGAAGTGTTTTGAGGATCTTCGTCAGGGTGATTTCTTGAAATATCTTTTCCATGGCAATCTTCCAACATTGAAGGTCTTGTTCGACTACATCATTTGTTCACAGTATCTAGAATCCAGGGGCCTATGTATTGAGCGCCTTGTATTAAAATTGATAAATGTTTTTCTCCTAAAACCTTTTTAACATAGGCGCCTGGATACGCGCTTTTCACAAAAGACACAACTTTGTCTGCATCCAACACTTCATCGGAGTCACCAATCCATACACCGAGGGGTTTTTTTAATTGATTTAATTGTTCACGTGGTGCGGTTGGTGTGAGTGCGTTCGCCATAGTAACGGTATTGTAACCAACGAAACCTGCATCGGATTCCAGTAACTCTGCGGGATAGTTGAACGTGACAGCTTTACTATGGCCTAATAAAGCCCCACCAGTCATTCCATTGATAATAAAGGGCAATACATTAACCTGTGCAAAGGGATGAGGGTTGTCTGCACGTCCTGTCTTTGAACGGAACCCCAACTGAGGGGCCAGAAATACATATCCCTCTACGCTTTTCTTTCCGGCTGAGCCTGAATAACTCAGTACAAGCCCCGCGCCTGATGAGTGACCACCGAGGTATAGGGGGAGATGAGGATAGTACTTCTTTATATGTATAACGAGGCTGCTTATATCCTTTAGAACTTGATTGGGATTCGGAGCATCGCCTCTCGCACCCTCTGAACCGCCATGTCCCCGTATATCCGGCGTGAAAGTAGCGATGTTGTATTTTGCGCTCAAAACAGCACCAACATGCTGATAACCAGCAGCACTGTGGGCACCACCGCCATGATAAAAAATGATGCCTGCCTTGGGTTGTTTCGGAACATAGGCCCTATAAGCCAGTTTAATGCAGTCACTCGCCGTCACGGTTTCTATAGGAGGTATGGGGATTGCCTGAACGTTCCTTAGTTCCTGAAAAGAAAACGGTTCGTTTGGTATATTCCTTTGCTCCTGAAATGTTGTTTGGGGATTATTGCATGCAGCCACCATAATAAGGAAGATAAGCATTAAGCGCTTCATCGAATTTTCCGTTGCATCCTTGACCGCGATCTTTTGCGCTGAGGTTTCATACCTAATATAGCACATGTCTCAACCATCTCATAACAGTGGAAAACGCAGATCAGGATCGTTTTTGAAGAAGGACCCTCACTGCCCAGCCTTTCTTGAGCCTATAAGATTTTCCGATGGAGAGAACACTGGTATTATAGGCGGCAAGGGACGCATCACCTGTTTTCGTATCCAAGGTGATGAGAAAATCGTCTTTGTTGTCGCCGCTGTAATCGATTTTTTCCTGGATCGCAGGGGGTAACCCTGCAAATGGTTCCCAGTTTAGCTGAATGAAGCCTTCTCTCCTCTCACCAATCAAGGCATCGAAGACAGGGCGGTGGATGTATGTCTTGTACGTCCCATGATCGATTGTTCTCACGATCTCTCCGCCTGTAAACCAGGGGGAGACGGTGATGCCTGTCCCGGAAGCCAATTTTTCGCTGAAGTAATTGTTTCCTACAAATGCGGCGAGGATGATGAAGAGAGCGGGAAAAGCCCATATATATTCCAGAATCCCTTTTATTTTACTCATATATCCTCCTTTTCAAATTAAATCATACTTCCCGTAGCAATCAACTTAATCGTCTTTATAATTGCGTCCTGCACAAAGCGACCCGCCATAAAGGCAAGGACAAGAAAGGCCGGATAGAGAAAGAGCAGTCTGTATCTATCGAGACTACTTATTAAAGGCGTACCTTTCACATGGTAGAACAGGGCCTTTTTTGGGCAGGCATCGATGCATTTGCCGCATTTTGTACAGGAGGTCTTGGTTCTTCCCCGGCCGAGACTCTCTTCGTCAATGGAAAATGTCGGACAAACCTGAACGCATTTACTACATTTCACACATTTTTCCTGGTCGATGCGTACCTCAAAGGCATTTGTCTTGTTTGTAACGGACTGAAACGCGCCGAAAGGACAGAACAACCCGCATTGGGTCCTCCGTTTCGTCAGAATGGGCAGCACAATTACGAGGCCGATGAAAAGAGAGACAAATATGATTGTTTGAATAAGAATTTTAACGGAAGTGATCTCCACAAATTCAGTGACCGCCTTGAACGGACACAACCACTGACAGAAAGTAGGAGATAGAGTGACGGCAGCCATTAAAACCACCACGAGGAGGACTGCATAAGGAAGGTAGGTCCACTTTGCGTTGATATTTTTTACTATGGGTCTTTTGAGAATCCGTGAGAACCCGTCTTCCAATCCGCCGAAAAAACAGAACCAACTGCACAAGCCACGGCCAAGCGCCAGAGATACCCCTATCCAGAGGACAAACATGGCTGCAATTGATGTATAGGTACCCACCATTGTGCCTGGGAATATTATTGTTTTTGTTAGCGCCGCCGGGATTAGGGTCATTGGAATCACGAGGTGACAGAAGGGCGCCAATCCCTCAATCATATCGGCACGGCTAAGAGCCATACTTCCCCTGACCTCGATGAGGTGTGAGATGAAGGAGATAACAAAACAGACTGAAAAGGTAACAAAGAGTATTGATCTGAATCTGTCCGTCTTTCCCGTGCGCACCATGAGGAAGAAGAGAAGATTGAAAAAGAGAAAGGTTGCTGTAAGGGCGAATAAACGCTCCCCGTCGGTTGGTATATTCCCTCTGGTCAGCATCATGAAGGTCAAGAGCATCATGGGAAGGCAGAGGAGAAATGCCTTGAGCAGACTCCGCTTAGTTGGTACAGACTGAGCACCTGTCGCATCTTTTTTCATATCTTAATACCTCCTATCAGCATCACTATCCCGGAATAGAAGTAATATACCCCCATTAAGCCGGCTGCCATCTTGCCTATTATCTTAAGGGCGGAAAAACCCCGAAATATCCCGACAAAAGGCGTGGGAATAAAAAAGATTGAGGTCCCGAGGAAAAATGCAAAAAAGAAGAGCAAACTCTGTAATAGACTTGTCTTTCCGATGGCATTGGTAAATGCGAGAAGAAAGGGGGGGCAAAAACTCAGGCCCGTGACAAATCCTGCAATCATAGGGATGGAAACCGGCCATATCGTCATTAATTTGTGACGGAATCCATTCATGCGCGTCGTTGCACAGGAAGTCTTGGTCTTGAAAAAACCGTAATAGATCAAGAGTAATGAAAAAACAACATAAGCCGGGCCGATAAGCAGCTCGGGGGCATTCATTCCTTGAAGGATCGATCTATTGATCCCCCAGGCAAGAACGGCAAATAAGAGATAACCCAAGAGCCTTCCCAGGAGAAACTGAACAGTGAGCACGGAGTTCTGGAGCATGCTTCTTCCTTCTCCAAGCAGGTAAGGGACAAGCACCGGGGCGCAGTAGGCCACGCACGTTGCACCATTGCTCAATCCAAGGATGAAACCATCCAGTTCCATATGTTCCCTCTATAGTCTAATGCGTTGTGCCCGCTGCTGGTTGGGCACTTCTTTTGATTATCGCGCCGTAACGATAATTTCCATGGTCATATTCTTTGAGTTGATGGTAAATTTTGCATCATCCCATTTTGCTGGGCCGAACTCCGCTCGAGCATTATTTGAGAACCCGTAAGGTTCATTCGGGATACCCGTAAAGTCCGTATCCAGCTTGCCATTCCCATTTTTATCATGGTATGCTTTAATCGCATATGTCCCATAAGGGATCCCTTCAAAGGTGCATTCTGCTTTTCCGCCTCTTATTTCAACTGAAAACCCTCTAAAAGGCTCTTTACCGCTGGAGTAACCCTCTTTTGAATCGAACAGACCGACCTTCACCTTACCCTCATCGTTTTCGAATCCCGCAATGGTCACCTTTAACCGACCAGTTTGCTTATCATTCTTCTGTACATTGCCGGCAGATGCAAAGGATGTGATCAAAGTCAGTAGTAAGACAATTACCATACTTCTTTTCATACCCTTCCTCCATATTCTTATATTGCCTACGTTGTCCTTGATCATTGCCCTCCCTCCTTTCAACAAAACGTTATCGTGAAATCCCTGTCACAGTGGCGATCATATGGAATGACAGTTATCTTTACAAGTGGAAAGCGATAAAGTGAAAGATGGAGGGGTGAACGGTGTCTATAAGGGATGAAACGGATAGATGACGCTTGCTCAGTGAGTGGCCTATGAGGTGATCCTTCCCGTAATTTGTTACTTTCCTTCTAATCTAATGGACCTCGAGGGAGTTTTCTATCTGTTGCCCTTCTTGACTTTTGCGCTAAAAGAGCCCATGTTTTTTGAACGCAACGTTTGAGTGAGGGGAGATGATTATAAAAGATAACTGGGAGGAGAGGCTTTCGTGTGCCACCAAGTGCGCCAGATGCGCCAAGAAGCTGGATAAGAGGATCTTATCCGTGTATGATCATCAACCCATCTGCATGGCGTGCAAAAAGGCGGAGGAGGCAAGGTCCGATTACGCGGAGGTTTCCAAGAGGATGGTTGGACAGTGCATGGCGGAGACCGAGTTGCTATACGGAGATCCGGGGGGCTATTGCTTTCACCACTTTTATCCCTTCACGTGTTAGCGTGATTAAGGGCAGGACGCATCCATCAAGCGGTTTTCTTCTGAGAAGGCATCTTCCGCTGTCCCCTCATCAACCGCCGGCGGTTTGGGGAAAGGCGGTGTTTGAGTAGAGATATTCCACCTTTTCTTTGTGTTTGAGTTCCTGGTTCGCCATCTTGAGGAGCAGATCCTTTACCTCGCCGTCAGGATGGATATCCGCGAGGTTCTTGTAAAAATTATATGAATTGAGCTCTCTGCGGGCGGCGACGAGGTATACGTCTTTCGCCTCCATACCCTTCTCGATATCGGGCATCTCCAGATACTGGGCTATCTCGTAATCGATCACATCATGCAGTTGTAATGCATCGGCACCGTAGGCTCCTGTGAGATAATTTCGCAGAAACTCCTCATGTTTCGTTTCCTCCTCCGCGAGGAAGAGGAGGGCGTCCTTGGCAATATTGTCCTCAACGAGATTATAAAGGTCCCTATAAAATGCCTGGGCCTCCCTTTCCTTCTGTATCGCCGTTTCAATGACTGCTTTAACGTCTCTATTCTTCATGGTCATCCCCTCCGACGCTAGTGCTACTCATCATAAGATAGCTCCCCTTTGACCGGCGGAACTCCCGGTCCAGCCCTGAGAAACTTACTGCCCCTTGCCCCCGAAGACATCCTTGAGCAGTTTGGTCACCCGGGCCGCGGGGTCTTTGCGTATCTTGCTCTCCTCATCGGCCACCATGTAAAAGAGGCCGTCGAGGGCCTTTTCGGTCACGTAGGCATCCAAATCGAGCTTCAGACGGTCGGCAAGGGGGATGGTGCTGATCTTGGCCTGCACTTGCTGATACGTGCGGGTCACCCCTACCTGTTCCATGGCATTATGAACGATGGGTGTGAAGAGCTCGTGGAGCCGGCCTCGTGTCTTGTCCTCAAAAAAGCGGGTGGCTGCATCATCGCTGCCTTTGAGGATCTTGCGGGCATCCTCAAAGGTCATCTCTTTGACGGCGTCCCAGAACAGGGCCTTGGCCTTTGGGGCAGCTTGCTCGGCTGCCCGGTTCATGCTCAGTGATAGCTCGTCCACCTTGGGACCGTATCCCACGGCCCTCAGAACCCCTTCCGCCTTCTGGACCGTCTGAGGAAGGGGGATCTTGATTTGAGGGTTTTTGTAGTATCCATCGAGCTTGGAGACATCCTTGACGGCGTTGGCCGTACCGATCTCGAGGGCCTGCTTGAGGCCTTGGACGATCTTGCTGTCGCTGAGCTTTTCCCCCTTGAATACATTGAGGATGCCTGTCAAGACATTGCCGCTCTTTTCAGCAGCCTGAGCCGATGTCGAAGATGGCCCTTCGGCCAGTATTGAGATGGCGAGCATGACCGCCACTATCCCGATAGCAACGAATCCTATCTGTTTCATATCTCCCTCCTCCTTCTCATCCAACATGAAAGGCAATTAATAAAATAAGGTTTTACGGTAGGTAACCCCTATAAATTCCCAGTCAGATTTCCCCTCACCAATGTAAAATCTTATAAATGGATATTTTCCACTCCAACCATCTGTGTCATAATAGCTTTTATGAATTCCAGAACACCTTATTTCATCGGTATCACGTGCATTTTTTTTCAGGAATTCGATTACCTCCCTAACCGGTCTTTTCTTCCCCTTCAATTTCTGGTATTCACCTCCGCTATACGTAACGTCCCTGCTGTGTTTTTCGAATATAAGTGTATTGTTGATCGCATATGCTTCCAAGGCATCAAATGCCCTGAATTTTATTATCTCCTCTATTCTGGCCTTCAATGCGTCATAGTCTTTAAAAGTCCGCGGTCCTGGACGCGGAAGTTGGGGCGTCCTAAAATAGCTCGGCTCGTACATCCTCTTCTCTGTGAGCTTCAGTTCTGGTGCTGTTGAATAACAGACACCACCCCATACCCAGCGATCGTTGATGAGCTCAAAGAGAAAAGTGAAAAATGGGTATTCCCCAAGCCATCCCTCTGTCTCAATACCCATACTTTTAAACTTCCACTCAACCCAAGGTTTTGGATTAAAATAGATTTCTGCACCCTTAGATTCCCGACGTAATATCTCGGTTAAGTCCTCAAAGGACAATTCATCAGGAGAAAAATCACATCCTGGCACGCAGCAGATTCCCCAGGTGTAATACCTTTTATCTGGCACATATGTCTTTAATTTTTTGAAATCTTTGCTCTGGATGGCTTGCTTTACGTGGCTGATAAGGCGACGGAGTTCGGCATCTCTGCTGGGGTCTCCCAGATCTCCCTTTGCTGCGGAAAGAAAGTCCGACGATCGAGAGGTGGCGTCATAGACGCCGTCCCAGCGCCAACCGTAGCTAACTCTCGTGAACTCAAAATATAGATATGGATATTCGCTGTTCCAACCCTTGGTCTCTATAGTTATGTCAAAAATTTGCAAAGGGATTTCATTTATACTGATATTGCTATTCTTCGCAATTGCAGATAACTTATTAACCATTTCGTCAAATGAAAGATAGACGTCAGACTGCCGTTCGTATGAACTCCATGACAATGGTTTCTCGTCGGGAACATCGTAACGCAATTTACTATAATCCCTTGTTTTTATGGCCCTTTTTAAGTCGTTGATAGCATTGTTCACCAAGACATAATCTGGAATCCAGGGACCTAGGTATTGAGCGCCTTTTATTAGAATTGATAAATGTTTTTCTCCGGGAGCCTTTTCAACGTAGTCGCCAGGGGATGCACTTTTCACAAAAGATACAACCTTGTCCGCGTCCAACACCTCATCGAGATCGCCGATCCATACCCCGAGGGGTTTGTCTAACTGCTTTAATTGTTCGTGTGGTGAGCTGGGGGTTAGCGCATTCGCCATATTGACGGTATTGTAACCAACAAAACCGGCATCCGATTTCAGTAGCTCTGCAGGATAGTTAAACGTAACAGCCTTGCTGTGGCCCAATAAAGCGCCGCCGGTCATCCGATTGATAATAAAGGGCAAGACATTAACCTTTGCAAAGGGATGAGGGTTGTCTGTGCGTTCTGTCTTGGAACGGAATCCCAACTGAGGTGCCAGAAATACATATCCCTTGACATCTTCCTTTCCAGTGAAGTTTGAATAATTCAGTATGAGCCCTGCTCCTGATGAGTGGCCGCCGAGGTATAAGGAGAGATGAGGATAGCGCTTCTTTATATGGATAATGAGGCTGCTTATATCCTTGAGCACTTGCTGGGAATTCGGAGCGTCGCCTCTCGCCCCCCCTGATTTGCCATGTCCCCTTATATCGGGCGTGAATGTAGCGATATTGTATCTCGCGCTGAGAGCGGCACCGAGATACTGATAGCCGGCAGCACTGTGGGCACCGCCGCCGTGATAAAAAATGATGCCTGCCTTGGGTTGTTTCGGAACATAAGCCCTGTAAGCCAGTTTGATGCCGTCACTCGCCGTCACGGTTTTTATAGGCGGTAGAGGGATTCTCTGAGCGCTCCTCAGCTCCTGAAAAGAAAATGGCTCGTGTGGCATATTCTTTTTCTCTTGCGATGTTGTTTGGGGGTTATTGCATGCAGCTACCGTAATAATCAAGATAAATAAGGCACTTAGGAAAGATTTGGGGTCAGGTCTTGGCGGCCTGTTGCTCAAAACCAATTTCAAGGGTTTAAGATATGCTGTATGCCGAGATACAGCCATGGGAACAGCTCCTCCTCAAAAATTGCATGAATGAGT
>Ga0214474_1000545_pt1 | contig 18452 bp, 15 predicted proteins | sample RVTome_2_FD_187335 | JGI IMG/M metagenome (GOLD analysis project Ga0214474, IMG submission 187335) | Soil microbial communities from uranium-contaminated site in the Upper Colorado River Basin, Wyoming, United States - RVT95D214 HiSeq ...
CATCTGAGTAAATCAAACCCAGATCCCTCTTTCCGTTCTTCTTGATCCCTGCCGAAATTCCTGAAAAAAGAAAACCATTAACTTTGAAGTCGAGAGGCTTCATCTTATTTCCTCATTCCTCATCATGATCGTAAGGCGTTAGGCGCAAAGGGTAAGGTGTTTTGGTATTTACACCTCCCGACTTACGTCTGACGATTAGGAATACTTCGAATTTTCTTAGAATTTAGCTCCATATTCTGCATTCCGCAATCTGCATCCTGAAATTCTTAGGCTCTTGCCCCTTCTTCTTTGGGCAAGCAGCATCGCTTATATTTCTTTCCGCTCCCACATGGGCAGGGATCGTTCCGACCCACCTTCTTTCCCTCTCGTCGAACGGTGACTCCTTTGCCATCTTCTGTTTTCCCGTCCCCGCCCTGAGAAGTCTCCCCTCGGCTTAGGATGAAGGTCTGCTTTCTTTCCATTTTCACTTCCTTCATCTCTTGTTCCTTTGCAATCTGAATGGCAAAGAGTTTTTCAACGGTATCCTTTTTTATCCTGTCCAACATCTCAAGAAACATTTGATAGGCTTCTTTTTGATATTCAATGCGAGGGTCTTTCTGACCATAACCTCTTAAACCGATCCCTTCCTTCAGCTGATCAATGGCAAGAAGGTGGTCCTTCCAATGGTAATCAGTGGATTGGAGCATGATTACCTTCTCTAAGTATCGAAGCATGGGTGGTCCGAATTCCTCCTCCTTCTTCTGGTAAAAGTCCTTTGCGTACTGAATGATCATTTCTTTCAATTGGTCTGCCTTGATCCCATTTTCTTCTACAGAAGGGACTGACCACTTGAAAGAAAATTGTTGATAAACAGCATCTTGAAGTCCTTTCAGATCCCAATCCTCAGGGTGCTCCTTTCCATCCGTATAAAAATCAACAAGCCCTTCACTCTGTTCCTCAATCATCTCCATCACAGTCTCTTTCAAGTCTTCACTGCCAAGAACCTCTCTCCGCTGGGAATAGATCACTTCTCTCTGTTTGTTCATGACATTATCATACTCTAACAGATGCTTCCGTATTTCGAAATTATGGGCCTCCACTTTCCTTTGTGCATTCTCAATGGCCTTGGTAACGAGACCATGTTCGATGGGCTGGTCTTCTTCGATTCCCAACCGGTCCATAATATTAGAAATCCTCTCTGAGCCAAAAATCCTCAAGAGGTCATCCTCTAAAGAGAGGTAGAATCGGGAGGATCCGGGATCACCCTGTCTGCCAGATCTTCCCCTCAATTGGTTGTCAATGCGTCGGGCCTCATGCCGCTCGGTTCCCAACACATGGAGGCCTCCTAACTGTATGACTTTCTCCTTCTCATTTTTGACAATGGCCAAAGCCTTTTCAAATGCCTTCCTCATCGCCTCCTCAGTAGGTTCTTCATCCACTATTGTTTTTGCTAAAAACTTAGAATTCCCCCCTAAGAGGATGTCTGTTCCTCTTCCGGCCATGTTCGTAGAGAGGGTTACCGCCCCTGCTCTTCCTGCCTGAGCAATGATCTCAGCCTCTCTCTCATGATGTTTGGCGTTGAGGACATTATGAGGAATCCCCTGTTTCTTTAGAAGTTGACTCAATCTCTCAGACTTCTCAATGGAAATCGTCCCTACCAGAACCGGATGTCCAGATTGATATAGTTCTTTGATCTCCTGGACCACGGCACGAAACTTCTCATTCTCGGTTTTATAAATGACATCAGGATAATTGGTTCTCCTCAGGGGCATATTGGTGGGAATGACCACAACATCGAGATTATAAATTTTCCTAAATTCCGCAGCCTCCGTATCTGCTGTCCCGGTCATCCCTGCCAGCTTTTTGTACATTCTAAAATAATTTTGAAACGTGACGGTAGCCAACGTCTGATTTTCATTTTCGATCCGAACATTTTCCTTGGCTTCCACGGCCTGATGGAGACCGTCACTCCATCTTCTCCCTGGCATCAGCCTTCCGGTAAATTCATCAACAATAATCACCTGTCCATCTTTGACCATATAGTCTACATCTCTTTTAAAAAGAGTGTGGGCTTTCAATGCCTGATTGACATGATGAAGGATCTCAATATTTCTGGGATCGTAGAGGTTTTCGACACGGATTAATTTCTCTACATGAACCACTCCCTCTTCCGTTAAAAAGGCGGTGTGGCTTTTTTCTTCTAATTGATAATCCTTCCCTTGTTTTAGAGATGGGATGATCCGGTTGATCTTATAATATTTGTCGGTCGATTCTTCTGCAGGGCCGGAGATGATCAGCGGGGTTCTGGCCTCATCGATCAGGATGCTATCCACCTCATCGACGATGGCATAGTTCAGATCCCGCTGGACATAATCTTCAATGGTAAATTTCATATTGTCCCGGAGGTAGTCAAATCCGAACTCATTATTAGTCCCGTAAGTGATGTCACAATTATAGGCTTTCTTTCTCTCCTGGTCATTTAACTCATGAAGGATTACCCCCACGGAAAGACCCAAGAACCAGTAGATGACTCCCATCCATTCACTATCCCTTTTGGCCAGATAGTCATTCACCGTCACAATATGGACGCCTTTACCATTGAGAGAATTCAAATAAGCGGGTAAGGTCGCGACTAAGGTCTTCCCTTCACCCGTTGCCATCTCAGTAATCTTCCCTTCATGAAGGACAATTCCTCCTATCAGCTGGGCATTATAATGTCTTTCGCCAAGGGTCCGTTTCGCTGTCTCACGGACGACGGCAAATGCCTCGGGGAGGATTTCTTCTAAGGACTCCCCTCGCCCAATTCGATCTTTGAATTGAGCGGTTTTGGCTCGGAGCTGATCGTCATTCAGTGGACTAATATCCGGTTCCCATTGGTTAATTTTATCCACAAGGGGTTGTATCCTTTTCAACTCTCTTTCGTTTTTGCTCCCCACAATCTTCTTGATCAGTGATCCAATCATAAAAAGTCTATCTCCTCATGATTCACTTTTATTTAAAAATTATATAATGGATTAAGAAAGGTTGCAATCCTCTTAAAAGTTACTGCTTCGTATGAAAGACGTTTTGGCTGAACTGGCGCTTAAGGTATCTCCGTATAACCCCGCTATGTCCTCCCTTACTTTAAGGGGGGATGAAGGGGGGTTTAAGGGAAGGGATAAAGATAGGACCCATAGAAATGCCGGAAGAACCAAGATTTTAAAGACAAATAACGTAACCATTTACCGATACGGGCCCTGAATCTAATATGGTACAGGGCGGGCACTTTTACCGTTACCTTTGGACTATAAACTTCTATTTTCTATGCATTCTTTTGAGGAAGAGGTGAAAATGGGGTATTAATTTAGAATATATTTCATGGGGTTGACTGGAATACCATTCACCCTCACTTCGTAATGGAGATGAGGACCAGTTGACCTCCCAGTATGTCCAATCTCAGCAATTTTGTCCCCCCTTTTTACTTTCTGTCCGGGTTTTACAAAAATTTTACTGAGGTGACAGTAACGGCTGGTCATTCCGAACCCATGGGAGATCACCACTACGTTCCCAAGGGAGAAATCCTTCCCAGTGTCCGAAACGATTCCATCTGCGGTAACAATGACCGGGGTTCCAACCCGATTCGAAATATCAAAGCCTTCATGCATCTGGGTTAACCCCGTAAAGGGATTGATTCGAAAGCCAAAACCCGATGTCACCCAACCTTGTGCTGGCCATATCGAAGGGGTATGAACTAATATCTCCTTTTTGGTTGATAGGAGTTTTTCAAGTTCAGACAGACTCTCCTCTCGGGACATAACTTCTGAATTGAGACGCTCCATATCAGTCCTCATCTGCTGAATCAGTCCCTTCTCGTTATTCTCCGTCTTCAGTTTCTCTCGAATGTCAGTGGACGACTCCCCACCCATCCCCATAAAAGAAGTCGTTTCCTGACCCTTCTCCAAATTGGCAATGATACGGATTTTCTTATCGAAATATTTCAATTTGGAGAGTTGTCTCTCGAGGTCTTCAATCTTTGATGAGAAAAAATAAATTTGGGATTTTTGATCTCTCGTCTCCTGTCGTAATTGACTTAACTCAAAGGACTTTTTTCTGACCTGAATATAGTCACAAAAGAAAAAAATTGTGGAGAGGAAGGCAAAAGCTAAAAGATAAAGTGCAATCTTAAAGCTCTTTTTATGTATCCTCAGATGCCGGGTTTTGGAAGTCTTTTGGCCAAAGATCAGTACATTAAAGTAGTCTTTCTCCAAAATAACCCCCTTGCTTTAAATCTATCGTTTTTTAAACTCTATCTTAAATACCAAATTAAAGATTCCTAGTCAAGGTTTTTTTTGAATGGAGGTTGATGATGCAAAATGGAAGGAGGATCGTCTTCAATCAATATTTTCGGATCAGAAGGGATTTAAAAGGTGGTCAACTCTTGGGTTCCCTTTTGGTAACCATAATTTTTCACGATCCCTTCCTTATCGAAGAGAACGACAAGACCATCCTTTTTCTGTTGGATGCGCGTATACTGGAAAAGAACCAAGTTGGTAAAATAAGGCTCTTCGATTGTAAGTTTAGAGGAGTTCTTGCGAAGATAAGCATAGACAAAAATGTCTCCGTCATATTGCTTTTGGATTCGATCGGGAGGCCCAAAAATCTCCAGAATTTCACTCTTCGTGGTAGACCCTAATTTGATCCTTTCTTTCGGATCTTGTTTAATCTCAGAACCCATGTAGACTCTTCCGATGCTGCAACTGCATATCAGAAACATCACGAGGGAAATTAAGATAAGGGCCTTACCGCAATTCTTCGGTTCCTTTATGGAATCCATAATATTTCACCTTCTCATCTTCGTCAAGAAAGATGACTAAATGATCTGACTTTACCTTTGCATCAACAAAATTGAATAGGATCAACACAATCGCTCGAATATTTCCTTGGTTATACTGGTAGGAGAGAATATTGGCAAATGGATAATTGGTAAGGGGCTCCCTTGTCACATCCATTTCGCGGAGGATTTCATTGAAGATAGTGGGGCTAATATAATTCTGAGGAGGTCCAAACCAACTTATTATTTCCGCCTTTGTCGTTATCCCTGGTTTAATTTCCCTAATTTTTTCTTCAGAAATTTTTGGGCCCTCATAATAGCGTCCGACAACGCAGCTTGTAAGAAGGGAGACGAAACATAAAATTCTAATGATTTTTAGCGGATTTCCCAAATGCCTCTTCATAAGTTCCCCCCGATGTTAAAGAAAGATGGTTTTAATTTTTACATAAAGATATTTGATTTTCAAGCGGAGGTGTGGCGGAGGTGTGGCGGAGGTGTGGCGAAGGCAGGTTCAATCCTTCCATCAGAGGAGTCGAAAGATGGACTGCAGAATGATGTCAATCTATCTTTTTCCCAATCCGTATTTTTCTGCCACCTCTTTGAACCCAGGAAGTGCCCCTTCAATCACTTTTTTATCGACGGCATAGGCAATCCTGAAATAACCTGGCTTTCCGAAACCCCTACCTGGAACAGTCAAAATCCGTTTTGATAGAAGTTCTTTGACAAAGGCCAAATCATCTTCAATGGGAGCTTTTGGGAAGAGATAGAAAGCCCCTTGTGGTTTGACCATTTGATAGCCAAATGCCGTTAAGGAATTGTAAAAGAGATCTCTTTTTCCCTCATATTCTCTGATGTTCACTGAATTCCTCTGAAGGGGAGCGACTAACCTCTGCATCAATGCCGGGGCATTGATGAAACCGAGAATTCGGTTTGCAAAGACAATTGCGGAGATCAGTTCGTCAATTTCTTCACAAAGCGGACTGACAGCGATATAGCCGATCCTCTCTCCAGGAAGAGAGAGGTCTTTGGAGTGAGAAGTCACACGAATTGTATGGGGGTAGTAGTTGAAAACAATTGGAAGCTGGATCTGATCGAAGATAATCCGCCGATAGGCTTCATCAGTAATGAGGTAAAGGGGGTTCCCAAGCTCCTGACTTTTCTTTTTTAGCAGCTTCCCCAATTTTTCGAGAGACCCCTGGTCGTAAACAACCCCTGTTGGATTATTGGGGGAATTGATCAGGACCGCTTTCGTTTTCTCATTGATCGCCTTCTCAATCTCCTCCAGGTTTAATGAGAAGTCCCCATGGGTTTCAGCCAATCGGATTTCACCGCCGTTGTTTTCGATGTAGAATTTGAACTCCATAAAGTAAGGGGAAGGGACGATAACCTCATTTCCTTCGTCCAAGACCGACTTTAACACCACGTTGAGTCCACCTGCAGCCCCCACTGTCATCACGACATGCTTTTCATTGAAAGGAAGCCCGGTTTCCTCTTCAAGATATTCAGCGATTGCTTTCCTCGTATCACTGTAACCGCAATTCGGCATATAACGATGCATGCCTGGAATCGGAGAATCGGCAAGGGCTTTAAGCGCTTTCTTCAGCGATGCAGGGGGCTCAAGATCAGGATTCCCGATGGAGAAATCGAAAACATTTTCCTCACCATAGAGTTGTTTCATCTCCTCCCCCTCTTCAAACATTCGCCTGATCCATGAGGCGCTTTTTAATCCATTTTTAACTTTTTTGGAAATGGCCATATCTGAAATCTCCTTTCTTGATCCTCCCAACCTCTCATTGTTAAAATAAAAAAAGCCATAAGGTTGCCCCTACGGCTTTCAAAATTAAAAAGCCATGGGGATATTCAGGTCACCCATGGCTTCTCAACCCTTTATCGGGATTGGATTTATGGATGACCCTCACGAAAATAAAAAATAATAATAAAAGCAAAAGTTAAACATTCTTCCTTCCCTTTCTTGTGTCATATTATAAAACATAAAGGATAGGATTTGTCAAGAGGAATTTGAGAGAGGTTTTTTTTGAGATTTTAGAAAAAGTCTCGAAATCTCTGATAAAGCAGATTATGACCGATTACACAGATTTTCAAAGATTCCGATGGGTTCGGATATCTCTTTTAATTTCCACTAATTAGTAACTCTTTGATTAAGAGACTTGGGGATCCAACTCCTCCAAAAAACCTGAGATCCTCCCCCACTCCTATTATCCTTCGGAAGAGTTCAAAAAGGTTCCCAGCGATTGCGATCGATTTCACCGGATGAACTTTCTCTCCCTTATCAATCCAGTCGCCTGAACAGCCCAAGGAAAAATCTCCAGAAATAGGATCAACAGTATGGAGACCCATTACTTCCTCAACTACTAAACCTTGAAAAAGGTTTCTCTTCAGGTTGGTGAGAGTGAGATCACCCGGCTCAATGAAAAGGTTTGAGATCCCTATCCCAGGAGGAGATTTGATGCCATGACGTCGACTGTTGCCTGTGGACCTTACCAGTGAACTTGAAGAGGATCGATTTTCTCGATTAGCCCAATACCTATCATATAAAAATCCATTGATTTCCCCCTGAATGACCAAGGAGGTTCGTTGACTCGGCATTCCCTCCCCATCGATGGGAAAGGTCGAAATCCCTTTTGGGTAACGTCCATCATCCACCATCGTTAGGAGGGGAGAGAAAAAATTCTCTCCTTGTTTCCCCTTTAAAGGAGATTTCTCTTTCTGGACCTGATCAGACAAAAAAGAATGGGCAAGGAGTGATAAGAATTCTGAAGCCACATGATTTCGAAGGATGACTGGATAGGTACCTGAAGGAATTCTCTTTCCACCCAGTCTCTCCAACGCCTTCCGCCCAGCTGATCGCCCAACCTTCTCCACATTGAGATCATTGAAGAAATGGCTGACGTCGAAATCCCATCCGACCTCTGATTCTCCTGATTCCTCAGCAACAGCGGTCAGGCTGATGGAGGTAAGAGTGTGGTCACATGAAAATTGAAATCCATTTGAATTGATCAAAGTTGTCTTAGAGAGGACCTCTTGGTAAGATGCCTTCCTCACCTTTTTAATCCTCTCTGAATCCACAGACCTTGCTGACTCCTCTAAATATTTTGCCTTCTCTATCTTTGCCTTCTCCGATATCTTTTCCAATGTCTCATCGAAAATATGGAGCTGTGGTGGAGGATCATTGAGAAAAGGAGCAAAATCGAAACAGGAATCTGGGGAGGTCGTTTTGGAACTCCCTATCGCATCTTCTATCATCTGATCTAATTTGTTAGAAAAATTCTGCCCGATCGAAGGAGATGGGTTCGAAAAGGTGGTGTAAGAAAAACCCATTCGTTGATGATTAAGAATACGAAAGGCCATCCCCAGATACCAAGAGGTCTGGAGAGTTTCAATCTCTCCCTCCTTTGATTCGATTTCGAAATGGGAAGATTGGTTGAAATAAATCTCATACCCATCAAGGCATTTCTTCTGGAGAATATTCAGGGCCTGATTAATCACTTCGTCCATAAAACGTGTCGATAGTCAGTTGACCTTCGCTGTCAGGTTTTGAGATCCTGAACTCCAAACTCTTAACTCTAAACTCTCCATTAAAACTTGCTCTTACCATCTGATGAGACTGCTGGCCCAAGTGAGACCTCCACCAAATGCAGTGAGGATGATTAAATCATTCTTTTTAATCGATCCATCCCGAACCGCTTCATCCAAGGCAATGGGAATGGTCGCAGAAGAAATATTTCCATACTTCTCAATGGTGAGGTAGACCTTCTCAATGGGAACACTCAATCGTCTGGCCACCTGCTGAAGCATGCGTAGATTGGCCTGATGGGGAATGATCCACTTTACATCAGAAATTTGGACGCCGTTAAAGGAAGCCGCCTCCTCCGCTGCCTCCGCGAAACGTTTAACCGCCACACGAACAGATTCATTGGCCTTGATCATTCTTAATGTATGAAGTTTCCTGTCAACGCTTTCGTAGGAAATTGGGGTAGTCCTGGACCCACCTCCAGGAAGAAGCAAGTTTTCACCGTTCGCCCCATCTGTGTGGATATGAATGGAAAGGACTTCGCTAATCTCTCGTCCGTTTTCTTGGAGCGGTTGATTCTTCAAAGAAGAATCAAATCCACGAAGCACCGCTGCCCCTGCCCCATCCCCCCAGAGGATGCAACTCTCCCGATCTGTCCAATCAAGGGTCCGACTCATAATTTCCACTGATGCGACCAGAGCTGTTTGGTAGGTGCCGGCCTTTAGATACTGTTCGGCCACAGAAAGACCAAAGATGAATCCACTGCAGGCGGCGGTCACATCAAAGGAGACAGCCCGCTCTGCACCCAACTTTGCTTCGAGCCAGTTTGCACCGGATGGACAGGCCGTATCCGGAGTCATGGTGGTCATGATGATGAGGTCCAAATCCTTGACCGAAATCCCTGCCATTCCCATTGCACGAAGTGAAGCTTCCTTTGCAAGGTCCGAAGCGTTGACATTTTGTGTAGCAATTCTTCGTTCCTTAATTCCAGTCCTTTTATAAATCCAATCGTCATTCGTATTTAAAATTTTCTCAAGATCGAAATTGGTGAGGACTCTCTCTGGAACATATGAGCCGGTTCCCAATAACCCAATCCTCTTGTCACTCATCAGCTAACTCCTTTTCACCCCCACTCTCACCCTCCCCCCTTGAGGGGAAGGGAGGGGAGGGGGGTACATTAATTTTTGAAACAGGTGAGAGGGAGGGATTACGATAAGACCAATGAAGGTGAAAAGGTAGGTAGAAAAGCCTGAGATCCGAGATCCTTCCATCGTTTTTATAATGGAAAAGACCTTTAAGAAGGGAAAATGTCTTCTGCCCTTTTCCTTTCTTGACCCCAATGAGGTGGGCAACCTCCCAAAAATCCAATTCCTCCTTCTCAATTCTCTTATATAAACCCAAAAAGAGATCTGTTGACTTCCCTCCTTGTGGATCTTTCTCCCAACGGAAAATCCGGAAAAGTGGAAAGAGGTTCCTTTCAAATCCTTCATCTTTAAACGGGAAGAGATAGGGAAAGGAAAATGTTGTACGACCTGTCTCCTCTCTTTCATAAATGAAAAAAGGCCAAATCCGCATGAAATTCTCTTTTTTGACATCTGGTTGACCTGCCCCTGTTCGGATTCGACTGAGGAGGAGGATGCGATGGGTCTTCTCCCGAACATCTCCCACTCGGTCTTCCTCTAATTGATAAAGAGGATAGAGGATGAACATCCTTTTTAACTCCCCTCTTTTTTCTTTGGTGCCATAGAAAGGAAATATTTTTATGCCATAAAGATTTTCCCCTTTCAAGGACTGAAAAAACGGCCAAAGGAGGTCCCACTGCTCAAAACCCGAGAGTCGATCTTTGGCATGGGAGAAAAAAGGCCAGAGAAAAGTTTTACTCTCGAAATGCTTAGACTCTTTTGCAATATAGAATGGGAATACCATCCATTCATTAACTGGATTATCTGTATCTATTTCCTTTGTTTGTTTTAGAAAGATAGGCCATAAGAAGAATTCCGATTTTGAGACCCCGAATTCCTCCTTACGCCCATAAAAAGGCCAAAATCTCCCCCCCCTCTTCTTCTCTCCCTTAATAAAAGAAAAAAAGGGCCAAAGCAGGTTTGTGGTATGAACACCTTCTGACGTGGACTCCCCGTAAAGGGGCCAGAGATAGAAACGAATTTCATCCTTTCCATAGCGGTCTAAAAGAAAACCGTAAATGGGAAAGAGTCCAAAATAGTCTTCCCCCTTTTCTGTCTCTCCGATAAAGAATGGAAAAAATTGGAAATCCCATCTTTTCTTCCCATCGAAAGTTTCCTCTCTGAAAAGAGATAGGGGGGATAAATAACCTTTTTTATCTCCCTCTTTGACCTGATACTTTCCAAAAGGGTAAATGTATTCCAATCTCCAGAGGGATTCTTTTTCATCTCCTGTCCAGTACAGGAGGGGTCGAATTCCCCATTGCCCTTGATAAGGATCTTTTTTCCAATAAAAGAAGGGACCCAGCCCTTCGATCTCTTGGGTCCCTTCCATGGGGTCAGAGATATATTGAAAGATGGGCCAAAAATTAATAGAAATGGGTCTTTCTTCCGCCATAGAAAAGGAGGAGATAAAACAAAGGCATATGAGAAAAACAAATGGGGAAAAAATCTTTTGTATGGCCATTGATCATTTCATCTTAAAAGAATAGCCCGATGATGGTACTCAGTACAGTGATGGGCGTTTGTTCTTGAATCCCCTCAGCAGCCTTTTGAACCTTCTTCATCGTCTTCTCTGTTTCCTTCATTAAGGTATCATCACTGATTAATTTCCCCAACGTCCCCTCGCCTTTCTCCACCTTCTCCGCAATCCCTTTCATGGACTGAAGGGTATCCTTGGCATCTTTGTAAAGAGATTCGTCCTGGATAAGCTTCCCCAGCGTCCCTTCACCTTTCTCCACCTTTTCCGCAATCCCTTTCATGTATTCAAGGGTATCCTTGGCATCTTTGTAAAGAGATTCGTCCTGGATAAACTTTCCCAGTGTCCCTTCACCTTGTTCGATCTTCTCTGAGACATTCTTCAATGTCTCCGCTGTTGCCTTCACCGTTTCCACAGCTTCTTTGGCCGTCTCAATGGTTTTTTTTGCTTCCTGATAAATCGTTTCATCGGTGATTAATTTGCCGAGGGTGCCCTCCCCTTTCTTCACTTTATCCCCAATCTCCTCCAATCGAGAAAAAGCCTCTGTTCCCTTTTGGAATGTTTTCTTCGTATCGTCAGCAAGACCACTCAATTGACCGGAGAATCTTTCTAAGTTGTCGATCATCCCTTCGACTTTCTCACGATCCACCGCTTTTAATACATCTCCCAAAGGTTTGATGACTTCTTTGAGATCATCCCGAACAGCGCTTATATTGGATAGAAATTGATCGACATCGATCGGGGGCGCTCCTTGTTCGATCACCCCGTTTGGTTCCACTTTTGGATTTCCGGGTGTTCCAGGAACAATCTCAATATATTTCTCTCCTAAGAACCCTTCTGATTTTAGATAGGCCTTTGCATCTTTATATAAGACGACATGGGATGGAAGTCGGAATGTCACCTTTGCCTTCCCGTTTTCCAGGGCTACCTTTTCCACATCTCCCACGCGGACTCCGGCAACCCTGACCTGTGAGTTCTGTTCCAAACCAGCCGCCGAGTCGAAATAGAGGTTGAGGGGGTATCCTGGCTTTTTCCCGACCTGAAATTTTTCAATCTTCAATGTCATTAAAATGAGAAGGATGATTCCGATCACAACAAAAATGCCAACCCACATCTCTGTACTCTTTTTCTTCATCTTCGACCACCTCCTACTTGGAATGTTGAACGTGGAAGGTAGAACGTAGTCCACTTACCACTTACTACTTTCCACTTTCCACTTACCTTATTCTGATAGGGCCTTCTGATTTTCCCTCAATAAATTGTTTAACAATAGGGTTAGAAGAGTTTTTAATTTCCTCTGGGGTCCCAACCTCAATGATCTTCCCTTGATAGAGCATGGCAATCCGGTCGCCAATTTTATAGGCGCTTTTCATATCATGGGTGATCGCAATAGAGGTAACATTCAACTTCTCCCTCATCTGAACAATCAAATCGTTGATGGCATCTGCCATGATGGGATCAATCCCAGTCGTCGGTTCATCATAGAGAAGGATCTCTGGTTCGATCGCAATCGCCCTGGCTAAACTCACGCGTTTTCTCATCCCCCCGCTCAACTCCGCTGGCATCAGGTCTTCAACATTTTTTAATCCAACCAGTGCTAATTTCTCAGAAGCAATCTTTCTGATCTCTTCCTCTTTGAGGTGAGTTTGGTGTCGGAGTCCAAATCCCACGTTTTCCCAAACGGTCATTGAATCAAAGAGGGCCCCCCACTGGAATAGCATTCCAAATTTTTTTCGGACTTCGTTCATCTTCTCTTCATTCAAAGAAGAGAGATCCAAACCATCCACATAGATTTCTCCTTCATCCGGTCGCATGAGGCCAATGATGCATTTGATCAAGACCGTCTTTCCCGAACCACTTCCTCCGATGACCACCATGCTCTCCCCTGGTTGCACCTCCAGATTCACTCCACGGAGAACCTGGTTTTCTCCAAAGGATTTAAAAAGATTGATCATACGAATCTTATTCGTTGATTCCATGTTTAAAATCAATTCCAAAATCCCCCCCCCTTTTGTAAAAGGGGGAGAAGAGGGATTAAAACAGAAATATGGTAATAAAATAATTCGAGATCAGGATTGTCAGGGATGATATGACCACTGCTTTGGTGGTCGCCCGACCCACCCCTTCTGCACCCCCTTGTGCAGAAAAACCCTGGTAGCAACTGATGGTTGCTAAAATCATTCCGAAAATACCAGCCTTTATAATTCCACTATAGAGATCATTTAACTCCAGAAAATCCCACGTCCTTCGAAAATAGAGGGTCGGGTTCGTCCCTAAAATCTGGACACTCACCAAATATCCTCCTAAAATTCCTATGACATCAGCAAAAATAACCAGAATGGGGAGCATAATGATGGTTGCAAGAAATCGTGGAACGATCAGGTATTTGATCGGGTTGGTGGCGAGGGTATAAAGAGCATCAATCTGCTCGGTAACCCGCATGGTCCCAAGCTCGGCTGCCATGGCTGAACCCACCCGACCCGAAACCATCAGTCCTGTTAAGACAGGCCCTAATTCTCTGGTCATGGAAAGTGCGACTATCGTCCCGACCATGGTTTCAGCACCGAATCTTTTAAAACCTGTAAAACTCTGAAGAGCCAAAACCATCCCTGTGAAAGCCGCCGTGATAATGACAACTGGAAAAGAACGGACTCCCACCTCTTCCATCTGTTTAAATATCTGTTTTCCCTCCCAAGGAGGTCGAAAGATCCAACCAATCGTCTGGATAAAGAGGACCATGATCCTCCCTGCTTCCTCTGTAAATTGGATGGTATAATTTCCAACCCATCTAAATGGATTCAAAGAAACCCCCTAAATTAATAAGGTTAAGGGTTAGGTTAAGGTTTAGGCTATGATTTGGGCTAAGGTTTAGAATCTGTCCTTTTAATTTAACCTTAACCTCAGCCTCAACCTTTGTTGATGTTTATTCTTTGTAAATCCTCGGGACCCTTTTCCCGATCAAACATAACACTTCATAAGAGATCGAATTGATTTTCTCAGCGATCTCCTCAGCGGTGATCTGTTCCCTCCCTTGCTTTCCTATCAAGATCACTTCGTCTCCAACTGAAACATGGGGGATATCGGTCACATCCACCATGATGAAATCCATGCAGACTTTACCCACCACAGGTGCTCTCTTCCCATGGATCAACACCTCTCCATGATTCGAGAGACGATGGCTATATCCATCTGCATATCCAATCGGGAGCGTGGCAATAAGACTCTCTCTTTTTGTCGTAAACATCCCTCCATAACTAATCCTTGTTCCGGTTGGAACCATTTTCAAAAAATGGATACAGGTTTTTAAGGTCATAACAGGTTTGAGTGGGACGATGTCTTGAAAGGTGGGAGAAGGATACGAACCATAGAGCATGATTCCAGGTCGAACTAACTTGGCTGAGTACATTGGAAAAGCGGTGAGCGTCGCACTGCTGGCCATATGAATATATTTTGGAAAAAATTCCATCTCTTTGGCCATCGTCACAGCTCTTTGAAAAGACCTCCATTGGTTCTGCGTATAACCTTCTTCTTCATTGGTCATGGAGAAATGTGAAAGAATCCCCTCTATTTCAATTTTAGGGAATCGTTTAACCTCTTTTAAAAAATCGGGCCAGAGGTTGAGTGGGACCCCCAACCTTCCCATTCCTGTATCCACCTTCAGATGAACCTTTACTTTCCTTCTTCGCCTCTCTGCTTCACGGGAGAGGATTTCTAACGAATCCTTTCTAAAAACAACAGGGGTAAGACGGAAACGGATAATTTGATCTACCTCTCCTCCATAAAAGCCTCCCAAAACAAGAATGGGGGCTTTTACCCCCCCTCTTCTCAACTCCATTCCTTCCTCAGGAATTGCAACCCCTAAGTATTCAACTTCTAATTTCTCCAATTTAAGAGAAATTGGAATGGCTCCATGGCCATAAGCATCGGCTTTAACAACGGCTAGGAGTTTCACACCCTCAGGAATTCTTTTTTGAATTTGCCGATAGTTAAACTCCAAGGCTCTGAGATTGACTTCCCCAACTGTTGGTCTTCCTGAGGAAATAGACATTTTCATTGCGATGCTTCTAACTCTTTGAATAAGAAGGGAAAACATTAAACTCATAACATCAACCTTATGAAAAGTCAATTGAAATGAGGTCTCGAAACCTCCTCTTGACAACTCCCCCCTTATCCATTAATTTGATCCTCGTGGAAGAAACAATCTCCAAAAACATTCGAATTAAGGTCAATGAAAAAGAGATTCTTATTTCTTCAAACACCTCACTTTTTCAACTCAAGAATCAATTCAAACCCAATACTGATGTAATCATCTACAACAGTTTTCCTGTCAACTCTGATTGTCCCCTTATAGAGGGAGATGAGATTGTCTTCATTAAAAAAGGGGAACTCCCTTCTCCCGAGGAGTTTGAATCTTTAATGATGTCAAGGCATACTCCAGGAATCCATCAAAAAATTAAAAAATCTATTGTGGGGATTGCCGGATTGGGAGGTCTTGGGTCTGCCATTGCCATTGCATTGGCACGCATCGGAGTGGGAAAACTGATCCTGGTCGATTTTGATGTGGTGGAACCATCCAACTTAAATCGTCAACAATATTTTATCCATCAGATAGGAATGCCTAAGGTGGAAGCCCTACAAGAAAACCTCTCTAAAATCAATCCGCATATAAGGATTCTGATTTATCAGGAGAAACTCGATCGAAATAATATTGAAAATATTTTTAAAGAAGCAGAGGTAGTAGTAGAAGCATTTGATCGCGCTGAAGAGAAAGCAATGTTAATCAACGTAGTGTCAGAGAAGATGCCGGATAAATACATTGTTGCAGCCTCCGGCGTGGCGGGTTACGGAGACAACAACGAAATCAAAACGGTCCGGTTCTCCTCAAAAATCTTTATTGTAGGAGATCAAAAGACATCTGCACAACCAGGGGTTGGATTGATGGCACCCCGGGTAGGAATCGCTGCCCACCACCAAGCTAATATCGTCTTGAGAATCCTTTTAGGGGAAGAAAAGTAAAAATGGGAAGAATGGAAAATTGGAAGATTGGAATAATGAAAAGGCCAATAAACTACTCCTTTTTGTCCTCACCTTTTTTAAACCCATTATTCCAATATTCCATTAATCTAATTCTTTGACCATAGCGATTTCATCGCAATCAGGGAACTTGACACACTTCAGGCAGTCGGTCCAGATTTTATGGGGGAGCACTGCTTTATCCACTCTCTCAAAACCCAATCTCTCAAAAAAATCGGGTTGATAGGTAAGCGCAAAAACCCTCTTCACACCTAAAAGCCTGGATTCTTCCAAACAGGCCTTCATTAGTTTTGCACCAATCCCTTTCTTTTGATCCTCCTCCTGCACGGCCAAGGATCGGATTTCTGCCAGATCGTCCCAGCAGATGTGGAGAGCGCAAATTCCTATTACTTTGCGATTCCGGATGAATACAAAAAAATCTCGGAGATGATCGTAGAGTTCACTAAGGGACCTGGGAAGAATCCCTCCCCGGGAAGCATAAAGTTTGATCAGCCGTTGAATCTCTTTGATGTCATCAAGTTTGGCTTTCCGTATCATCAACCTCTCCCTATAATCCCCCTCTTTAGAAAAGGGGGGATTTCTATGATTTTTTTGCATTTTCAATCATCTCCTTGGCATGGGCTCGGGTCTTCTCTGTCATCTTCACCCCTCCCAACATCCTGGCAATTTCATCCACAATGGTCTCTTTATCTAATCGATCCACTAAGGTGATTGTCCGTCCTGCTCTCGCCTCTTTCCTCACACTGTGGTGTTGGTCGGCAAAACAGGCAATCTGAGGAAGATGAGTCACACAGATGACCTGATGATGCTGTGAGAGCTCTCTCAATTTCTTTCCGACTACCTCTGCCATGGCACCTCCGATTCCAGAATCGACTTCATCAAAGATGAGGACTTGTCTTCCGCCCACCTTAGCCAAAATTCTCTTCATGGCCAACATCATTCTTGAGAGCTCTCCTCCGGAAGCAATTTTCGCAAGAGGTTTTACCTCCTCCCCAATATTGGGAGAGAGAAGAAACTCCACGCGATCCACTCCTTTTAGAGAAAGGAACAGAGGATCAATTTGGATTTCAAAAATGGTCTTCTTCATTCCAAGGGAATTTAACTCCTTTTCTATGGATTTTTTTAATTCCAATGCCACTCTCTTTCTCTCCTCTGAAAGCCTTTGGCTCAAGCTGGTCACAATTTGCCGGAGTGGTTCCAAATGTTCTTCCAATTGGGAAAGCCTCTCTCCATCGGAGGTAAACGATTTTAGTTCTTCGTCAATTTTATGTTTGAAGGAGAGGACCTCCTTTATGGTTGAACCATATTTCCTCTTTAGTCGGTCGATCTCCTCTAACCTGTTCTCAATCTCATCGAGCCTCATCGGATTGATCTCTACCCTTCTCGAATAATCCCTCAGTGCAAGGACGATCTCCTCCAATTGAATGAGAGTGGATTCAAGGGCCTTCAATGGCTGGGAAAGGGAAGGATCAATAGCTGACATCTCTCGCCCCTGATTGAGAATCCTCTGAATCCTTTCAATCGCTGAACCTTCTTCTGAATAAAGGGTTTCTTCAGAGACATGGGCAAAATCCATCAATCTCTTCGCATGATTGAGGATGGTTCGCTCTTCCTTTAAAGACTCCTCTTCTCCGATTTGAATCGTAGAAGCCCCAATCTCCTTTGACTGGAAGGCCATCAGCTCTCGTTCTTTTGCTCTCCTTTCCCTTTCTGCTCGAATCCTTTCAGCCTCTTCAGATAAGGCAATAAATCTCTGATACTCTTTTTGAAATTCCTCTCGAAGTCTGAGCAGTCGTCCAAACTCATCCAAGATATCAATATGGGTCTCCACCCGTTGGAGTGACTGATGTTCGTGCTGTCCATAGATACTGAGAAGACTTTCTCCAACCTCAGAAAGCACGCCGTGGGTCGCCATATTCCCATTGATGAAAACCTTTCCCCTCCCCAACCGTGAGATCACCCGTCGGATGAAGAGCGAGTCTTCCTCTCCTGCATTCTTTAAATACGGTGTCTTCTCTTTGATCTTCTCCTTAACCTCCAGATTCTCAGAAATATCGAAGAGGGCCTCTACGCTTGCCTCTTCTTCAGAACTCCGAATCCATTCTTCAGTCGCCTTGTCCCCTAAAAGGAGGTGGACTGCATTGAGGATAATAGATTTCCCCGCTCCAGTCTCGCCAGTGAGGATATTCAGGCCCTTTGAGAAGGATAAATCTAACTCATCGATAATAGCAAAATTTCTAATTCGAAGCTCAAGTAGCATAACTGAAAATTATGAGTTATGAGTTATGAGTTATTAATTCCCGCAATTCTCAATTCTAAACTCTTAATTCTTAATTGATTTACTGTCCTTTGGATGTCTTAACAATTGAAGTCAATATTTTTCTAAGTTCCTCTGACTCTTTTAAAAGATAATCTAATTCCTCTCCCCTTGCTAACCCA
>Ga0214474_1000546_pt1 | contig 18382 bp, 20 predicted proteins | sample RVTome_2_FD_187335 | JGI IMG/M metagenome (GOLD analysis project Ga0214474, IMG submission 187335) | Soil microbial communities from uranium-contaminated site in the Upper Colorado River Basin, Wyoming, United States - RVT95D214 HiSeq ...
CTATCACTGTCAGTTTTGAATATGGTTTAACCAACAGCTACGGCAACACAGTGGCTGGCGTCCCGGCAACCTTGACGGCTCCAGGTACCTTTACCACCAGTATCACCGGCTTAAACCCCAATACCCTGTACCATTATCGTGCGAAGGCGGTGGGTGATGGCACAGTTTACGGGAGTGATCAGACATTTACCACTGGTAATACTCCACCCTTCGTTATCACTAACAATGCTCCACCCTCTGTCAACACCGATGCCGCTTCCAGCATCACAACCAGTGGCGTTACTCTTAATGGTAATCTCAATAATAAAGGCAGCGCCTCCACTATCACTGTCAGTTTTGAATATGGTTTAACCAACAGCTACGGCAACACAGTGGCTGGCGTCCCGGCAACCTTGACGGCTCCAGGTACCTTTACCACCAGTATCACCGGCTTAAACCCCAATACCCTATACCATTACCGGACAAAGGCAGTGGGTGATGGCATATCTTATGGCAACGATCAGATTTTTACCACACCTGGAGTACCGACCACGACGCCCACTACACTGACCACTGCGCCTGCTACGACTTCAACTACGACACTAATGAGTGTGCCGCAGACACCAGCATCTATTACTCTAAGCGAACTGACCATATCGCCAGCTAAAGCAGTCATAGGTGAAGAGGTCCTCATAAGTGTTCTAATCACCAATACCAGTAATAGCGCTAGGCGTTACGAAGTAGTTTTGATGGTAGATGGCCAAGTAGAAACCACCACGAGAATACTGTTGTCCGGAAATGATACTGAAAAGGAAGTATTCACCATAATTAAAAAGGATTTGGGATTATATGAGGTGAACATTAACGGTATGAGGGGTTCATTTGAGATTACTGAGCCAAAGGTATTGATTCATGGCATTACACCCAATTATAATGGTGAAACAGGCAAGCTAATCTCTGTTGAGGTAGATTTTGAAACAAACAATACAGCATCTGTGGCTGTCATGAAACCCGTTCTCACAGTAGAGCTTGATGGTAAACCTTTGGAAGTAACTACGATTCCTTCTGCAGGAGAGGCGTTGGAGGAAACCGTTTCTGGGAGTTGGGACTACATCCCTTCAATGGGGTGGAGGAATGGTACTTATGCCTTCTCGGTAAAGATTCTTGGACCAGACGGTATTACCTACAATAGCAAGAAACAGAAGTTAGACATCAAGTCTGAAGGGTTTATTATCAGTTGGTCAGTGTTACTAGTCATAATCTCTATAGCTTTTCTGGTGAGTGTAATCCTAGTCCCTGTCTTGAAACGTCGTGCAACATACGGCAGAGGAACGATGTAAACGAAGGGCAATCAGAACACCAGAACAGGAGGCGGATATCTATTGGGTAGAAGGTTCAGGCTAGCGATAGTTGTCGTCATAAGCCAAATTTTACTAATTGCTCTCACTATAAGCTGGTTGATTCATATGGTTCTTATCGAAATGCATGGATCTGTTTATTTCGTTGAGAAAGTGCCTGCCGTACTATGGACCGAAATCGCTGCGACAATAGCAATAATAATATTTGCTGGCATTGTCCTTGTTCTTCAGATTAAGCGTCTGGGTGAAAGGCGAGAAAATGATCGGAAAACTGAGCCTCCTGCTAATATAAGAAGCGATGCAACATGAAGACTAGAGTCTCGCTGGCTAAGTAATTAGACCATAGCAGATCATCAACAGACTCGGTTAATTCGAGGTTCTGATAGACTAATGAACAACTGCCGGATAAGCCTGCAGAAATATTATTAAGTAAATTTACCCGCTTCTGTCGCAAATGGATTTGTATGAGAAGACGTCAGTGAACCGAGTTATCAAGCGTACTGGTCTAAGTAACACAGGCCTATTATGGCAAATGAGCAGTTTTAAAGCGTAACCCTGATTCGGGGCTTGGAATTCCTTTAACAGTAAATCAACCGGGATAAATCCTATGAGTGGACATCGTTGACGTATGCTTCTTGCATTTCATTGATATCCCTCTGGGCAGATTGGTGGTCTTTTGTCTTAGTTGGTAATAATTTCTTTACGTAAATCTCGCAATTAGAGCAGTAGCCCTCTTGGCAAAATATAGGTGTATAAACACAGAAAGAACCTTTATGATATTCCAGGTTCATCAAGGATTCCTCCCTTTGTCGTTGTCGATTGCTAGGCATCAATAACTCCTATTTTGAATTCTGACTACCGTCAATCCGATTTACCATACGTCTTTGGTAATAGTCTCACCTAGTTAGTTAGTACTCTCCCTTTTTCTTCAGGTAGCTGATTTTTCTAAGACGACCCTATTTTGCCTAGCCAATTGAACGACAAGTAATATTACATGAATAATTTCCTATAATATTTCACGAATCTTTCCATGAGAATAGCACTTTTTGTTGAGCTTGTCAAGACTTTGACATGACAGATTCTTAGGCTTGGCTCTCCATCCCTCAGATGCTTGAGGATTTCTGCGCCAAAGCGATTAAGATGGAGTCTTTACATGATGTATATACATGGCAAATGAGCATTCTTGATCAACCTGTACTTTTAGCTTCTTGCATTCTATCCGAAGGATATTCTCTGTCAACGCCTTTGAATAAGTTGCAGGTAAGTTATATACTTGACTCTACATTCTGCAATTTGGTGGAAGGAGTAACCGCTTGAATGATCGGGGGAAAATACATGGTATTATGTCTCACCGAGCACTTTTTGTTGGGCTTTGCGGTGGCATTATCAGTGTTCTGGTTGACGCAGACCATCTTTTCTGGGGTATTAGGGCGTGGCACTTACCGCTTCTCATTATTAGTAGCCTTATCCTGTGCGGTTGTGGCGCATATCTTGGAAGATTACTTTTTATCATGGTTTTAAGCAAACAGAAGGGCGATGGAAAATACCGCTGATAATAGACATCCTGTCATTGATCGGTTTTGCAATACTAAGTGTGAAACATAGTGATTGAAAAGCAACCGCTAACCCTCTGGTGTTGGAGCGGTAAAAGACCCGAAGCGGAGGGGATTCAGGTGGTCGGAGGTTCAAATCCTCTCACCCCGACCATTATCCACAGTCAAGAGATTAAACTGAAATTTGTTCCCGAAGGTGAACAATGAACCATAATACAAAATTGGAGGTCGCGACTCTTGCCGGCGGCTGTTTCTGGTGCCTCGAGGCGGTCTTTCGAGAAGTTGAAGGGGTCGAGAATGTTATCCCCGGCTACACCGATGGTACTACTATAAATCCGACCTATGAGCAAGTCTGCTCGGATAAGACAGGGCATGCGGAAGCCGTGCAGATCACCTTTAATCCAGCCATAATATCGTATCCGGAAATTCTGGACATTTTCTTTTCTATTCACGACCCGACAACACTCAACAGGCAAGGCGAGGATATCGGCAAACGGTATCGTTCCGCCATTTTCTATCACAACGAACAGCAAGCTATCTATGCCCAGGCATTAATTTTACATCTTCACAGAGAACGCATCTGGACAGGCTCAATCGTGACCCAGATCACCCCTTTCGAAAAATTTTACCCTGCCGAAGAATACCATCGCGATTACTTCTCACACCATCTGGAACAGGCATACTGCCAGGCAGTGATTTCGCCCAAGGTCAGCAAGTTTCGTAAAGAATGGGCAAGTCTTTTAAAAAAGTAGTGGTAATTGCAGCATAGCCGCTTACCAAGGTCAGCACCGAAGCAGGAAAGTGTAGTGTCTGCAAGCCAATCTTCTTAAACGCTTATAACGGCATTTCCTTTATTCCGATAGGTGATAGCACTGAACATGATGGCTTCGGCATCGTGGTTGAGCGGCGACACGACCACGATATTGGCGCGGTCACTGGTTTTTTCGAATGCCATTTCCAGCGCCTTCGCTACCGGATGACGGATTGCGGTCTCTTTCAAGCTCTCATACTCAACCCGCAACAACTGTGCCAGTGCCTTCACCGGCTCACTCTCCACCGATTGAAGTCGCCTGATATTAGCATGGAGGATTACCACATCCGGTCGGCTTAAGTATCTGGTGGATTTGCCAATTATTCTGACCTCTTTCGTTATGCCCAGACAACGTGAAACGAGCACCTGCGGCTGTAATGTCGCCGTCACCAGTTGCACGTCCTTCTCATCGTAAAGAGCCAGTGCGGTGGGAATCTGTTCCCTCGCCAGAGAAAGCGCGACGACAATCATGTTATAGACCTGCTTATCCGCCTCATCTGCATCACCTACCGTCATATTGATAAGTAAAATCGCCGGCTGACCCCGCGTGTCGGCAAACTCCTTACTGATGAGCTTGTTATATTTTACGGAATGCTTCCAATCGATATTTCTGAGGTTGTCTCCCGGCTGATACAACTGGCTTCCGTAATACTCGACTCCCGCCCGCAATCCATAGAAAGAACGTAGAGTGCCCACGGTGGAAATCAGTGGCAACATTCCAGTTCGGCCTTCTGCCAGATAGCGTTTCGCCAGCCACGCGGCATACCGCGCCCGTGGGATAACATTAAGCAGCACCGGTTCGATTAAAAACTGCGTCTGCCACAATCCCCACCGGTCAATCGCATAACCTTGGAGCTGTATCGTAGATACTCCTGAGAGTGGTGGGACAAAATGTATTTGAAGCGATAGCTCCCCGTCATCTATCGAGAACTCAGAGGAAGGCAATTTGACCCAATCCTGCATTGGTTCGAAGAAGAGTTTCCCCACAGCACGTGCTCTGGCAGTCATTGCAATTACGAGTTTTGCTTGTGAACCAACAATGACTCTATCCTCTACTACTGTTTCTTTCAACGGTCTCTGGGGTATTTTGCGATAACTGATAATCGTAAGTGTCGTCAAACAGACAATCGCAACTCCACAGGTTATAAGCAAGACAAGCGAGCTAAATACAATGGCTACGGCAAGTACCAATACCACATTCAAGCTAAGCGCAATAGAGGTTCGAGTCAGGAAACGGGAATGTGAAGTCTGGGTAAAGCGAATGGCTTTACCGACCGTTTTCAGATCACGCTCAATCAGAACAAGCATCGGCAAGCCAAAAAGCCATGACAGATAATCTGGCACGCTCTGAGAGAAAAGGACAGGTAGGGCAAAGAAAATGAAGCAATCCATCGCAAGGAGCATGGTAGCAGTCACAGGTCGCCACCAGAAGAACAGGTATATGAAGGCAAATAACACCGGGGAAAAAGCCAGCACAGGTGGAGACAGAAAAGCAACTGTCACCAGCGCCACCATAACAGAGATTCTGATTAATGGAATGCCAAGCGGCTGTAAACGCCTCATATTGTTAATTTGGGAACCGGTATTTTATTTAGCGCTCTTTCGATAATAATGCGAGGTGTAATATCATCCATTCCTGCTTCCGGCTTCACCCGAATGCGGTGTTCCATAGCATTAAAAGCAAGAGCCTTAATGTCATCTGGAATTACAAAATTGCGGCCGTCAAGCAAGGCAAGAACACGGGCACACTTATAGAGGGCAATACTGGCGCGGACACTCGGACCCCACGAGACATCCGGGTCAACCCGCAACGCTGACACCAAGGTTGTCGTATATTCCACGATGTCAGGAGAAACATATACGCTCTTTGCCAGTCCCTGTAGAAGTAGTACCTCGTCAAGGTTCGTGATTACTTTTACCTTCGAGTCATCGATGCGGTCAATCTGAGTAACGATTTCTTTCTCTTCTTCTTTGGTTGGGTATTCACTGCGCACCATAAGCATAAAACGGTCCACCTGCACATCAGTGAGAGGATAAGTCCCTTCCGCACCCGTAGGCACTTGTGTGGCAATGACCATAAAGAGTCGCCCGAGTTCATACGCTTTACCTTCGATGGTGACCTGATGCTCTTGCATAGCTTCAAGAAATGCGGACTGCGTCCTGGGATTAGTGCGGTTCAGTTCGTCGGCAAGTACGATATCAGCAAAAATAGGTCCCTGAACGAAACGAGACGCGCCATCTAGAGAGTAAACATAGAAACCAGTGATATCAGCCGGCATCATGTCAGGAGTAAGTTGGATTCGTTTAAAGCGCCCGCCGATGGTCTCTGCAAAGGTACGAGCGAGTTTCGTTTTGGCAGTTCCGGGAAGCCCCTCGATAAGCACATGCCCGTCGGCAATGAGCGCCAGCATGAGCGCTCGTTCAACTTCTCCCTTACCGATGATAACCTTAGAAATTTCGGTCAGTACTCGCTGGTACAAGTCAACTATTCTGCGGCTGTTTTCCAACTTCGCCTCCTATCCTCATCATCCAGATTGAAACGCCAATAAATATTACCAGAATTATCGCCGCGAGTGGATAAGGTGTTGCCATTACCTCACGGATACGAATCAATGCCGTCTTCGAGACATCCAGTGGTGTTCGGGAAAGATGAGACGTATCAAACAAAACGTTCTTCCCATTCAAGTCCCCGAGAAGATAGCCGATAAAGGCGAAATTATCAGCGCGGTTTATCATCGTATTTATCATCAGACTCGGGTCGCCCACAACAATCAAGGTACCTTTCCCCACGCTTAATCTTGCGGCTATGGGCAACCGCCCCTTTGTTTCACCCTCATCCCATGTCAGGTTCTCGTTGGAATCAATATAGCTTGAATCAGCCGTCCATGCAATAGCTTGTTCATCTGGCACTTCTTGTAATGCCGTAGCGTGGTTAAGAATAACACACTGGAAATCGCCGCGCGTAGCAAACTCGACTACTTTTGGAAACCATTGTGTCTTATAGCAGAATAAGGGGTCGAGCACTGGCTTGCCATTGAACCGCACTGTAACACCCATATATTCCAGTAACCGGTTCCCGTAGCCATAATCATCGGCTAGAAGCAGCGTACCACCACCCTCTACGAAACTACGGAATTTTTCAAGTTCATCAGTACTATATTGCAGATAGGGTACGGAAATCAATGTACTGTCCTCAGGGTCTTCTATTAATAAATCATCTACCGAATCAAGCTGGGTGGCAGATACAACTTCAGAAAAAGTCCTGACTCCATTCCACATCGTGTTTCCTACCATAAAATCCTGTACAGATGGAACGAACCAGACGCATATTAATGAAATAGCGGCTATGACGGCAAGCACTAAAAATAATATATTATGAATCCTCACTCTTCAAACCATCCTGTATTTGCGGCGTCAATCGTTCGCTTGTGCTCAAATATTTATCATTAGTGGATTCTCTGGAGTAGAGGAGTCTTTCAATTAATTTGGTGAATTCTAAGAGATAGTCCGTAATCGGTCCCAGTGTTTTCCTTGTTCCATTGACAAATTCACGCAATGTTTGCTGTGGTCTGATAACTATTTTGGTCATCATTTGCACCAGCTGTATGAGTAGAACATACCTGTAAAATATTCCTACTCCGGGTTTCACATCACTTCCAATGCCGGCGGTCAGCATAGTTATTACAGGCTCTCTATAGACAGGCACACCAGCGGGAGGTATATCAGTAATAATACCTTCAGGCTGTATTTTCTCCCGCCGCCACGTCCATTGGAAATTCCTTATTCTGAAGTTCTTAGGAATGATAATGCCGATGGCAATCAACAGAGCAAGAAAGATGCCACAATTAATACCATTGATCACCAGTACTTTCTGTGAGGACAGCAATGAACTATTCCATGGTTCTTGCGGAATTACCTCCACTATCCAGGATTCCGAACCTATCAACCCAAAGGTATAATGTGTTCTTAATGTCCCTTTAAAAGAACCATCATCGGTGCTATAGAACTCTTGTGTATCCGAGTCATGCTTAATTTTTACCAGCGCTGTCTGTAATGGTCCCAGTTCTGATATAACGCTACCATTTACATCAAACTGTCGGGGAACTAGAAGAAATTTGGGCAAATTGATGGTGAGCCCGGTCTTTGCTCTATTCACATTGATCATCTGGTCAGCTATACAAGGGGCATATCTTCCTTTGGCAAAGGATATGATGGTGAGCCTATGCACTCCCAACTGTAGGTCAGACGGAAGGCCAATTTTCTGGATGAACTCTTCCGTAGAACTTAACTGCGCAACCAACACGTCATCAATACGCACTTCAAAATTTCTCTCGATGGCCGGTGCCGCTGGTTGGTATGTCCAATTTGCTTTTATGACCGTTTCACGTCCCGGATATCCTTTCTCATCAGTGTCAAGCGATAAGAGCATCTCATAAAAAAGTATATTCAGCATTACTTTGGGGCTCAGGCTTGCGAAATAGGTAGTGGTATCTTGCTCTCGCGGATAATAAAGCGATTGCACATCCATTGACACGGAATACTCATAAGGAAGCTGAAAAGCGGCTTTGTAGTAACCATTCCCATCGGTTATGCCAGTTACAATGGTCAAACCATTAAGCATTATCTCAACCTTGCGGTTTACGAGCGGCCGTCCCGCAGTTGTAAGAGTCCCGCTGACACGAACGTTATCCCCGACAAACACATCCCGTGGCTCTACATTCAGAGAAAGTTCTGGGGTAATCCGGGATTCTGAGATGCCCGCAGTAAGGTCAATCTGACCAAGCTGATTAAGTACCTCCTTGGAGACATATCCTTTCAGGAGATTTATTTGAATATCGCGATGAAGATTAAACATCGCTCTAATTGAAGCTATTTTCCGAACCACTTCTTCATATGCAAGACGTAGAGGGCTGTTCTGATTTTCCAGATTCACCGAAAAGGCTCTGCCCATAGCAATGACTGCATTTTCTGCAAGTTGCACAGCCTTATAACCCGCGGATAGTTCGGAAATAATCTGGTTGGCAACTGGATTCGCTTCAAGAATGCGGGACTGTTGAATAAGGACCCGTAACTCATCGAGTTCCTTTTCAATTATCACTAATAATTCTGTACATTCTTTTACTGATTCTGTAAAAGTTTCTGTGGTGCTGGTAAGACTTGCCGGTAGATTCGCATAAGGCATGTTATTAAGCCGCGATACTACCTCATCCACATTCTTTTTAATTACTTCGTCCAATACTGCCGAGTAGTAACCAAACATCTCCAAACCACTATATTCCCAGCTGGATTTCAACGGGTCTTCGTGTGGTTCTGCCGAGAGAACTGGCATCGCCAACATGATTACCGCGACACCGGCACCGATTACGCTCCAGATGAGTTTGTTTTTCATGTTACCCTTGGTTTGCCAACACGTCTATAACTTTGAGCAGTACAATCACCATAAAGCCGCTAAAAAGTACAATTGCGATAGCGCTTAGTGAACGCCTTGCTCTCGGGTTGAGATAAACATGCAATAGAGTAATTGCTAAGAAGACAATAATGTTCACAGTGAAATATACGGTCAGGTCGTCCTGCCCCGTGCCTGCCAGAATAATATTAACAATACAGGATGCGAGGATGAGAAATATAAGATAAAAGTTGAAAGCCCTCAAGGAAGCGCCTCCAGCACGATACGACTTTTCCCACGCTCGAAGTTCTCATCAGCGATACAGACAGGTTTATCCAATGCTTCACACACAATTGTCGCCGCGATTGATGCGATTGGACTTCCCAGACACTGGTAATACCAGACATCTTCATAATGAAACCGTGCGCCGTTTACTTCAACACTGACCCGGTTTCCCACAACATTCACTGTGACCGAACTTGCCAGGTCAAGAAGGCCGGTCAGTACATAAATCATCGCCGATTCCATTTCAGCAGGAGTCGGTCCCAGGTTTACTTCGAGTTTATCGAAGCTGAGACTCCCGGGTGTAGTGACAGCGATTGCCATATCTTCGGGATTATCGCCATATCGCACAATGAGCCGCCCGGGAATTTTTGCTCTGATACGGGCAAGGTCGATGGTGGTATCTTTCAGAGGTATCAATGCCTGCGGGCGTCCCCCACGCAGTGAAGACGGCAGATATATAGCCTTGTTTCTCAATCCAAGCTCCTCAAGCAGTGCCGCCGTATTTTCCATGCCTGTCTTGAGAATAAGCTCGCTGGCTTCAGGAGAGATAAAAGGGCGGGCATTGGCTAGCGCTAGGCTAGTGAATCCAAGCATAACGGCAGAAATACCGATAGCCGTGAGAGGGATGGAAGCAAGAAGAAAGTAAGCAATCGGTGCGAATATTGCCCCTCCCACAGCAAGTCCCAATCCTAGAATCTGATAAGGATTACGCGTACACTCATCTCCCTACAAGAAATAATTATAATACCCACAAACAAGTCTCCATCGTTTACGTAGTATTCTACCGCACTTGACTACCTGGAGGGAAGATGGAACGGAACCTTAAGGTTAGGAGACCCGGGTAGAAGAAGATATACCGGAGCATGTATCGGTTTAGGTACAAGTTGGGAGGTTGCCAAGCAACCTCCCAAGATTTTTAATCATGGATTGAGCTTTCCCTAGAAACGGTTTGACACGACACAATCCGGAAATAGCTGGTTCAAAAACCTCAACCCTAATCCCGGATAATCTTCGCCGTTTCCAATTCTCTGACAAAATCCTGCATGGGAATTGCCGACATCGTCAATGGTTCCATAGTTCCCCGCGAACCCAGTGCTGACGACACCCGTGCGATTACCTCATTACTGGGCGCCTCCATAATATTGATGAAATCATATCCGCCGAGCAAAGCATACTGTGCTAATACTTTTGCTCCCATCGCTTCAACTTCCTTATTAACCTCGAATGTTCGGCGGGGATTGTTCATCAGTGTCTTTCTCCCCTCTGTGGTTAGTTTGGTCAGCATAACATATACAGCCATAGCCAATACCTCCTCTCAGCTACTTCCGTAACTTCAGGTCTATATTATATCATTGTTTTCTTTCTTTTTTAACCCCCATGTTATATCATCAAGTTGATCATCAGGGGGAGACCAGACAGAATATGGTCTTATAAAAACATTATGAGGTTTGTGAATGAACAAGACAGTAATATACACCATAAGCACCTGCCCGGCATGCATCCAGCTAAAGAAAGACCTGACCAGCAAAGGAATTAAATTTGAGGAAAAGCAGGTTGATAGCAGTCAGGTGTGGTTGGACGAAGCCCGGAAGTACGGAGATATAGTACCCATGATTGTTTATGGAGATGGCAGGGTTGAAGTCAACCCGACCAAGATAATTGGCTGACATATCGGCTAGGCGGCGTGACCGTCTAAAGAATTGAACTGATTGTAGGAGGGTCATCATGGCAAAATCAAGTGTCGTGACATCGGAACGGTTTGCGACCGGCTTCACTTACCAGGACTACATCGCCCAGGTCAAGGTAAATAAAGAGCAGTTCCAGACTTTCTATGCTTCGGCACAGCTCAATCCTGATGATACCGAGTTTTTCCGAAAGGCGTCACGTGCTCCAGGCGGTATCGGCAAGATATTGGTGCTCGGCGAAGACTGGTGTCCCGATGTCTGCAGGGGTCTACCCGTAGCCGTACGTATCGCCGAAGCCGCCGGCATAGAGTTGAGATTTTTCCCCAGAGATAAGAATCCGGACATTATGAATGAATTCCTCAACCAGGGCAAGTTTATGTCCATTCCGGTTATCGTTTTCTATACCAAAGACATGAAACAAATTTGCCATTGGATCGAGCGCCCGGAAATTGCTAACCGCGATATGGTACAGATAAGGGAACAGATTCAGAAAGAAAAGCCCTCGGCTACCCAGCAGGAGTTTATGGAGGCTCTCCGCCAGCGAATGATGGGAAGATATCCCGAATGGCAAAAGGCATCCGTCCAAGAGATACGCCAGATGCTTACAGAAAAACTGGCGCTCAAATAGATGCACCTGCCGCTTCTTTAATGAATGTTTAATCTATCAGGACTTTTCATTTTTACGGGCAGAGGCAATCTCACGCAATCGCTGTGTTTCAGTGAGTATCTTCTTCCGTAACCGGATGTTCTCCGGAGTCACTTCAACCAGCTCGTCACGGTTGATAAAATCAATGGCTTGTTCCAGACTTAAAATCACCGGTGGGGTCAGTTTTATCGCGATATCTGACGTGGACGAGCGGACATTTGTCTTCTTCTTCTCTCTGCAGACGTTGATGGCGATGTCCTGTGGTCGTGGGTTCGTTCCCACAATCATACCTTCGTACACCATCGTACCGGGTTCGATGAAGGTGAGACCCCGTCCCTGGGCATTATTGAGGCCGTAAGTGACCGCTTTGCCTGCTTCTGAAGCGACCAAGACGCCCATACGCGTTGAAACCATATCCCGCCGCCACTCTTCGTAACCGAGAAAGATAGTATTCATCACACCGGTGCCACGGGTGGCAGTGAGAAAAGCGCTCCGGAAACCAATGAGTCCTTTAGTAGGGATACGAAATTCCATACGGACATTGTCCTGACCATCATTGTACATATTAGTGAGTTCAGCCTGCCGCTTGCTGAGCATTTCGGTGAGAATACCTATATATTCCGCTTTCGTATCAATGGTCAGCGCTTCTACAGGCTCCATGAGTTTGTCATCGACCATCTTGGTGATGGCTTCTGGTCTTGATGCCTCGAATTCGTAACCCTCACGGCGCATGGTTTCAATCAGAATAGCTAAATGCAGTTCGCCCCTCCCTTTCACCAGGAAGGTATCCGGGCTATCCGTATCATGCACCCTGAGACTGAGATTCGTTTCCAGTTCTTTATAGAGTCGTTCACGTAACTGGCGGGTCGTGCTGAAGCGCGCCTCACGTCCGGCGAATGGAGATGTGTTTACGCTGAAAGTCATCTCGACAGTAGGCTCGCCGATTTCTATGCGTGGTAGAGGTTCAGGTTTTTCCGGACTGGTAATGGTATCCCCGATACTGACTTCCGAGATGCCGGTCACTGCAACAATATCACCCGCCTCAACCTCACCGGCTTCTAAACGTTTAAGCCCCAGGTATGTAAATACCTCGTTGACCTCATAGCGACCTGTGCTCCCATCCGCACTTATCCGCACTACAGTGTCGTGTGGAGAAATCTTGCCTCTCCAAATTCTGCCGATGGCGATTTTCCCCTTATGGGAATCATAATCCAGATTGGAAACCAGCATCTGGAAAGGTCCATCATCAATCCTCGGCGGCGGCACTTTTTCTATGATTGTTTCAAACAGAGGGCTAACGTCACTGCCCACCAGACCCGGTTCGGTGCTCACCACGCCATCTCTGCCGCTGGCATAGAGAACCGGGAAATCGAGCTGGTCGGCACTGGTGGCTAATTCTAAGAACAGGTCCTGAGTGAGCTTGAGCACCTCTGCAATGCGCGCATTTGCCCGGTCTATTTTATTGATAACGACCACCGGTTTTAAGCCATTGATAAGAGCCTGACGAAGCACGAACTTGGTCTGTGGCATCGGACCTTCCACAGAATCCACCAGCAGCAAGCAACCATCCGCCATACTGATGACACGCTCTACTTCACCGCTGAAGTCAGCATGCCCCGGGGTATCAATGATATTGATTTTTACGCCACGATAGATCACGGCGGTGTTCTTAGCCATGATGGTAATACCCTTCTCTCGTTCCAGGGCATTCTGGTCCATAATGAGTTCACCTACCTCCTGGTTATCACGGAACACCTTGCTCTGCTTAAGCAAAGCATCTACTAGGGTAGTCTTCCCGTGGTCAACGTGAGCAATAATGGCGATATTTCTTATATCATTCCGATAATTCATAAACTTGGTAGAGTCTTCTCCCTAATTAGTTTGTCTTTGTTTCATACTATCCCGGACAATCAAGACAACAAGCAAATACACAAGATTTTTCAACCGCAACGAACGTTATGTAATACTAAACAGCGATAAATGACGTGGCTTCATAATAGAGAGACATCATAGAGTGTGAATAGCAGTTAACCTTATGAAGCCTTTCAGAGTAGAGAAATGCTTATCTGAAACGGTGAAGGTAAAAGTAATTTAAGAACCAGTTCATCGAATATATCTTCTGTATATACATCCACATGCCTATAATCATATTATATCCGAAAAGACGCCTTTTTGTTAGTGTCATATTCCGGTTTGTTCACAAATAGCCACGTTTTCTGAAAATGAAAAGGGTGAGGGCGAAATTTCATTCCCCCTCACCCCCTATCCTGAGAGCAAGATAATTTCGTATTGCCGGTGGAATTATTTAACTTCGACAGTCAGATTGAATTTCCAGACCCACTTCTCACCGCCCTCCCAGGGTCGACTGTATTCCATGGCGACGGTGGTAGTGCCGCTTTTCAAGGCTTTAAAGGTCCATTCCTCCTTGCCAGCCGCACCGACGGTCTGCGTGCCTGCTTCAGGACTTATATATTTATGGTTCGTCTGCTCCAGTATAGTTATGTCACCTATTTGTGCCTGCTCGGACCATTGGAAACCTGTCGTCTGGTTAGAACCGAGAATAACTGTGACCGTGTCTCCTTTAGCGACTTCCACCTCACGGCTGATGGTACTGACATTCATAAAGTCATCGATGGATACCTCTACGGACACCTGTTTCGGGGGTGCTTGCTCTTCTGTTGCTGTACAACCGATGAGACTCAGAATAAAGACAGCCACCGTTGCGACGAAAATCAGTTTAGATTTCATTTTTTCTCCTGTAACCTTATGTTATCCTTTTCTCATGTTACAGTGTCTTTATTATACTCAATCCGGAAACCGCCTAGTATGTTCTGGACATTGCACAACAATCATTTGACAAATGTCAAAGCATCGTTCTACTATTGATTCGTTCGTCTACTGATAAGTCTTATGGACATATTACTTCGGAGGCAAAATGAAAGTCGTCGCTATTGGAGGCAGCCCCAGACTGCGGGGGCACAGTAATTACTTAATCGACCAGGCACTAGAAGAACTGGCTTCGCGCGGAATTGAAACTGAAAAGATTATCTTGAACGAGCATAAATTTGGTTTCTGCCAGGCGCATAACGATTGCGCCTCATCTACAGAATGCAAGCAGAAAGATGATGCGTCCTGGATACTGGAAAAATACAGACTGGCAGATGGTGTTATCGTCGCTAGTCCAGTCTATTTCGGGAGTATCTCAGCACAGATAAAGGCTTTTGTGGACCGGAGTTTTTTCATTTACATGCACGGCAGAAGACCACAGGCAAAATGTATTGGTTTGATTGCGATTGCAGGGCGGGGGGGCCATGAAGAAGCCCTTAAAGATTTAAAGAAATTTATCAGGGTTCCTAATGCCCAGGTATTTACCATTGCCGGGGCTTCCGGTCGACCGGATTCCAACCCCAAGGAACAGGTGGACTTAATTAAACAAGCCAGAGACATGGGACGGCAAATGGCTGATGTACTTGTTGGGGCAAAATAATAGAGTAATATCGCATTCGGATAGCCGTTGTCATTCTGAACCCTTCGTATCTCTCAGGATAAACTCCGTGAAGAATCTCCGGGAGGAGTGGGCATCCATTCCTGGCTCAAGTCTTCCCATGCTGGATTAAGGGTATGTATTAGAGCAACCTTTTTTCTGCGAACCCACCCCTTGATTTCTTTTTCACGTTCGATTGCGGCGCTAATGTCATCCGTACTTTCGAAGTAGACTAAGCGATTCAGGTTATACCGTTTTGTAAAACCGTCTACCAGTTTCGCCTTGTGTTCATATACACGGCGTTCGAGGTTATTGGTTACGCCGATGTAAAGTGTTCTTGATTTATTTGCCATGATGTATACGTAGTATTCGCGCATTAAAATACCCCAGCCTCCCCATTGCACTTGTCATACTGAGTCCCGATTTATCGGGATGAACGTATCTCAGGAGGGAACCAGTCCTCCACTCTTCCCCTAGATTCATTCAGTCGCTGTGCTCCTTCAGAATGACAACCCTCCACATTGTCACCCTGAGTGCAACGAAGGGTCTAAGGGTGGGGAGGAGAATGCGTCCCCACTTATCCCAGAGATTCTTCGTCGCTCCGCTCCTCAGAATGACAAAAGGGAAGTGCTATAACATCTTCGGTTGTTTGCTGGTTTTCCCCGAAGACCTGCCTGACGGTGCCGGAACGGGAGCTATCCACGGCGGTATGTTGGGCATTTTACCATCAAGAATTTCTTCAATGGTAAGAATCTGAAGCCTTGGGTAATCCTTGCCGAGCGGGGAATGATAAAAGCCTTTCATCGCGGCTTCTTCCAGCATGGGGCGGGTGGGTTTTTCCAGCGTAATGAAGACACCGATATCCGCTTTCTCCCTGTCAATCACATGACCTAAATCACGTATCATACTGACATTAGCGTTATGCCCGCCCTTGACGGAAATAATGGCTTTCTTAATCTTGTCTTTCTCATCCATGTAGTAGAGATAGCCGTCGATACCGGTATCCGCGCCCTTCTTTTTTTCGCCGTAGGGCTGGCCGCCGACCTGTGAGACCGCCCACCACTGGAACTGGTATTTATCCTGTTTTGCCAGTTCTTCGACGCCTGTCAGGTCTTTTGGCTCACCATGAACGGTAAATTTAGCGGGTGGCGTGAGGTTCTTTAAGCGCCACTTCATCAGACCGATAGCAAGATGGGTAATATCCATGCCAATCCATTTGCGGTTGAGCTTCTGCGCGGCGACCACGGCCGTGCCACACCCGCAGAATGGGTCTAAAGCAATATCTCCTTCATTACTGCTGGCTTTTATGATGCGTTCCAGCAGAGCCTCGGGTTTCTGAGTGGGGTAGCCTAAACCTTCAGAGGCTTGTGATTGAATAGGAGGAATATCAGTCCAAGTATCCCCAACAGGATTTCCTTCTTGTTCGTCAAGATACCGTTTTAATCGAGGTACTTGTCCGGGTTTAGTTTGCACAATAAGCCCTTTGCTATAAGCTTCTTGCATGCGTTCTTTCGTCCACCGCCAGACACGGGTTACCCCTAAAAATTCGTATGTTAAATTCGGACGATCATCGTTCGGATTCGCAAGATTATCAAGCTGGTATCTCCGTCCAGTTTCGGGTTCTATATTTTTATAAAAATTCTTTAAATAGTCAGGAGTATATTCTGTATATTGTGGATTCCATGTCCATTTCTCTGATTCTGAATACCTGAGTATGATATCGTGATTTGATGCTAATCGTGTAAATGCTAAGCCCTTAGCAGTTGTCCTTTTCCATACTATCTCGTTCCTGAAATTCTGTGGTCCAAAGATTGTATCCAGCAACAGCTTCAGGTAGTGGCTGGCGGTGGGGTCGCAGTGGAGATAAATTGAGCCGGTATCTTTCAGCACGCGCCTCAACTCAATCAGACGAACGCACATCATGGTGAGATAAGCAGACATATCGGTGCGCTTGCCCACCAGCTTGGGGAGAACAGACATAAATTCCTTGACGGCGGCAGGCGCAATTGGTGAGGCGGCGATTTCCTGCAGGGCTTTTTCCGATTCCAATCCCCAGTGCCAGGTATCCTCAAAGGCGGAGATTTGAGCCTGAGAGGACGCGCCGCCGGGTTCTTTGAACAAGACATTGTAGGTGGCACTACTGTTAAACGGCGGGTCGAGATAAATCAGGTCGACGGAACTATCAGGGATATATTTGCGCAGAATTTCCAGATTATCGCCGTAATACAGAACATTAGTTTCTATGTCCATATCTGCCGTCCACGTGATATTTGCCATATTCTACCACAAATCTTCGTTTATCACCCCGTGTTTTTTGCCCATTGTCATTCTGAGGGAGGCACGACCGAATGAATCTAGGAGTGGTGGTGGGTTACTGTTCCCCCACCCCAAGATACATTCCCCCGATTGCCATCGGGGTCAGTATGACAAGGTACGTCCACAATGAAACCCTCGCTCTTTGTCACCCTGAGCGAAGCCGGAGGGTCTCAGGGTGGTGTGGGGGATTCTCGTGCCTCCTCGCCCTGAGATTCGTTCAGTCGCGGAGTTTATCCTGAGTTTAAGAAGGGCTCCTTCAGAATGACAAAACGGTAGGCAGTGACACGGAATCCCGTCCAATTCCGAATGGGCACGAATAGACCCCTGCTAGGACAACATCACGATCTGATGGATTCCTGTTTACACAGGAACGACAGGAGAACGCGGTGGTAACGGCGGTGTATTGCCAACTCAAGTGCTGAGGTGGTTATCTTTTCACCAAGCGTCTGATGCCCTGGTAAGTGACAAAAGCGCCAACGATTATGATGAGAATCCCTAGAATCGCAAACGGGTCGTCTTTCAGTCGTGCGAACTCCTGGCCAAGCAGATACCATGAGTTGAGGAAGCCTTCCCAGTTCATCTCCGGGTTTTTCCACATCCCGATGCCAAGTACGAGGATAACCAATCCCCCGATGATGAAAACAATTGCCTTAACACGATTCATGCTTTTATGTTTCCCCAGCTGGAATATACCATATTTCCCAGCACATTACACAAGTGAAACAAGCTATTATTTGTCACGCATTATAGTTCTAGTACTTAATTGCATAGTTGACTATACGTATGTTTAATATTACCGGGATGAACTACCTGTTTAGTCCATTCGAAAGGAACAGCGTTTTCATTACGAACTTGAGTAAAAGTGTCTATTGCCCGACA